>Ga0233424_10000491_pt1 | contig 49093 bp, 50 predicted proteins | sample Watercolumn_Towu_FD_181011 | JGI IMG/M metagenome (GOLD analysis project Ga0233424, IMG submission 181011) | Freshwater microbial communities from Lake Towuti, South Sulawesi, Indonesia - Watercolumn_Towuti2014_125_MG | ecosystem: Environmental > Aquatic > Freshwater > Lake | place: Indonesia...
TGGTCATTGGCACGACCCTGAGCGGCCAAAAGGACTATCCTGGCACGGAGTACAGAATAATACGGTGACGTATATTTTCTGGCCTGAGTTTCCAAGTGAGTCTTTTCGATGTTGCTGAGTTGGATGAAGTATGGGCTTTGTCTCGGCATTGTCTCGCTCGCCTGAGCGTGAGAATCCTGTCGGATTATGCCGAAAAGCGCAATTATAATACGTCATATTATTTATGGCAACCTGTGCTTAGCCGTATCTATTCATTTAAAAGGCGAATCGCCCTCACCCTAACCCTCTACCCCCAGGAGAGGGAACCGCTCTTTCCCGCACTGGGGAACGCTCACTAACAGTGATGAGTCCACCGGCGTGCAAAAGTCACTCCCTCTCCCTGGGGGAGAGGGCCGGGGTGAGGGCGAGCTTTTCATCGCACTGTGTCAATTCGTGCCAATTCGTGAAATTCGTGTCTGCTTGGTGAGCCTCCAAGGAGATGGGTGAATCCGCGGTCAAAGCCGCTCCCTCAACTTCAGAAACTCCTCCACGCCGAGCAGTTTCTTGACTTCCGCAAAGCTCATCGCGGCGGTGGCGAGCTTGTCCACGCGCCCCGTCGTCTTCCACGCTTCACACAAATCGCGCATGGCGCGGGCGCAAACCATGAGCGATTCAATAGGGCAGACCACGATCTTGTAGCCAAGTTGCTCAAGTTCCTTCACGGACAAGATCGGCGTCACGCCGCCGGTCAACATGTTGACGAAGAGCGGATGCTTCACGCGCCGGGGGATTTCCTCCAATTCCTTGAGCGATTCGGGCGCTTCGATAAACGCGATATCCGCGCCGGCATCGCAGCAGCGGTTGATGCGGTCGATCGCGTCGTCCAGACCGTTCATCTGCCGAGCGTCGGTGCGGGCAAAGATGAAGAAATTGGGATCGGCTTTCGCGCGAACCGCGGCTTTGATCTTGAGCACCATTTCCTCTGTGGGAATCACCTGTTTGTTCGCGAAATGCCCGCAGCGTTTGGGCATGACTTGATCTTCGAGCAGAATTCCAGAGGCGCCGGCGGATTCGAACAGTTCGACCGTCCGCTGGACATTGTGCAAATCGCCGTGGCCGGTATCGCCGTCCGCAATGACGGGAATGGAAACGCGCGCCGCCATGCGCCGGACCGCATCGGCCATTTCGCTGGCGCTCAGAAAATTGATATCCGGAAGGCCGAGCATCGCCGCGCTCGTGCCGAAGCCGCCGATGAAGACGGTTTCGAAGCCCGCCTGCTCGACGATGAGCGCGGTGAAGACATCGTGCGCCCCCAGGCTGCGAATGATCCCGGGCTGGGCAAGGAGGTCGCGGAGACGTTGAGCGCCTTTGACTTCTTTCATGTCCCGATCGTGAAGCATTTCGAAATATTTCTCCACTCCGAAAGGGCCCATAAAATGCCCGCAGCGGGACGCATCCGGGCGTCCAACGGGCGAGCAGCCGGAGAAGGGTCTGCCCGAAAACCGAAATTGGATGGCGAGCGCATCCGCCTCGGGTGCAGTTTTCCCCGCCCTCGCGGAAAACCTTCGCGGCGTGAAAAGTGCGGAGGATCCAGTGCCGCAGCCAGTCCCTCCGGTCTCCTCGGAGCCTCTCAGCGGCCCGGCATTATGAACGATCCATTCTCAGAAGCGGCGACGGTCCACTCCTCCGGCCCCAGCCCCATTCCAGACCGCCCGTCGGTTCCCGATCATGAGATGCTCCGTTGCGTCGGGCGTGGCGCTTATGGCGAGGTGTGGCTTGCGCGGACGATTTTGGGCACCTGCCGGGCGGTCAAGGTGGTCTATCGGCGTCGATTCGAAAACGCACGGCCTTTCGAGCGGGAGTTCCTGGGCATCCAAAAATTTGAACCCATCTCGCGCTCGCACGAACATCTCGTGCACATCCTGCACGTCGGACGCAATGAACAAGATGGATACTTTTACTATGTCATGGAGCTGGCGGACGATGCGAGTGCGGGATGCGGAGCGCGGAATGCGGAGTCCACGGCTGTTGCACCAGCTTCCATTCCGCACTCATCCATTCCGCACTCCGCACTCCCCACTCCGCACTCCGAGTAGGTCCCCAAGACCCTGGCCAAAGTCTTGCGGGACCGGGGCGGCGTCTCGCCGACCGGCATTCTCAACGTCGCCCCTCACCCTGCCCTCTCCCCTTCGGAAGGGGAGAGGGTGGTCGAAGACCGGGTGAGGGGTGACGTGCAACTCTCGACTTTGATCCATACGCTCTATCAGCAGCTCTGGTCTCCGATTGAGCCGCAGTTGCCTCGTGGCACACAGACCGTGATCTTGAGTCCGGACGGCGCGTTGAACTTCCTTTCCTTCGCCACGCTGCTCACGCCGGACGATAAATTCCTCAGCCAGAAATATTCGATCCGTTACATCTCCAGCGGACCCGATCTGTTGCGCGAGTTTCAAGTGTCGCCGAACGCCGATGTCACCGTCTTCGCCAATCCGGACTTCGGCGGATCGATTAGCCGTGGTTCTCCCGGTGAGCCGACGCGCTCGGCCAGCATCAATCTCCCGGCCTCCGGCGCGCGGACGACCCCGTCCGCAGCAGCGTCGGCGAATCCAGAGCGTTCGGAATTGAGCGAGACGTCCGGGCACGCCTTACATGCTGCGGGCGAGGACGCCCGCGCGCCGGTGACGGTCAGATTGAGGGAAGTGGAGATGCGTGACTTTGCGGGCTTGCACTTGCCGCCCTTGCCCGGCACCGCCCAAGAGAGCGCCTTCTTGGAAGCGCACGCCCGGAAATCGAATTGGCCCATCGGCGTTTTTCAAGGTCGCGAAGCCAACGAGACGCAGTTGCACGCCGTTCGATCCCCGCGCATTTTGCATTTGGCCACGCATGGGTTCTTCCTTCCGGACGAGGGAGCACACGCGCCCCGCGTGTCGGCTTCGGCGCCCCCGCCGAAGCTGGTAGGGGAAGCGGTTTGCGAGACGGTGTCTGTTTCCGTCGGCGCGACGCCGACGGGTGCACGCGAGACGCGTGCGCTCCCCGGGACCGGGCCGCGCGGAGTGGGTGGGGTGCGTCCGTTTGAGTCACTGGAGTTGGGCGGCGAGAATTTTCTTCGCCCGCGCATGGTATTGAAGAATCCGATGCACCGAAGCGGTCTGGCGCTGGCCGGAGCGCAAGCCACCGTGGAAGCGTGGCAACGCGGCGAAACGGCGGCCGGGGTTGACGACGGCATTGTCACCGCGGCGGAAGTGGGCACGCTGAAATTGGAAGGAACCGAACTGGTGGTGTTGAGCGCGTGCGACACTGGCTCGGTCGAAGCCAAATCGGGCGAAGGCGTCTTGGGCTTGCGCCGCGGCTTCATTCAGGCCGGCGCCAAGAATCTGCTGATGACGTTGTGGAGCGTTGCGGACGAAGAAACCGCGCAATTGATGGCCGAGTTTTACGAACGCTTCCACGCCTGCGGCGACGCTCCAAGCGCGCTGGCCGACGTGCAACGCGAGTGGCTGGAGCGCTTGCGCCGCGAGCGTGGCTTGGCCGAAGCTGTGACCTTGGCCGGCCCGTTCATTCTGAGTTCGCAAGGAACCCAACCTTTAGGTTAGCAAGCGCCTGTGCTCTTGAACGACATATCGATCTGTCATCCCGGCAACGTAATCGCACACGGCGCGGTGCCAGCCAATCTTCCGCGCCCGCTTCCGGGATTGCTCGCCGACTGCTTCGTGATGATCGAGGCAATAACGAAACAACTCCTCGATCATTTTCACGGCGCGCAAGTTCGGTTCGTGGACGTTCGGGTTGTAGTAGAGGTTGTTGTAGAGGTAATCGCGCAGTTCCCGGTTTTGCTTCCGGCGCGTGGCGCTGTATTGAACGAGCGCCTTGGGGAAGAGGCGGACTTCATCGGCCGATTGAACGCCCGCAGCGCACAGCCGCGATTCCGTGGTCGCGACGACGTCCTTGACCTGGCCATCGATGATACAACGGATGATGAAATAGCGCCGGCATTCGTCGGGCAGATCGCCGTATTCCTTTCTCACCGTGCGCGCGGCCTCGCCCCAGATCTGAGCGTTCTTGCGGAGGTCCGCTTCGTCTAGCAGATGCGCGTCGAGACCATCGTCCAGATCGTGGCTGTAATAAGTGATTTCGTCGGAGAGATTGGCCACTTGCGCTTCGAGCGAGGAAGATTTGGCTTCGAACCCGGCGCGACGGCTCGGGTGATCGTAGCTGGTGAAATGTTTGATCAATCCTTCGCGCACTTCCCAAGTCAGATTCAAACCGGGAAAGAGCGGATACTTCTGCTCCAACTCCTCGACGATGCGCAAACTATGGAGGTTGTGCTCGAACCCGCCATGATCCTTCATCAGCTTGTTCAGCGCGGTCTCGCCTTTGTGTCCGAAAGGCGGGTGGCCCAGATCATGAGCGAGAGCAATGGTTTCAGCGAGGTCCTCGTTCAACCGCAGCGCGCGCGCGATGTTCCGGGAGATCGCGGCCACTTCCATGGTGTGCGTGAGGCGGGTGCGCAGATGGTCGCCGGTGCCGTTTAAGAAAACCTGAGTTTTGTATTCGAGACGCCGGAAAGCCCGCGAGTGAATGACCCGGTCTCGGTCGCGCTGGAAATGCGTGCGCCACTCCGGAGGCGGCTCGTCGAATTTTCGCCCCCGGGTGTCGGCGCTGAATTGGGCGTAAGGCGCGAGGAATTGGCGTTCGCGCTTCTCAAGCTCTTCGCGGGAGCAGGGCATGGGAATCAGAGCAAGGACAAAAACTTTTCCACGGTCAAACCGGAATGCCGGATAAGCGCGCGCAATGTTCCCACGGACAGTTCCCGATGCTGAGGCACGGATAGATTGGCTTTCACGCCCGCCTTGACCAACACCAAATGGCTGCCGACTTGTCCCACTTTCTGCCATCCAGCCTTCTGAAACTCGCGAGCCGCCTCTTTGCCAGAGATGTTGGCCAACCGAGCCACGGCTTACACAGCCACCACGACCGAACGTTGCTTGGCTCTACGCGAGCGTTTGGCATTGGCCTTCTGGTCTTCGGCCCAAAGCCAGGCCGTGATCGCTTCCTTGATGTTTTCGAGCGCCTCCTTTTCATCGAGTCCTTGGGAGACGCATCCCGGCAGCGCCGGACATTCGGCAACGATCCAGCCGTCCTCGGCTTTCTCCAGGTTGACGTGGAACATCATACTTGGTGCTAATTCGCCAGCAAATCCTGCACGGCCACGCCGCGAAGCTCAAACAACCGCCGGATCACGTCTTCGATCAAATTGTTCGGACACGACGCGCCCGCCGTCACGCCGACCGTGATTTGCCCCGGCGGCATCCAGGCTTTGGTCTCGATTTCCGCGTGCGTGTGCTGGTCGTAATGCACGATCAATCCGTCCGAGATCATCTTGGAGGCGTTCTTAATGAAAAACGTGGGCAGCTTTGCTTCGCCCATCTCAGCGAGATGCGACGTGTTAGACGAATTATAGCCGCCGATGACGAGCAGCAAATCCAACGGCTCCGCCAGTAATTTCTCCAGGGCATCCTGGCGATCCTGCGTCGCGCCGCAAATCGTGTCGAAAAACCGGAAATGCTTATCGATCTCAGATGCGCCGTACTTTTTCTCCATGGCTGCCTTGAGCCGGCGCTGCACTTCTTCGGTTTCTCCACGCAGCATGGTGGTTTGGTTGGCGACGCCGATGGCCTGGAGATGAACGTCCGGGTCAAAACCGGGGGAGTAAGCGCCTTTGAACTTCTCCAGAAATTCCTCCTTATTGCCGCCGTGCAAAATGTAGTTGCAGACGTAGTCCGACTCTCCGAGCGTGAAGACCACGAGGTAATGGCCTTTCCCGCTGGCCGTCGCCCGCGAACTCGTGGCCTTAGTTTCTTCGTGCCAGGCTTTGCCGTGAATGATGCTGGTGACGGAGTCATTGGCGTATTGACGCACGCGCTTCCATACGCTCATGACGTCGCCGCAGGTCGTATCGACGAAGAGGCAGCCTTTCGCTTCCAGTTTCTCCATCGTCGAAGTTTCGGCGCCGAACGCGGGGATGATCACCACGTCGCCTTGCTTGAGGTCGTCGATATATGCGTTCTTCTCTTTGCCCGACAGAAACTTGATGCCCATGGCGCGAATCTGGTCGTTCACTTCCGGGTTGTGAATGATCTCGCCCAAAATGTAGATGGGTTGGTCGGGAAAAACCTTGCGCGCCGCGTACGCCAGATCAATCGCGCGCTCGACGCCGTAGCAAAAACCGAATTCCTTGGCCAGCTTGACCGTGAGCCGGCCCTCGGCGGACACGACCAAGCCCTTCGCCCGAATCCGGTCGATCAATTCGCTTCGGTAATGCGACAGCACCTGGGCTTGCACCGCCGCCATCACGTCGGGTCGGCGGAGATTGATTTTTCGCGGCGCGCTGGGCGCTAGAGTTGACATAATTTGACGCTGGGAGTCTAACAGTGACCAACGCAGCGTCGAGCCAGGATTTCTGCGATCGAGATTTCTGGAGTGGCATTCCTCCTCGGCATTTGCTTTTCTCTTGTCGTCGAATTCCGGTCCGGTCTTCGGGCAACCATCGGCATTGCAGAGAAGCGAGGTTGTTTGGTGATCTGAGGACAGTTGCAATAACCGAACTGTGAATCGATTCCCGCCTGACATTCTATAGAATGAACTGCAAAGCCGCTCCTATAGATGATGGAGCAAGCCGGCGCGAAAATGAATTGACATGATGACTTTCCGGAACCGCCGCCTTCGCGACCACACGTTGCCCATGAGCACGGCGTGGTTGGTTAACGACATCGCTGAGGCCAAAGGCAAACAAGAATTATTTACTCGCCAGTCTCCGCAGGTGCTCAAAGCGCTCTGGGAGGCGGCCATCATTCAAAGCGCCGAATCCTCGAACCGCATCGAAGGCGTCACGGTCGCGCCGGACCGTCTTCGTCCGCTCGTGCTTGGCAATACCAAGCCGCGCGATCGCTTCGAACAGGAGGTGCAAGGCTACCGAACCGCGTTGAACGAGATTCACACGCGTCATGAGAAATGGCCCCTCACGCCGGACACGCTGAAACGACTCCACGCCCTCTGCCAATCGGCCAGCGGGGATGCCGGGCAGTTCAAACGCGTGGACAACGAGGTGATTCAACTCGTTCCCGGCTCGGCGCCGGTCATACGCTTCCGCTGCGTGAAGGCGAAGGAGACTCCCGCAGCCGTGGATGAGCTGTGCTTGCTTTACCGCCACGCGCTCGATCAGGATAATATCCCGCCTTTGATCGCCATCGCCGGACTGGTGTTGGATTTCCTTTGCATTCATCCATTCCGCGATGGCAACGGCCGCGTTTCCCGTTTGCTCACATTGCTTGCGCTCTACCAGCACGGCTACGAAGTGGGACGCTACATCGGTCTTGAGCGCTTGGTCGAACAATCAAAGGAGGACTACTACGAGTGCCTGAACCGCAGCTCGCAACGCTGGCAGGAAGGCCGGCACGACATCACGCCCTGGACGAACTTCCTTCTGGCCATAGTCCGGCGCGGCTACGCCGAGTTCGAGCAACGCGCCGGGCAGACCAAAGCGCCGCGCGGCGCGAAAGCGGGATTGGTTCTCGCGGCCATTCGGCAGGAACCAGGCGAATTCCGTATCGGTGACATCGAACGCGCCTGTCCGGGCGTGGGCCGCGAATGGATTCGGTCTTTGCTGGCCGACTTGAAAGCGAACGGCGATGTCTCCTGCCACGGCAAAGGTCCGGCTGCACGCTGGCGATACGTCGGGAGTAAGGGTATCAAGCCGTGAGTGAGGGTATTGATTGGGGTATTAGGGGACGCTTTCCCTATCCCGAGTCGCCTTCGCGCGACATCCTGCACACCCACCGATTCATTTCGTAATCCACTCCAGAATGGCCTTCTGGACGTGGAGCCGATTTTCGGCTTGGTCGAAAATCGTTTGAGCATTGGCTTCGAAGGTCGCCTCGTCGATTTCCTTGCCGCGATACGCGGGCAGGCAGTGCATGACGAGAGCGTCCGGTTTGGCGAGCTTCACGAGCGCTTGATTGACCTGATAACCGCTCAAAAATTTGATCCGCTCGACGGCCTCGGCTTCTTTGCCCATCGAGACCCACACGTCGGTGTAGAGCAAGTCCGCGCCTTGGGCTGCCGAGTTGACGTGCTCAGAGACGATAATTTTTCCGCCGGTCTCGAACTCGTAACGCTCTTGTTTGGTTGGGCCGCCGCCGTTGACTGACGCCTTGTGAGCGCCAACGCGCTTTAGCAGTTCGGGCGCAGGCTGGAAATTTTTGGGTGCTGCAATGCGGAGTTCGAATCCCAGCTTCGCCGCCGCAAAAATCCACGACACCGGCACGTTGCACGCGCCGTCGCCCACGAACGTCACCACCTTGCCCTGAATTGCTCCGCGCTTCTCTTGATAGGTAAAGATGTCGGTCAAAATCTGGCACGGATGCTCCTCGTCCGTCAGGGCGTTGATCGTGGGAATGCCGGAGTGCGCCGCGAATTCTTCGACATCGGCCTGGGCGAACGTGCGGATGACCGCGCCATGAATCATCCGGCCCAGCACCCGCGCGGTGTCTTTGATCAGTTCGCCCCGGCCCAATTGAATGTCGTTTGCGCTCAGGAACAACGTCTGCCCCCCCAACTCGCGAATCCCCACCTCAAACGAGACGCGAGTGCGCGTGGATGCTTTGGAGAAGAGCAACGCCCAGACCTGGCCGGCCAGCGGATGTCGGCAGGGGTTGCCGCGCTCGGCTTTGCAACTCTTCGCCGCCTTCAAAATGCTCTCCAGGGCATCGCGGGAAAGCTTCTCGACACTCAGCAAATGTTTCATACGACGGCGTCGGATGGGAGGATCACTTCAAGGGGTGAGATTCCTGGCCACGCTTTCGATGGTGCGGACGCCTTCTTCCGCTTCGGTCGAGCTGAGGTTCAGCGGCGGCAAAAGGCGGATGACGTTTGATCCCGCGGGAATCGTTAGAACTCCCGCCGCGTGCAGCCGATTCACAAACTGGAGCGAAGCGGGTTTTTCTTCGCGGACGAAGGCCGGAATTCCCGACGCGAGTTCGATCCCGATCATCAACCCGAGACCCCGCACGGATTTGAAGACCGTGGGCATTTTCTCCGCCAGCCGGGCGAGTTCGCTGCGGAGCGTCTCTCCGACGCGGCGGGCATTTTCATCCAGTCGCTCTCGTTCGATCACCTGGAAAACTCTCAGCGCGACCGCGCATCCGAGCGGCGTGCCTCCGAACGTGGAAGCGTGCGTGCCCGGCCCCAGCAAATCGGCATACGGTTCCCGAATCCAAAACGCGCCGATGGGGAAACCGCCGCCCAACGACTTGGCCATAGACAATCCATCCGGCAGGAAGGGTTTTCCATTGGGCGAACCTTCAAGCAAGCGCTGAAAACTTTGAAACCGGCCGGTGCGAAAATGGCCGTCCTGGACGCCGTCCATGAGCAGCAGAAGTTTCTTTTTGATGCACAGCTCGCGCAGACCGAGCAAATAATCCGGCGTGGCTAGCGTGATGCCGCCTTCGCCCTGGACGCCTTCGATCAGCACCGCCACCGTCGCAGGGGAGATCGCCTTGCGCACGGCGTCGAGATCGTTGTAGGGAACGTGGCGAAACCCGGCGACCAGGGGCTCAAAGCCCTTTTTGACTTTTTCCTGTCCCGTCGCGGCGATCCCGGCCAGGGTGCGCCCGTGAAATGAGTTGTGCGCCGTGAGGATTTCAAAGCGGCCTTCGGCGTGACCAAACTTGCGGGCGAGCTTGAACAAACCTTCGTTCGCTTCCGCGCCGCTGTTGCTGAAAAAAACTTTGCCCGGCGCGAGAAGTTTCACGATCGCTTCGGCCAATCGGCCTTGCGGTTCGTGGTAGTAAAGATTGGACACGTGAACCAGCCGGCGCGATTGCTCCACGAAGGCCTCCGTGATCGCCGGGTGCGCGTGGCCCAGCGCGCAAACCGCGATACCGGTGCCCAGGTCCAGATAACGCTTGCCGGCCATGTCCCAAACGTAGCTGCCCGAACCGTGGCTCAGCACGAGATCGAAGCGCCCGTAGCTGGGGACAACGTGTTTTTGAAACAGGGCTTGAATCGCGGCAACGTCGTTGCGGACAATCGGTGGTGGAGCAGGAAGAACTTCTTTCATTTCAACGGTGAATGGATGGCCGGCGGCTTCCGGGACTTGGATTCCGGGAATTCTCGCGGTTCATTTCTCGGCCTGCAAGGCGTCCCAGATTTCGCGGTAGAGGTCGCGGACGGCTGGGGCGACTGCGAGGTCGCGGGGCAAATTCCGGCGAGAGATCAGTTCAATAACATCGGTCTTATCCCGGAGGCGTCGCAACGGCGAATTGAGCCAACTGTCCAATTTAAGCGAAATCAGATCTTCAAGCTTGGCGATTTGCGGTTGATCGGTCGCGTGGCTCGGCTCTGGAAACGGCACTTTGCATCCGCGCTTTAAGACCCTCCCGGCCGGCAACAAATCGATGATCACCCCGTTCCGACTGTCTTTCACGCGGTCTTGATGTCCCGGAATGCGCACCAGTGGGCCCGACACATCCGCGGTGAGAAACTCCGCAGCTCCCAATACATCCGGCACCACGATATCGACATCCAGGGTGACCCGTGGATAGCCATATTCCTGCACGGCCAGACCGCCGACAATCAGATGAGGGATGTCAAAATGCGCCAGCGTCTCGGCCGCCGTGCGTGCAGTCTGCTCCAGACCGGTCGTGCCGGTATTCTCGCGCAGAAGATAGGCGCTGGAGTCATTCACGTCTTTGATCTTTGCAAATTTGATCAGCGTGTTCAATGATTTGCTGGATCGTCTGGCGCACGGCTCAACAAACGACCTCGGTCCCGACTCCTGCGTCGGTGAAAATCTCCAACAAGATGGAGTGCTCGACGCGGCCATCGACGAAGGAAACTTTTTCCACGCCGGCCTGAATGGCCGTCACGGCGCTATCCACCTTCGGGATCATCCCCTTGTCGATGACTCCAGCCTGCTTGAGACCTTCCACCTCATGGATTCGCAAATGCGTGATCAAGGATTTCTCGTCTTTCGGATCGCGCAAAAGACCGGGCACATCGCTCATGAACACGAGGCGCTTCGCCTTGAGCGCGATGGCAGCCCGCGCGGCCGCCACGTCCGCATTGCAATTGTAAATCTGGCCGTCCTCGCCTCGCGCGGTCGGGCTGATGATCGGTGTGACGCGGCGGCGGATGCACTCGCGCAACGGCTCGGTATGGGCCGAGGTGACATCGCCGACGAAGCCGATATCCACGTCCTGGCCGCTCGGACCGTTGAGGAGCAGCTTGCGGCATGTGAAGATTTCCGTCCCGGACAATCCGCGCGCTTTGCCGCCGAGCGCGTTGACGGTTCGGACGATCTCCGGATTGATTTCGTGTGACAACACCTGTTCGACCACTTTCACTGCGGCCTCATCCGTAACCCGCATGCCCTGGATGAAATGAGCCTTCAGTCCGGCCGCATCCATCGCGCGGGTGATCGCTTTGCCGCCGCCATGCACGACGACTGGATTGATGCCAACCGCTTCCAGGAACACAATGTCCCGCGCCACGCTCTCCCGAACCTCGGCCTCAGGCGAATCCATGAAACTGCCGCCGTACTTGACGACGAACGTCTGGCTGCGGAAGCGCTGAACGTACGGCAGCGCTTCGAGCAACGTCGCGGCTTTGGCGATCAGGTCGTGCACGGGCAGATCAAAGACAGGCCGCCCGCGACGATGCAATCCCGTTTGCAGACCGATTCGCCGGACCGGCGCGACAGAATTCTTCGTAACGCAGACTTGAGGTCTGCCGGATCGCCGATTTGCAATCGGCAACGCGCCGACGAGTTCCGAAGCGCTGGAACTTGCCCCACACGCAGAATGCAACACCGCTTCGCGCGAGCTCGCGCCAGAGCGGAGTTCCGCGAGCCGCCTGATTGAAAATCTGCGCTACCCTGACTGACTCTTGCCAGCCAACCCTTTCGGAGGAATACTGGGCGGCATGGAAGCCATCCAAAACTCGGTGTTCGTTACCGTTGAGGAGTACCTGACGGGCGAACGGCAGAGCGACATTCGTCATGAGTATCTTGGTGGCGCGGTTTACGCGATGGCGGGAGCCAGCCGAGATCACAATATCGCAGCCGGTAATATTTTTAGCGCTCTGCACACGCATCTCCGCGGCAAACCCTGCCAGGTTTTCATGGCCGACATCAAAGTGCGGCTGCAAATCGGTATCGATGACATTTTTTATTACCCCGACGTGCTGGTGACTTGCGATCCGCGCGACACGGACCGGTATTTCAGCCGTTTTCCCAAGGTCTTAATCGAAGTGCTCTCGCCGGAAACGGAGCGCACCGACCGGCGCGAGAAGTTTTTGAGCTACACGCAAATCGAGACTCTGGAGGAATACGTCCTCGTCGCGCAGGACAAAATCGCAGTGACTGTTTTCCGCCGCGCCAACGAATGGCAGCCCGCAATCGCGAACAAGCCCGATCTGCAACTGCGGCTGCCGTCTCTGGAGTTTGCGATCCCATTAAACGCTGTTTACGAAGGCGTGAAACTGTGAGCGGAGGCACAGAGTCATCCTCCGAGTGACGCCGGATCGCTCACGTCTCCTTTATTGAAGTCCACGTATTCCTCCGTGAGATCGGCGGCATAGATTACGGCGCTGGCTCGACCGAGATCCAAATTGATGTGGAGGTCGAATTCCTTCGCGGCCACGGCGGCACAAAGCGTTTTGAACGATGTGCGCGTGGGCTGGCCTCGCTTGAGTGAATAGAGCAAGTTCCGGCTGCCCGGAGCGCTGTAGGCGATATCCACTTTGTCTTCGACCACCGTGGCGGCGCTGTAGCCCAGGGCGTCAATGATCCGGCCCCAATTGGGATCGCCGCCGTTCCAACTCGTCTTGACGAGCGCGCTGTTCGCCACGGCGCGCGCGGCGGCATCGGCTTCGGCGAAGGATTTCGCGCCGTTGACCCTCACGGTGACGAACCGAGAGACCCCTTCCCCGTCGCGCACGATCATCTTGGCGAGCTCGAGACAAACGTGGTTGAGCGCGGCCTGGAATTGGGCGGCAGCGTCGGATCGCCGATTGCGGATTGCGGATTGCGGATTTGACGGAATCAACCTTCGGAAGTCGGCTGTCTTGATTTGTTCATTCCCGGCGAGACCATTCGCCAGCACGAGCACTGTGTCGTTCGTGCTCATGTCGCCATCGACGGTGATGCGATTGAAGCTCTGAGCCACGGCTTCGTTGAGCGCGATTCTAATTGCTCCTGGTTCGATCGCGGCATCCGTCGTGATGAAACAAAGCATGGTGGCGTGGAGTGGCGCCGCCGCGGGCCGCTGGCCCGTGAGACTCATCCCCGGCTGAATCATCCCCGCCCCTTTGCACACGCCCCCGATGCGGACAAGTTTGCGATTCACATTGAACTCAACCGCAATTTCCTTGGGCTGCGTGTCGCTCGTCATAATGGATTCGGCGACGTGCCGGGCCTTTTCCGCAGAATGGTTCAGCGCGGTCGCCGCGGCGAGAATGCCGCGCTTCACGTTGGCCATCGGCAGCGTTACGCCGATGCGGCCTGTGGACGCGACCAAAACGTGTTCGCCCCGAATCCGATGGCGGCGGTCACGAAAAGGTTGGCGTTCCCCAGGCAAGGCGGGCGCAGGCTCCGAATCCAGATGTGCGGCGATGGCTGGGGCGGCTATCCGCGCCATCTCGAAGGCGTCCTTCAGGCCCTGTTTGCCGGTGCAGGCGTTGGCGTTGCCGGAGTTGACCACGATGGCGCGCGCGGTTCCTTGCTTCACGTGTTTGAGGCAGACCTTGACCGGCGCGGCGCAGACCTGATTCGTCGTGAACAAACCTGCGACCGTGGCCGGGACCTCAGAGACGATCAAGGCGAGATCCCGCTTCTTGCCTTTGTTCGAGCCTTTGCCTGTGCCCAGGCGTTTGATGTCGCAAAAGACGCCGCTGGCGAGGAATCCTTGCGGCGCAGTCACGGAGCCAGAGATTTCTTTCATTGCCATTAAATCAAGCCGGCGGTTTCCGGATATCCGTGCATGATATTGAAGCACTGAATCGCCTGGCCGCTCGCGCCTTTGACGATGTTGTCCTCTGCGCTCATCACGATCAGGCGGCCGGTGCGCGGATCGAGGCGCCAGGCGATTTCTATGACATTAGTTCCCACGACGTTTTTGGTGTCGGGCAGCGCTTTGCCTTCCAGCAACCGAACGAAGGGTTCTCTGGCGTAGGCGTTTTGAAAGCACGCCGCGATTCGATCGTTCAGCGCCGCGGCTTTGGCCGAATCGGCGCCAGGTTCAGACGGCGCCAGGTAGAGCGTGGTGAGAATTCCCCGACTCACGGGTATCAAATGCGGCGTGAATTGAATGACGATTTTCTCCCCGGCGATGGCCGAGAGTTCCTGTTCGATCTCGGAGAGATGCCGGTGCTTCGGAACTCCGTACGGGCGCGCGCTCTCATTGCACTCCGCAAACAGGTAGTCGAGCTCGGCCTTGCGGCCCGCGCCGCTCACTCCGCTAAGGGAATCGGCGATGATGCTGGTGGGGCGGATGAGCTTTTGCCGCAGTAACGGAAGGAGGGGGAGCAGAATGCTCGTCGGATAACAGCCCGGGCAGGCGACCAGCGCCGCCGACTTGATGGCGGCCCGGTTCAATTCCGGCAAGCCATAGACGGCTTCCTTCAGCAACTCCTGGGCAGGGTGCTCGTGCGCGTAGAATTCCTGATACACTGCCGGATCTTTCACGCGAAAATCCGCGCTGAGATCCAAGAGGCGGCAGCCGAGTTTTAGCAACGGAACGGCATACTCGGCCGCGACGCCATGCGGCAATGCCAGGAAAACGGTGTCCGCTTGCTTCGCCAGCAGTTCCGCGTTGGGCTCGCCAAATCTCAGAGTCTTCGCCTGAGGATAGTGGGCGAATTTGGGAAAGATTTGCGCCACGGTTTGACCCGCATATTGCCGGGAAGTCAATGCCGCCAGCTCGGCATTCGGGTGCAAGGCGAGGAGCCGGACGAGTTCTTCGCCGACATAGCCCGAGGCGCCAACAATCGCGACTCTCGTTTTCACAATCCTGGTGAGTTCCAACAAAAAACCCCGCTGGCGGCAACCAGCGGGGCTCGTCAAATCTTGTTCCGGTTAGCGCTTGCTGTATTGGAACCGCTTTCGAGCGCCGGGTTGCCCGTACTTCTTGCGTTCCCTCATACGGGGATCTCGCGTCAGCAATCCTTCGCCGCGCAGAGCCGAACGCAAGTTGGCGTCCGACGCCAACAGCGCGCGCGCAATGCCGTGTCGCACCGCGCCGGCCTGTCCGGTCAGTCCGCCGCCGTTGACGTTGACGCGCACATCGAATTTGGTCGTCGTTTCGGTTCGCGCCAGCGGCTGCAAGACCATCGTGCGCTGGGCCTCAATCACAAAATAGCTTTCGAATGGCCGGCCATTGATCGTGATTTTGCCGGAACCGGGCGCCAGGCGCACGCGGGCCACGGCGCTCTTGCGCCGTCCGGTGCCGAGATATTCCGTGGTTTGTGCCATAGCTGAGCCTTAATTCTGAGCCGCCAGCGGAGCCGGCTTCTGAGCCGCGTGCGGATGCTCACCGCCGCGATACACTTTGAGCTTGGTCAGCAGCACGCGCCCCAGACGGTTCTTGGGGATCATGCCTTTGACCGCGTGATGGATGAGCCGTTCCGGATGCCGCGCGCGAACCTGCTCGACCGTCCGGTATTTCTCCCCGCCCTTCCAGCCGGAATAGGTCATGAACTTCTTTTTCGTTTCCTTCTTGCCGGTGAGGCGAACCTTTTCCGCGTTGACCACCACGACGAAATCACCGGTGTCCAGGTGATCCGTGTAAGTGGGTTTGGTTCGGCCGCGCAGGAGATTCGCAATCTGGACGGCGAGCCGGCCCAGGACCGCGCCGTTGGCATCGATCACGAACCACTTGCGTTGGTCCAGATTGATCTTGGGCAGATACGTTTTCATCGAAACACTTCGTGTCAAAGGCTCAGAACCTAGCAAACGCGGAAGTGAAGTCAATAGTCATTTCTGGACGCGTGGGAGGGCAGGGACGACGGGGACGCGCGCCCATGTCAACTGGCCAACGTGGGTCCCAGTCACGGCAATTTTTGTGTCCTTTTCCAAACGGGCGTGTATATCTTCGCACGACATCGCACCCGCTATGAAATCCACCACGCGGAGACGCCCGTCCGGGTTCACCCTGATCGAACTTCTGGTTGTCATCGCGATTATCGCCATCCTCGCAAGTCTGCTGCTTCCCACGTTGACCCGCGCCCACGAACAAGGGCGCCGAGTGAAATGCACGAGCAACCAGAAACAACTGGCGTTGTCCTGGCTGATGTACGCGGGGGACAATAACGACAGCCTGGCCCATAACGGCTACATCAGTGGAGGCGGCAGCGCTTCCACGCCGCTTTGGATTCAAGGCTGGTACAACCACAATGCTTTTCCGCAAGATTCCACGAACCGACTCTTGTTGACCGACGCACGATTCGCGCTGTTCGCCCCGTATCTCAACGACGTCGGCGTTTACAAATGCCCAACGGACCGCAAGACCATTCGCGTCGGCCAGTTGACTCTGCCGAAGGTGCGCAGCTACAGCATGAACTGGTTTCTCGGATGGAGCCGAGGCGCCGCGGCCATGCGCGGCGAACCGCCGACGACCTACAAGCGGTTTTCCAAGCTCTCCGAAATCACCGCGCCTTCGCCTGCCGACACGTTCGTGTTCATCGATGTCCATCCGGAAAGCATTTGCTGGCCGTTTTTTGGCGTGCTGATGTCGCCGAGCTTCTTTATGCATCCTGCCAGCTATCACAATCGCGCCAGCGTAATGGGTTTCGCCGATGGCCACGTCGATGCGAAACAATGGAAGGACGCCCGCACGTTTCAACCAAGCCGAACCACGGATTGGCACGGACATAACACCGGCTCGGCCAGTAATCGCGACCTGGTCTGGCTGCAGCAACACGCCAGCGCCCTGAGATGAGTGTCCGACGCCTCATGAACTTGGTAGGGACGGATGGGCTTCCCAAGCCCCGCCATCAGTTTCCCGATAAGAAATGTTCGCTTCGCGAAACGCGGACCACTCCGTCCCTGACTCTACTCTGCGATCGGAAGAACAATATCAGGGACACGGTGAAACGCCTCCTTACCGGTTCAAGTTCCGTGCGCAGATCGTTTCGGAACCATTATGCCCGACTGGCTCATTAGTTCTTTCCAAACCACGACGACGTTGAGCGTGGGAGAGCTTTTATGGCGGCTCGGCGGCGCGTTTATCCTCGGCCTGGCGGTGGCAGGCATCTATCGCGCCACGCGCGGACACGAAGCGGTGCCGTCGTTTCCGCCCACGTTGGTCTTGCTTTCGATCCTCATTGCCATGGTGACGCAGGTCATCGGCGACAACGTGGCGCGGGCGTTCAGTCTGGTCGGTGCGCTTTCCATCGTCCGCTTTCGGACGGTCGTCCGCGACGCGCAAGACACGGCGTTCGTGATTTTCGCCGTCGTGGTCGGGATGGCGGTCGGCGCGAATTATTTCGCGCTGGCGTTGATTGGCCTGAGCGTGGTCGGGATTGCGGCGGCGTTGACGCGACCGAGGAGTTCGCCCAAGGACTGGTCCAATGTCGATTGCGTCGTGGAAATTCGCATGCAAGCGCACGAGGGGCCGGGAGAGATTCTGCAAGGCGTGTTTGACGAGGCGCTGGAGTTTTACGAAATGCTGTCTGTCGGCACGGCCCAGAAAGGGGAGGCCGTCGATATCAGTTACCGGGTGCGCCTCAAGAAAGACCTGCTCCCGGCGGCTTTCGTGGCGCAACTCAACGCGCTCGAACCGGTGCAACGCGTGGATTTCCGGCGCAGTTCGGACTCGGATTAACTCAGAGTTCTCTAAGATGATTGCACCCTTTCTGACAAGCACGGGAGCGGTTTTGGCTGCGAGTGTTGCATGGGTTCTGTTGGCGGCCGGCTGCCAACATGCGCCCAAAGAAACGCCCTTCATAAATTTATTCCCACAAGACGGCGCGCCTAAAGGGTGGTTGGTCCGCAACTGGGCCGACGTCAAAGATCCGCACCCCGGCGGCGGCGCCTGGAAAGTCGAAAAAGGGATTCTCTACGGGAGCGACCCGCGCGGGAGCTAGCTCATCAGCGAAAAGGAATATGCCGATTTCATTCTCGAATTTGAATTCAAACTGGGGGAGCAAGGCAACAGCGGCTGCGGCCTGCGCTTTCCCTTGGCGGGCGATCCGGCGTTTGATGGGCTGGAATTGCAGATGGTGGATCCCCGATACTACGGGAGCCAGCCCGCGCAGCCGGATGAATTGACCGGCGGGTTTTACCGAGCCATCGCTCCGCGGAAACAGTTGTTCAAGCCGCAGGAATGGAACAAATATGAAATTGCCTGCCAGGGACCCTGGGTGAAATTGGCGCTCAATGGCGAGGTGATTCTGGAAGTGGATCTCAATAACCAAACCAAAAAGCCCAAGCGACATGACGGGTCTGATGCGCCTCCTTTGAAAGACCGCCCACGCCGAGGCCGCATTGGGTTTCAGGAACTCAGCCGCGGAGGAGGCCAGGTCCAGATTCGCAACGCGCGGATCCAGGAACTGGAATAGTATGTTTCGACGAAAGGAGCCAGTATGCTGGTGAATATCGAGTGCTCGTGCGGTCAACCGTACGAATTTGAAGTCGAGCCGGTGGACGGCCAGATGCCCGTCGAAGTTCGTTGCCCAACTTGTGGCGCGGACGGCACTGAATTGGCAAATGCGTTCATCGCCCGAGAACTTTCCAAGCCAGAGGCGGCACTCTCAACCGCATCCGCCAGCGACGCTTCGCCCATCTCGCTTAACCCGACTTCCTCCGCGCTTCCGGCTGGCGCCTCTCCATCACCGGGCTCGTCGCCCCTGAGAGCCGGGCGGTCGCACACGAATCAAGCGAGCCTCCTCTCCGGCATGCTTGGCGCGGTTGGTGGCGGACTGCTGGGGATGATGGGGTAGTACTTGCTGATCAAATGGACCGGCTATGAAATCGGTTGCGCGGCGTGGGGTGTGGGGGTTCTCACGGGGCTTGGCGCGCGCATGCTGGCACAAGACGGAAATAGAGTTCTGGCTGTGATCGCTGCCGTGTGCGCGCTCGTCGCCGTGGTCGGTGGTCAGTATCTCGCGGTCCGAAGTCAGTTCGACGAAGCCATGGCGGGGCACATCAATGAGGCCTATGAAAAGCGGATGACGTATGCCCAGGCCGCAACCAAAGCGCAAACGGACGACGAAATGAAAGCCGCGCTCGCCAGCTACATGGCCGAAGACGGGGCCGCGCCCAATCCCACCGCCATCACAGGCGAGCAACTGGCGGCATTTAAGCAGCAGGAACTGCCCGCACTGCAGGATTTCGTGAAAGGCAAACCGACCAGGTCCGAGCTCGAAGCCGTTGTCCGGAGACGTTTGAATTCGCTGGAAATCCAGGGCCAAATCCTGAAGGGCAGCTTGAGCGCGTTTACGTTGCTCTGGCTCTTCCTGGGTGTGGGAAGCGCTTACAAGATCGCGGGCCGAAACGATTGAATCTTTCCTGGGATGGTTCCGTCAGTCTGCTCCCGGGGAACGCAAGTCGATCTCCGCCGCCTTACGACAGGCATCCGCGGCGGTGTTCAGGTTCTCCAGGAAGCGTTCGCGTTCCTGAGCCGGCAGAGCGGAAAGAATGTCCGTCTGGAGAGCGACGGCCACCTCGCGCGCTTCCGTGTATTTCTTCCGGCTCAACGGCAACAGCCGGATCCGATGGGCGCGCCGGTCATGTTCGTGCTCTTTTCGCTCGACGAGGCCGGCCTTCTCCATGCGTTCCAATAACGAGGCGACCGTGTTGGGGTCGCTGCTCATGGCCACGGCGAGCTGGCGCTGCGTCATGCCTTTGGGATCCCCTTCAAGCAAAGTTCGCATCACCGTGAACTGATCCGGCGTCACACCCAGATGCGCGATCCGGCGGCGGAATGCCTGGTTCAGGCCGTACCAGGCCCGGCGCATGAGCAGAGGCAAGCGACGGCGCTCCGGGGAATCGATTGGGGGATTCGGAGGATCGGGTTTGGTCGCCATCCGCATTTTTGACGTTTGACAAATTATACGTGTAGGTATTATTTCGTCCAGGACTTCCGTCGGTGCGGAACAGTGACTCCCCCAGGAAGAACCAGAGCGGTTTCGGTTGCCCGTTTTCCGTTACGCTGTAATCGTCTTGCCGAAAAGTCGCCATGAAAACTAAATCTCTGCTCGCCGCCGCCGTCGGCAGTTGGCTCCTTTCACATTCTGCCTCGCCTTTCATGCCGGTCAACGCGGCACCCGTGCGCGGCTGGCTGAGTTGGCGCGGTCCCGAACAAAACGGCACTTCCCGCGAGAAAGGGCTGCCCGAAAAACTCGCGGTGGAACAAGCACTTTGGACGGCCGACTTCCCCGGCGCCTCCACGCCGGTGATCGCCAGCGGCAAACTTTATGTCATGGGCTACCTCGGCGACGGACCCGACCTCCAGGAAGGTGTGGCTTGTTTCGACGCGGAAACCGGCAAGAATCTGTGGGAGCACCTCTTCAGCGATTTTCTCAGCGACACCATCTACAAGCGGTACGCCACGTCGAGTCCCACTGTGGATGCTGAAACCGGCAATGTTTATGTGCAAGGAACACAGGGCGTCCTGACCGCTTTCACTTCGGATGGGAAGACTCTCTGGCAGCATTCCATGATGGAGGCCTACGGGCGATTGACCTTTCCCAATGGCCGCACAGCCTCCCCCGTAATCGACCGCGACCTTGTGATCACGCGGGGCATTACGGCGAATTGGGGCGCGCATGGTCCGGGCGGAGATCGGTTCTACGCTTTCGACAAGAAGACTGGTGAGCTGGTGTGGTCTTCGAGTCCGGGGGATCGCCCCAAGGACAACTCCTATTCGTTGCCTTACCTGACTTTTCTGGATGGCAAGCGAGCTTTGATCGCGACCGCCGGGGACGGCAGCGTGGTCTGTGTCAACGCCCGAACCGGCGAACCGATCTGGCGCGTGCCGCTCGGCAAGGCCGGGATCAACGCCACCGTGCTCATGCACAACCACGACAAGGTTGTCGCGATTTACGGCACGCCCTATGAGCCCGGACAGATGGTGGCGTTGAAAATCCCCAAGGTTGCGCCGACCTCGCCGACCAATGCGCCGGTGGTCGTTGAACGAGCGCAAGCCGAACTCTGGAGCCAGGACATTTCCACTTCGACCAGTTCGCCCATCCTGGTGGGCGACCGCATCTACGTTGTGGCGGAGAAGGGCGATCTGATCGCGCTCGACGTGAACACCGGGAAGATTTCCTGGACGCTGAAGATCGGCATTGAACAGCGCAATTCTTGTCCGCTCTACGCGGACGGCAAGCTTTACGTGCCGATGCTGGATGATCCCGCGGTCAAGACCGAAACGGGAAATGAGACCGGCACCGAGGCCGGCACGAAGGGCGCCCTTTACGTGATCCGGCCTTCCGAAACTCAAGGAGAAATCCTGAGCCATCTGTCTCTCGATGGGCGGTGTTTCGGCACGCCGACGGCTTACAATGGAAAGGTGTACATTCAGACCGCGAAGAAGATTTACTGCTTCGGCAAAAAGGGAAACAACCCCGGTCTGCCGCCTGAGCTCGCCGCCGACCAATGGCCTGCTCCAGGACCGGCTGCGCAACTCCAGGTGATTCCGTCCGAAGTTTTGCTGCGGCCCGGACAGGCGGCTTCTTTCCGCATCCGTTCGCTCGATGCGAATGGTTTCGCCGTCGAAGAGAATGTGGATGCTCAACGCATCAAATGGGCTTCCTACATTCCGCCGACGGCTCGGGTACGGGCGACGATGAAAGGATCGTTCAATGCTGAAGGCAAGCTGGTGGCGGCGACGGATGCGGTTCCTTCAGCGGGCGCCTTTGAAGCCGCGCTCGGCAATCTGAAGGGCTACATTCGCGGCCGGGTCTTGCCGTATCTGCCGATCCAGCAGGATTTCGAAACGTTCGCCCTCAGCGAAACCACGACGAACACGGTTGAGGAACCGACTCCGTTCGCCTATCCGCCGTTGCCCTGGATCGGCGCCCGTTTCAAATTTGAAGTCCGGGACATCCAGGGCACCAAAGCGCTGACGAAAACCATCGACAACAAGTTTTTCCAGCGTGCGACCGTCTTTATCGGCGCCGCCGAAACGAAGAATTATACGATCCAGGCCGACGTGATGAGCGAGGGCCGGATGCGGGGCGACCGCGTTCTGAAGATGTCGGAGGTCGGCCTGATCAACCAGCGCTACCTGATCCTGCTCCAGGGCAACGCTCAGAAGCTGCAAGTGACCTCCAACGAAGAGCGCTTCTGCGTGCCCTCGAAGGAGGCGCCGTCGAACTTCCGCTGGCAACCCAATGTCTGGTACACACTGAAAGCGCGTGTCGATGTGGCCGCGGATGGGTCGGGTATCGTCCGGGCTAAGGCCTGGAAACGCGGTGATCCGGAGCCGACGCACTGGACCCTGGAGGCGCCGCACGCCCAGGCGCATCAAAACGGCTCGCCGGGCTTGTTTGGATTCTCCCCGCAGGACATGCGGGTTTACATAGACAACGTGGGTGTGACACCGAATTGACCAGCACCGACCTCATGCCCGTCATTTCGAGATTCTACGGTGAAAATGCCTAATTCAATCAAAAGCGTTCGCTGGGTTGACGAATACCAACTCAAGTTGGTTTTCAAGGACGGCTTTGTTACTGAGCTTGATCTACGACCGATTGCCACCTCGTCGCGAGGACAGATGGACGCCCCGCTGAGAGATGTCGAGTTCTTCAGCCGCGTGGAGTGTGACGGCTTTACGATCGCTTGGCCGAATGGGTACGACATCTGTCCCGATGTGTTGAGGTATTGGTGTGAGATCGGGCGGGTCGCTTCTAAAGAGGAAACAGACGCTTACTTCCTCAAACACTTTTCTGAAAAGTCATCGATTCTGGCTCTGAATGACAAAACTCCATCCCCATGAATACGTTCTCCATATTGTCCACAGCCCTCCTCGCGGGCGGCCTCATTGCAACTGCGCAAGACTGGCCCCAATGGGGCGGCCACACGCTCGGACGCAACATGTACTCCCCGGCCAAAGGCCTCCCCGATCGCGTCGAAGCCGGCAAGTTCAAGTCCGGTTCGGAAGAAATCGATCTGAAGACCACCAAGAACGTGCGCTATGTGACGAAGCTCGGCAGCCAGAGCTATGGCAACACGACCGTGGCCGGCGGCAGAGTTTTCATCGGCACCAACAACGATTCGCCGCGCGATTTGCAGCACCAGGGAGACCGCAGCATCCTGATGGCGGTGGACGAGAAGACCGGCGAATTTCTCTGGCAGCTCGTGGTGCCCAAGCTCGCCTCCGGCAAGGTCAATGACTGGGAAAACCTGGGCTTGCTCTCCTCGCCCACGGTGGAGGGTGACCGGATCTATGTGGTGACGAGCCGCTGCGAGTTGCTGTGCCTGGATGTCCAGGGCATGGCCAACGGCAACGACGGTCCGTTCCAGGACGAAGCGCAGTACGTCGTCGGCCCGGGCAACCCCAAGAAGGCCAAGCTCGGACCGAAGGACGCGGACATTATCTGGAAGTACGACATGATGGATGAACTGGGCGTGTTCCCGCACAACGCTTCCAACAGTTCGCCGCTCGTCGTGGGCGATCTTGTTTATGTGTGCACGTCGAACGGACAGGACTGGAGCCACTCGAACATTCCCTCGCCGCAGTCACCCAGCTTTATCGCGTTGAACAAGAAGACCGGCGAACTCGCGGGCGAAGATGATGCGAGCATCGGGCCGCGCATTTTCCATGGCCAGTGGAGTTCCGCTTCTGCCGGCCTCGTCAATGGCCGGCAACTGATTTTCTTCGGAGGCGGCGACGGTTTCTGCTACGCGTTTGACGCCAAGCCGGTCAAAGAAGGCGAAAACAGCTTTTTGAAAACGGTCTGGAAGTACGACTGCAATCCCCCCGAATACAAGATCAAAGACGGCCGGCCGATCAAATACCCGGACGCCAACGGCCCCAGTGAAATCAACTCCACGCCCGTGTTCTACAAGAACCGCGTTTATGTGGCCGTCGGACAAGATCCGGAACACGGCGAAGGCGTGGGCCATCTGGTCTGCATCGATGCAACCAAGACCGGCGACATCACCAAGACCGGCGCGATCTGGAGTTTCAAAGGAATTCATCGCAGCATCTCGACGGTGTCGATTGATCCGACCTCCGGTTTGTTGTTTATTGGCGATTTTTCCGGCTTCGTTTATTGCCTCGACGCCGAGACCGGCAAACTCTACTGGACGCACGATATGAAGGCGCACATGTGGGGATCGACGCTCGTCGCGGATGGAAAAGTGTACGTCGGTGACGAGGACGGTGATTTCGCGGTGCTGGCGGCGACCAAGGAGAAAAAGTTGCTGAGTGAGACGAACCTGCCGTCGCCGGTTTACTCAACGCCTATTGTGGCCAACGGCACGATCTACGTGTCCTGCAACACCCACCTTTACGCCTTTTACGACGCCGCCCGGAGCGCCGCCGGGAAAGACGAAGCGCCGAGGGTGAATTTGAATCCGGCCAAACCTGATTCAGAGAAGTAACCTGAGAATGTCGTTGGGGCGTTGAAGCGTTACAGCGATTAACCAGCGAATCCAATCCAAGTTTTGCCGCTTATGTCAGTCGATGCCTCCGCAATCAAAACCGCTCAGGAAAAGCTTGATGCTCACGTCCGCGAAATCGTGCAGTGGCACTTCTCACCCGACACGGGCTGCCCCTTCTGGCTCGATTGGGCCAAACAGGCCGGCTGGGATCCGCTCAAGGACGTGAAAAGTTTCAACGACGTGCTCCGCTTTCCGCATTTCCAGGACGAATGGCTGCGCGACCTTCAGCCCGACGTCTGGGTCCCCAACGCATTCAAGGGTCGCCCCTACAACATTTTTGAAACCGGCGGCACCACCGGCATGCCCAAGCAGCGCATCGGCTGGAACGATTACAAGGTCGATTACGAGGAATTCTCGGCGAAGATTTCGGACGCCCACTTCCCGCGCGGCGGCGCCTGGCTGATGGTCGGCCCCACGGGTCCGCGCCGGCTCCGGCTGGCCATCGAGCACCTCGCCAACTTCCGCGGCAGCTCCTGCTACTTCGTCGATCTCGATCCGCGCTGGGTGAAGAAAGTGATCAGCGAGAAGAAAGGAGAAGTCGCCAAGGCGTACATGGAACACGTGGTGGATCAGGCGGTCACGATCTTGAAATACCGCAAAGTGACCGGTCTGTTTACCACCCCCAAGTTGCTCGAAGCCCTCGGAGAAAAGACCGACCTTTGGGAGTCCGGGATTCGGGGCGTTTTCTGCGGCGGCACGTCGATGTCCCCACAATACGTGCGCTTCCTGGTTGAAGAAGTCCTGGAAAACCGAATCGGCTTCTATCCGACCTACGGGAACACGTTGATGGGCCTGGCGGCGAGCGTTGCGCTGAAGCCGGAGGACAACTTTTCGATCACCTACTATGCGCCGCAGCCCCGCGCCGTCGTGCGCGTCGTCGATCCGAAGCAAACCGATCAGCTCAAGAATTACGGCGAATGGGGCCGCGTGGAGCTGACCACGCTGACCAAGGAATTCTTCATGCCGCGTTTCCTCGAACGCGACGAAGCCATCCGCCGCCCCCCGCGCGAACCCTACGCCTGGGACGGCGTCGGCGACGTTCGCCCGTTCGGCGCCCTGGAGAAGCAGATTGTCGAGGGGGTGTATTGAAAATGGGTGGAACGGGCTACCAGCCCGTTTTCGGCGGCAACTTGCCGCCGAAGACATGCTGCGTGGAACACGGGGCGAGGACGCCCCGTGAACTGGCAGGCTGGAAGCCTGCCCTACAGTGGGAGGATCACTTGTCCCCCGCGACGAGAAGGGGAATCGAATAGAGCGAGGTGCGGGCGGTGATGAAGAGTGTTTTGTGGTCCTTCCCGCCGAACGCCAGATTCGCCGGCGCCTCCGGCACGAGAATCTTCCCGATCAAATGGCCGTCCGTCGCGAAAACCTGGACGCCGTCCCCGGCGCTGGAAAACATCCGGCCTTCCTTGTCGCAGCGGATGCCGTCGGGGCCACCTTTGTCGATTTTGCAGAAGACTTTCCCGTTCGCGAGCGTGCCATCGTTCTGCACGTCGAAGACGCGGATGTGCTTGGGCTGCCCTGAGTCCGCCACGTAAAGCTTCTTCTCGTCCGGCGAAAAACAAAGGCCGTTCGGCTTGTCGAAGTCCCGGACGAGCGCCTTGAGTTCCTTGGTTTTGGGATCGAACCGATAGACGAAGTTTCCCGCCTGCTCCTTCGGACGGCCCGCCAACCCGTAGTCGGGATCGGTGAACCAGATCGTGCCGTCGGACTTCACGACGACGTCGTTGGGCGAGTTCAGGTTCTTGCCTTCAAACTGGCCGACCACAGTCTGCACGCTGCCGTCGCGCTCCGTGATCGAAATGCGACGCCCGCCGTGTTCCGCGGTGACCAACCGACCTTGAAGGTCGAGGCAGTTGCCGTTGGCGTTGTTGCTCGGCTGGCGGAACGTTTTCAAACCCTCTTTCTCGGTCCATTGCTTCAGTTCGTTGGCGGGGATGTCGCTAAAAATAAGGGAACCGCCGTAGGCCGGGTTCCAGGTCGGCCCTTCCAGAAATTTCATGCCCCCCGCAAGTTTGGCTACCTTCGCCGAGTCCGCGACGATCTTCTTGAAATCGGCTTCGTCTTTGATATCAAAATCCGCCGCCGTGAGGCGGGCGGCTTGTGTGAGAAGGGTCAGGGTGAAGAATGCGCAGGTTTTCATAGGCATGTGCGTCGAGATGGGAGTTGTCCGGGAGAAATACCAGGGCGCAGGCGAAGCGTCATGGAAAATTGGGTCACATTACCGAAGCCACCGCGGCACTTTCTCCCCTTGCCACAGCTTGGCGATCGGCTGGCGCTCGCGCACGACCGCAGCCGTGCTGCCATGGACGAACACCTCGGCCGCCAGGGGACGCGCGTTGTAATTCGAGGCCATGACAAAACCATAGGCGCCCGCGCTGAGCAGAGCCAGGTAATCGCCTTGCGCCACATTCGGCAGCTTCCGGTCTTTGCAGAAAAAATCGCTCGACTCACAAATCGGCCCTACCACATCCGACGGAATCAAATGGTCACTCTTCCGGGTCAACGGGACGATTTCATGGTACGAATCATAAAAGGCCGGGCGGATCAGATCATTCATCGCGGCATCGACAATCACGAAGTTCTTTTTGCCCGTGCGCTTGATGTATTCGACGCGCGTCACCAGGATCCCCGCGTTGCCGGTGATGGACCGGCCCGGTTCGATCAAGATCCGGAGGCCGAGCCGCTGAAGCAAGGGCACCAGGTCGCGCGCGTATTTTTCCGGAGTCAGAATGCGCCGGGCTTTCGTGGAGCCCCACCACTTTTCCGAGCCGCTTGCGAGCGCGGGCTGATAAACGATCCCCAGCCCGCCGCCAATGCTGAAAAACTCGAACCCGTGCTTCGCGGACAGCTTCGCCACCAGCGGCGCGACTTTCCGGACCGCTTCCACGAACGGGCGCGCTTCCGTGAGTTGCGAGCCGATGTGCATCTGCAGCCCCCGCAGCCGAAGGTTTTTCAACTTGCTCGCGCGGGCATACACGCCCTCGACTTCCTCAAACGCGATGCCGAACTTATTCTGATACGTGCCGGTCGTGATTTTGGCGTGCGTGCGGGCATCGACGTTGGGATTCACGCGCACGGCCACCGGGGCGACCTTCTTCAATCGTCCGGCGACCGCGTTGATGCGCTGCAACTCCGGCTCGCTCTCGGCGTTGAGCGTGTAAATCCCCTGCCGCAGCGCGAAAGCAATCTCCGCCTCCGTCTTGCCCACACCGGCGAACGCGCACTTCTTGGGATCGCCTCCGGCGGCGATGACGCGGCGCAGTTCCCCTTCGCTGACGATATCGAAGCCTGCGCCGAGGTTGCTCAACGTCCGGAGCACCGCCAGATTGCCGTTGGCTTTGACGGCAAAACAAATCAAGTGGTCGATTGGCGAGAGCGCGCGACTGAGCTTCTGAAAATGCTGGGTCAACGTCCGCTGCGAATACACGTAGAGCGGCGTGCCAAGCTTGCGGGCGAGCGATTCGACCGGCACATGCTCGCAATACAGCTTGCTGCCGACGTAGCGGAAATCATGCATGGCGCGTAGTTATGCCAAAGCCGGAGGGGAAGTCACGGAAAGAAGGGGCCGTAAGCAGTGATCAGTGGCCAGTTATCAGTTATCAGCAATCCGTTGTCGGTGGTCAGTTTGATCAGGTCTCATCCATTTCTCCCGATCACCGCACACTGAAAACTGAATACTGATTACCGATTACTCAGTAAATCAGGGACTACGGCTCAGCCAGAAGCTTGGCGCGTTGCTCATGGTATTCGTGCGGGGTCAACCGGTCAGCTTTGTAGAGCATCAGCAGGTTGTTCAGGCGTTCCTGCTTGGTTTTCGGCGCGGCTTCCGGTTCCGCGGCGGGTTGGATCGGCGCGGGGGCGGGCGTTGAAACCGTGGCTGGCGCGGACGGAGTCTCCTTCACGGCGGGCGCAGCGGGACTGGCGCTCACCGGTGATTCTGGAGCTTTCGGTTGCGCGGCTGAGGCGGCGCGTTCTCTGGCCACGGCGGACCGCAGGTCATCCAGCAACTGACGAAGTTCGGGTGATTCGGCAGCCACGCTCGGTGTTGGTGCCGTAGGCGCTGGAGCCGTTTCCATTTTCTTCTCTGTAGCCGGCGCGACGATGGGGGGCTTGGCCGTAGTTGACCCGCGCAGCGTCGGCTCGGTGGATTTGGCGCGTTCTTCCGCCACCTTTTGGCGGACCGCTTCGAGCAACTTATTGTGGTCATCGGAAGTAGGATTTTGGGCGTTGGCAGTAACGGCTCCGGCGCCTGCCATGAAAATGGTCAAAAGAAACCTCAATGTTTGCATGGGGCTTAATTACTCCAAGATTGGCCGCGCGGCAACCGGTTTCGCGGCTCAAGGTCCGCCTGAGTGATAGAGTCGGCGCCACACGCGTGCGAACGGATACGTCACCACGGTGCGCGCCACGAGCGACCACACTTCCTGGCGGCGAATTTTGATCCGCCGGGCCGGATCCAGGATTCTCTCCGACCGCAGCCGTGCCAGCGTTTTCCTGCCAATGAGGATCGGCCAGGCACAGGCGAGACGGACTCTGACCGCACGGCGCGGCAGCAGGTTGGTATAATACCAGCCTGCGGCAAGGTGGGCTTCAGCTCGATCCAGGTAGTCATCATACAAGGGCAGAAGACGGTTTTCGTTTTCCGGCGCCAACAACTCTTGCGGTTTGAGTTCCATCTCCGACAATGGCGCGAGCGGCAAGTAACATCGCCCCCGGCGCAAGTCTTCGGGCAAATCTCTCAGAATATTGACCAGTTGCAGTCCTTTCCCAAAGCGGATGCCGTTCGCGATCAACTCGGTGTCATCGATCGCATCTGCCGGGAAAAGGTGCCTCCGGCACATGCGCGTCCAGAATTCGCCGACGCAGCCGGCGACGCGAAACGTGTAATCGTCCAGTTCAGCATCCGTTTTCAGCGGAATCACGCAGTTGCTGCTCGCATAAGCAAATCGCTGCAAATCCAGCTCTTGTCCGCTGGTGATCGTTTGGAGGACGTCGCGGATCAACCGTTGGTCCGTCGGGTCAAATCGCTCCAACACCCGCAACGCTTCGTCGATTCGCTTCAGCAACAATCGCTCCCCGGCGGAAACCTGGTGCGCGGCGACGAATTCGTCCACCTGGAATTCGCCGGATTCACTTCCAACCAGGATCTTCCGAAAGCCTTGCAGTGCCGCCAACCGGCCCACGACGGGTATAATATCGGTGTCCGAGATAGTGTCCGCGGCGCGCGCGAGCAGATAAGCCAGGCCGATCTGGGGGCGGACCGCTGAGGGCAGAACGCGCAAGGTCAGGTAGAAGGACCGCGAAACGTCCTTCAAGAGATCCTCGAGCAATGGCGTTGAAGAGGCGCTCATCCGCTGTCAGATTCGTCGCTGCGATTTAGCGTTGTAACGACTTGGTTGCGGCTCTTACGCTGAGTTCATTCGCGGTTCAATTGCCGGTTTCAGTTCCATCCAGCATCGTCTGCCAGCGTTTCAATTGCCGTTTCACTTCTCGGGTTCCCGGGGCGCCGGTCATATTCCGCCGGGCCAGTGCTCGTTGGACGTCGAAGATTCTCAACGCTTCGGCGTCCAGCTTTGGATCGACCGAACGCAACTCGGCCGGGGATAGTTCGTCGAGCCGCTTGCCGGTTTGTTCGGCCAGCGCCACGAGTTTTCCAATGCCGTGGTGTGCCTCGCGAAATGATCGCCCCTTCCTCACCAAGTGATCCACCAGATCGGTGGCCAGCAGGCCGGGGTCACTGGCTGCTCGCAGACAGTTCTCCGTTTCGACAGTCGTATGACGCAGCATCGCTGCCATCAGACGCGCGGTGGATCGCACCGTGTCGGCGGTGTCGAACAACCGCTCTTTGTCTTCCTGAAGGTCGCGGTTGTAAGTCATGGGCAACCCTTTGAGGAGCGTGAGCAAGGCCATCAGATTTCCAAAAACACGGCCCGCTTTGCCGCGGGACAGCTCAGCGATGTCGGGGTTTTTCTTTTGCGGCATGAGCGATGAACCGGTCGTGTAGGCGTCGCCGATCCTGATAAAGTTGAACTCCGTGGTGGCCCAGAGAATCAAATCTTCTGCCAGCCGCGACAGGTGCACTGCGATCAAGGCGGAAGAAGCGCAGAATTCAACCGCGAAATCCCGATCGCTCACCGCGTCCATCGAATTCTGGGTCAGTCGCGGACGGTTTCTGGAATCCACGAAGCCCAGCAGCTTCGCGACCAGCTCCCGATCCAGCGGCAACGTCGAACCCGCAATCGCGCCGCTGCCCAGCGGGCAAACGTTGACGCGCTGAAAACATTCCGACACGCGCTGGTGGTCGCGCTCGAACATCTCCACGTACGCGAGGAGGTGGTGGGCGAAATAGACCGGTTGCGCGCGCTGCAAGTGGGTGTAGCCAGGCAAGATGACGCCGGCATTCTTGGAGCCCAGTTGGATCAGAGCCTTCTGCAAATCCCGGAGTTCGCGCGCCAGGGCGGCAAGCTGGTCCCGGAGCCAGAGCCGCATATCGAGCGCGACCTGATCGTTGCGCGAGCGGCCCGTGTGGAGTTTCGCTCCTGCCGCGACTCGCCGCGTCAGCGCCGCTTCGATATTCATGTGCACGTCCTCCAGATCGGTTCGCCAGCGAAACTTCCCGGAGGCGATTTTCTGCGCGATCCTTTCGAGGCCGTTGATGATGGCGTTCTGTTCCGCCCTGGTCAGCAGGCCGATCTTTTGCAGCATGGTCGCGTGGGCCATCGAACCGAGGATGTCGTAGCGCCAGAGCCTCTGGTCAAAGGAAACGGACTCGGTAAACTGGGCGGCATCCGCTTCGAGACCGGCGTCAAAGCGTCCGCTTCGGGAAACAGGGGGACTCGTTCTCTTTCGCTTCACGACGGGGAAATGTGGAACGCGGCACGGGGAAAGTCACTCCGAAAGCAAAACCGACAAGACCGACATGCGTCAAAACGCGTCAATCGTTAAAAGCGTTACAAGGGTAAATCGGTTAAATCGGTTAAATGGGGCTAAACGAGATCGCACTCCGCTAGAGGCAAGCCGGTCGGCTGCCGCGGTTGGCCTGTCTCGCGCGAAACTGCGGCGGGCAAGAGCAAAACGCCGTTCTCGTTCGGGAGCCGGTCGTGAAAGGCGCTTCAACGCGTGACGGAATACTTTTCCATCCACAGCCGGTGGCGATGCCGCTCCCGCACCAGGAGCTGCTCGATCCTTTCGGCTTCGGTCGGGTCGAACAGGACAATTTGAGGCAGAATCTGATTGCACACGCCGCAAAGCTTGCTCCGGCGGCTGTAAACGATGGACGTGCAATGCGGGCATCGGGCCGCCCCGGATTTTGCGGCCAGTTCGCGAGTGTGCGCGGGCGCGGACGAAGTCCGTCCGGTCTCGCGCATGATCCGAACCGGTGTTTCAAAGCCCAGACGAAAATCCGATTGCTCCCAATCAATCTCCAGCTTTAGCGCATGCATACCATTCAACACATGGTTTTGTTCCTGCCTTTATAGACACCGAGGCCCCGGATGAAGTTTCAAAACTACGCGTTACATTTCTGTAATGCGTGTGTAAGGGAGTTCCGGGGAGCGCACGCGTCTCGCGGGCTGCGTTCGGTGTCTCGCCGAACGCTCTGGTGCGCTTGAGGTCCGCACCTTTTGGTGAATCTTGCGCACGAGCGAACCAGTCGGCGAGTCGCCGACTGGGAGCAGCCAAGACGCCTGCGCTCCCGTCTTCTTCGGAATCGTTGCGGCCAAAGCCAATCCAGGACTTCCCCTGAAGACAATCCCGTTGAATTTGCTAAACGGGCCGGATTCGGATGGCGACGGCGTAAAAGCCGGCGTTACCTGCGCGATCCACGTAAAGGTTCGCAAAGTCGTCGATCCCGGGAAAGACGGTCTGGCTCGCGGCGCCATCCGGAGTGAGCGCAAATGGAACGGGCTTCCACATTTCGGACAGCGAGGCTCGAAAGAGCACTTCAAATTCAAGGTTGGCGAAGGCGAGGAACTTGATCTGCAATCGGGGCTTCAAGGCCGCGCCGCCTTCCACTTTTGAACCGACGATTTCATGAGGCCAGTCCGGGATTTCGATAGTGAGGAGGTTCGTGCCGTCGAAGCTGACTTTGTACGACTGCAACGGAAAGGACGCCGGGCCGTTGATCGCGCGGCCATCAATGGCGAATCTCGAACCATGGCAAGGGCATGCGCTCGAGTTGGAAGCCCGGTTGAACACCGGCACGGCGCAGCCGGCGTGAGTGCATTCGGAATTCAACGCATGAAATTGCCCGCCGGGCGCGCGATTGATGAGCATGGGGTAAAACAATCCCGCCGGGACGTTCGCCGACAGGCGGCTGGTTCCGATTCGCACGGACCCGAAGTCATTTCGCAGCGCGGGGAAATCATCGATGTTCAGACGCAGGATTCCGGTGGCGGGTCTGGCTTGGGGCGACACTTCCGCGAGAACCGTTCCCAACCAATCGCCCTTGAAAAGCGAAGAATACGCCGTGGTCAGCGCGAAGACTTTGACGAATTCCCGGCGATGGATCGGGAGTTGGTTCATGGGGAACTTCCACCTCCAATCTTGGGCGCGCATTGGGACCATGAACCGGCGCCACCAGCCCTCACCCCATCCCTCTCCCATCGGATGGGAGAGGGTGTCCGAAGGAGGGGTGAGGGTCGGTTCATGGAAGTCCACTCCGGTTTTCATCCGCGCGCGCCCGGCTCATGAACCTCGTCGGCGTGATAGGAGCTGCGGACCATGGGGCCGCTGGCGACGTGTGAAAAACCCATTCTTTCAGCGATCCGCCGGTACTCATCAAACCGGGATGGAGGGATGAATTCAACGACGGGCAAATGACGGAGCGTGGGCCGGAGGTACTGACCTAGCGTCAGCAGATCGCAACCGGCGCGACGCAGATCGCCCAGCGCGGTGAGTAATTCTTCCTCGGTTTCGCCTAATCCCAACATGAGTCCAGACTTGGTGTAGATCGCGTTGCCCCTCCACATCTTGACCTTCCGCAGCACGCGGAGGGAACGATCATAAGTCGCGCGAAAACGGACCTTCGACGTGAGGCGCCGCACGGTTTCAAGGTTGTGGTTGAAAATGTCAGGGTGCGCCGACAGCACGGTCTCCATCGAGGAGTCGCAATCGAGAAAATCCGGCACGAGCACCTCGGTGATGATGCCGGGGGAGGCGGCGCGCACGGCTTCGATGGTCAGGCGAAAATGTTCTGCGCCGCCGTCCGGCAAATCATCCCGGGCCACCGCGGTAATGACGACATGCTTCAGGCGCATGCGCCGGGCGGCTTCGGCGACGCGCGCGGGTTCGTCACGTTCGAGCGGAAGCGGTTTGCCCGTTGTCACGGCGCAAAAGCCGCACGCCCGGGTGCAGCGATCGCCTGCGATCATGAACGTGGCGGTGCCCCGGCCCCAACATTCCCAATGGTTAGGGCATTTCGCGCTTTCGCAAACCGTGTGCAGCTTGAGATCGGCGAGCAGGCTTCGCGTTTCGAAGAACGTGTCGGTCACCGGCAAGCGGATGCGCAACCATTCCGGCAGCCGTGAGCGGGGAGTTGGATTCGTCGTCACCACGGTACCCAGATTTGCTAACCGCAGATGGACGCGGATAAACGCAGATAACGGATCCCATTGCACTGCACAGTGGGAGTTCGTCTGGCCAACGGAGGTGGTTTCATCTGCTGCATTGCAGTCGTCCCGATTCCCAGACTGCGATCAAAATTTCACGATTTAACGATTTAACCCATGTAACGAATTCGGTCACGCTTTGCCGCGCTGCCTTCATCTGCGGTTAACCACGCGTTCAGCCGGCGGGTTGTTCCAGCTTATCCCAAAACTCCGCCAACTGATCGGTGTCAAAATCGGCGAGCACTCTTCCGTCCACATCGATGACCGGGGCCATTCCTTGCCCCGAGATTTGCATCATTTCCTTGCGCGCGTCGGGATTGGCCGCGACGTCGAGCGTTTCAAACTCGAAGCCACGTTCCGTGAGCCAGTCGGCGGCTTCGTGGCACCAACCGCAGTAGGGACGGACGAACAATCGGATTTTCTTCGGTTTCATCTATGGAACTGCTTCCGTAATGATCGTGTCGCTGTGCTCGTAAGCCGGCGCACAGCAGCAAAGAAACCTTAAGGGCTCTGGGCCAATGTTCCAAATTTTATGTTTTTGGCCGGGCGGAATCGCGACGGCGTCGCCCATGCCGACGGTTCGCGTCTCGCCTTCGATCCGCATCCGTCCCTGGCCGGAAGTGATGAAATAAATCTCCTCGGTTTTCATGTGAAAATGTTCCTGCGTACTCGCGCCGGGGCCGAGTCTGGCTTCCGCCAGGCTCTGGTTGCGAATCCCAGAATTGCGATGCGCCAGCAATTCGCGAATTTCAGAACCGTCCTTCGTGGTGAAGGCCGGCGCCTGGTCCAAGTTTTTGACATCCATAAACGGCGCCTCTGTTCACCAGCTTCCAGGCGAGTTGACAAGGCAAATCCATGAGATACCTCCTGTTTTTCGAGGCGACGCTGCGCCAGGGCCGCTTGAGCTACGGCGAGGTGCGAGATCGGCAAAGCGGACAACTCCTGGTCTTGAGCTATGCGCTCTTGCTCTGGGAGCTTTTCCGGGCTCTGATTGAGGGCGCGCTCGACACCCTGGTTCGCCAACTGGGAAAGAAAACCATCACCAGTGTTCGCACCGCCATCCACGACACCGTCGACGAATTCCTCACTGGGGCACTGCAAATGAAACCGGAGCAGATCCAAGCTCAACTTAAGGCCAGGAACTAGGCTATCTTTGACAAATCTTCCCGAAAATTATCGCCAAAATGTGAGTAATGAGTACTAATGGAGGAAGCGGCTCCGATGCGCCGAAGGGATGAATCCCTTCGGAAACACCGGGTTCTCGTGAGATTAGTGGCCAGCAGTGTTGATCAGTGGTTAACGAAACTCTTCAGTCATGGAGCCGAATTACCTCGGGATCGAAATCGGGGGCACCAAACTTCAGTTCGTCCTGGGCGGCCCTTCGGGCAAGGTGCTGCAACGCTGGCGTTTCCCGGTCGATAAAGCCCAGGGCGGCCCAGGCATCCGTGAGCAAATCGAATCCGCGTTGCCCGGCATCCTCGCCGGAACAACCATCAGCCGCATTGGCGTCGGCTTTGGCGGGCCGGTCGATTGGAAGACAGGCCAGATTTGTCGCTCACACCAGGTCGAAGGCTGGACCGATTTCCAGCTCGGAACATGGCTGCAATCACTCGCCAACCTCCCGGTGCGCGTGGACAACGACGCCAACGTCGCGGCCCTGGGCGAAGCGTTGCACGGTGCGGGAGGTGGATGCAACCCGGTGTTTTACCTGACGCTCGGCAGTGGGGTGGGCGGAGGCTTGGTCGCGGATAGGCGCATTTATCATGGGGCTAAACCGGGCGAATCGGAGATCGGGCATCTCCGCCTGGATCGATCCAGAACCCCGGTCGAACACCGTTGTTCGGGCTGGGCCGTGGACGCTCGAATTCGCGAAGGCATCCGCAATCACCCGCGCGGCGTTCTTGCGCAACTGGTCGGACAAGTTCACGCAGGTGAGGCCCGGTTTCTGGCCGCCGCCCTCGCTCAGAAGGACGAGCTGGCGCAGCGAATCCTTGGCGAAACCGCCGAGGATTTGGCATTCGGGTTGTCCCACGTGGTTCACCTGTTTCATCCTGAGATCATCGTCGTAGGCGGGGGACTTTCACTGGTCGGCGAGCCGTTGCGCGCGGCGGTGGCTGAGGCGCTGGCGAAGTTCGTGATGGAAGCGTTCCGGCCAGGACCGAAGGTCGTGCTGGCCGCGTTGGGTGAGGACGCGGTGCCCGTGGGCGCCCTGGCGCTGGCGCATCGGATTCCTCCTCAAACGTGACAATTCCCGTTGAGCAAAGGACCGGCTTATGGTCCCTGCGCATGGCTCAAAAGGCCAAGGAGACCTTCCATGAGCCCGGCAACAACCGACGACCCTATGGAGTGCGGGGGCAAGCGCAGCGCGACCCCGCTTTGGTTTCGAGACCGGAAGGCGCGGCTCACGCCAAAGCGCCGTCGCCGCTGCGCTCTGCCGGCGCACTCCAAAGAGCTCTCGGGCGTGGCGCGGTTCATGGGCCGTGAGCAGGTCCTTTTGGAACAGGGGGCTTCCCAGCCAGGAACCGCCAGGTTTTGGACTGCGCCCGTCTTCTGGCGCTGTCGATTTGGGACAAAGTCGGGACAAAGTCTGCGACAAAGTTTGCTTCTGGCGCACAATCCCCATCTAAATGGTTGTCATGGCTCGCCGCGCTTTGTCATAGTCCGGCTCGGAATGAAAGATTGGATAGCAGGCTATTTGGCCGCACAAAAGACGGCGGTAGATTCCATCCCGGCGGACGCGGTCGCCCGGATGATCGAAACGATCCAGAAAGCGTTGCGGGAAGACCGCCAGATTTTTGCCTTCGGAAACGGCGGCAGCGCGGCCAACGCGTCCCACTTCGCCACGGACCTGGGCAAAGGCTCGTCCGACAAGGTCGGCAAACGCTTCCGGGTGATGTCGCTGAACGACAACGTGAGTTGGATGACCGCCCTGGGAAACGATTACGCCTATGAGGACATTTTTGTTCGTCAATTGGAGAATTACGCGCGGCCTGGCGACGTGGTGCTGGCGTTGAGCGTGAGCGGGAATTCACCGAACGTGGTGAAAGCTTTGGAGTGGGCTGCCACGCACGGCCTGGCGACGCTGGCGTTAGTAGGGAAGAAACGCGGACGGGCCGCTCAGTTCGCCCAACAGTCGATCGTCATCGATTCGGACCATTTCGGCCGCGTGGAAGACTGCCACATGCACATTTGCCACATGCTCTGTTACGGGTTCATGGAGAACCCGGAGTGGGGAAAATCCTGACGCGCGTTCCAAACAACTTCCCGACGGCCTTCTTTTGAAAGGAAGAAGTCAACCTTCCAGGAGCGCCTCGCGTCCAGTGTCGGATTGGTCCAGCGTCTGAAGCGCGGTCAGCATCGCGGCGACCCGCGTCTCTACGCCCAGCTTGGCCAGGATGTGCTCGACGTGCTTATGGACGGTGCGGAGGCTGATGCCTTCAACGGCGGCGATCTCGGGATTGCTCTTGCCCTGGCAGATCCAATAGAGGACCTCGCCTTCTCTTTGAGTCAGTCCCAAACGCACGAATTCCGCAGGACAAACCCCGGTCTTCTCCTCTTTCAAGAACAGGAACTGCCGGGCGCGGCTGTCTTCGGAATAGCGGACAATCAGGCGTGATTCGGGCTGCGCGATGACCAGCGGCGCCGGGAGTCCGAAGTTTCCGTTTTGCTTCTGCGAAGCACGGCGGATTTGAATCCAGCGCTGCAGTTCGGCCGGCAATTCATTTCCGTCCAGAGGGCGCGGGAAATAGGAGGAAAGCCATTGCTCGGCGCGTTTGGTCATCCAAAGAACACGGCCGTCGTGGTCCAAGACCACCAGGCCCCGGTGCATCGAAGCAAACGCTCCTGAAAACGACTCGGTTCTCTGACGCGACTCCGCGAGGGCTGCTGCGTTGCAGTGAGCCTGAGCCAGGTGCGGTTGGAGGAATTCGAGCACCAGAGCGTCCCGCGTGTTGAAGGAGCGTCTCCATCGGTTCAAGACGATGTTAACCCAGGCCTCGACCTTTCCCTGAAAGCCTATGGCGAGTTGGTCCGACACATCGAGCAATCGGTAAAATTCGTGATCGAGCCGGTTCGAACGAGGGCTGGCGGCGAGAGTTCGGCTGTCTTGCGCGCTGCGACAGTCGTGGATCGCTACGAAGCCCGGGCGCAACAACGGGTTCTTATCGAGATGCACCTTGAACGCGGGATACCTTTGCGACCCTTCCGGCGAAGTGGGTTGCTGAGTCAGGACACACTCTTCAGGCGCAACGACGTTGTACTCGATAAGGTCCGCGTCCACAAAACGCTGCACAACCTCTGCCGTAAACCGCGGGAAGCTCTCGATGTCCGTGTGGGCATAGACCTCGGGTAGAATGCCTGATACCCGATGGAGGTCTTCGTATGGAAGCCGCTTCATGTGAGACATGAAAGCAACGCGTTCACTCCTCTACCACGACCGGACACAAGACAAGCAAAATGTGCAGAATATTAAGATCCCTTCAGATTTTTTCAGATTTGTTTGATTGAGCAAGGCGGCGGTTTTGGGTAAAAAGGGAATAGTCGGAAGAGGAAGATTCATTCTGTGTGGAGAAGATGGGCGCCAGTCTTGATAATCAAACCACGGAACGGACCCGGAGGTGCGGTTACTCGGTCAACGCTTTCACGTTGATCGAACTGCTCGTCATCGTCGCAGTCATCGCGATCCTGGCTTCGCTGCTGTCGGAAGCCATGCGCCGCCGCTGGAATAACGATCATGAGCCGCACCCGGAAACGTGGTCCACCAACGTGCCGGGGTTTTGAAGCTTGAGGAATCCGGCTTTACCCAACAGGTCAGTGGTGGTATCACGCTGACATGACATGGGCTGAGATTTGCGAAGACAAGTTCCTGGCGACTTTGCCCTACCGCATCGAGTCCGACCGCTGGGGCAACATCGTTATGAGTCCTCCTCCCCGAAGCCGGCACGCGGAGTATCAAGGTGAAATCACCGTGCGGCTGCGCCAACTCTTGTCCGATGGACTGAGCATGACGGAATGCCCCATCCAAACTACGGAAGGCGTCAAAGCGGTCGATGTCGCCTGGGTCTCACATGCGCGCCGCAAGTCCAAACCGAACGATCCCGCGTACCTCATCGCCCCTGAAATCTGCGTGGAGGTTCAGTCACCGGCCAACACCCACGAGGAAATGATGGAACGCAAACGCCTCTTCTTCGAGAAAGGCGCGCTCGAATTCTGGCTGTGTGGACTGGAAGGCCAGATGACCTTTTTCGATCCGGCCGGGGAAGTTCCCCGGTCAAAACTCTGTCCTCAATTTCCCGAGACCGTGGTTCTGGATTGAGTGCGAAGCCAGAGCGAAACCGCAGATGAAACGCCGATAAACGCAGATGGGGGAGCAGCCGAGGGGGGGTAGAGGAGGCAAGCTCTCTAAGCCGCAACTAACTAACTATTCAGTGCGATGAAAAGCCCGCCCTCACCCCGGCCCTCTCCCCCAGGGAGAGGGAGTAACTTTTACCGCCCGCGGACTCATCACTGTTGAGTGACCGTTTCCCGATGCTCTACCGGTTGGATATTCGCTTTCGCGAAACGCGGACCACTCCATCCCTGACTTTACTCCACGATCGAAGGAGTCATGTCAAGGGCGCGGTGGAACGCGCCCCTTCCCTCAAATCCACGACGCACTCCACATGCTGCGTCTGCGGAAACATATCCAAGGGCGTGACCCGGGACAGTTGATAAACGCCATTCGAACACAGGTGCTTCACGTCTCGCGCAACAGTCGCCGGATGGCACGAGACATAAACGATCTGCGCGAGGTGGGCGCCTTCGAGCAAATCAAGCGTTTCCGGCTGGCACCCCTTTCGCGGAGGGTCCAGCACGACTGCCGTCTGCTCCGGCAGAAATCTGTGCAAGACCGACGGCAGCATCTCTTGCACAGAGCCGGCGAGGTATTCGCCATTGATGCGTCCGCGCGAGGCCGCGTTCTTCCGCGCCGCCTGAATTGCCATTCGATCCAGTTCAATCCCGACAAAGGATTCGACCAGGTCCGCCAGTTCGATGCTGAAAAATCCGACGCCGCAATAGACGTCCGCGAGATGGCGGACGCCGCTGGAGCGGACGCGGTCCCGGACGACTTCGATCAACCTGGGCAGCAAATGGAAATTATTCTGGAAGAAGGAATCTTTCGGCACTTCCCAGCCGTCGGGCGCCACGCGCAAAACGACTTTCAATCCCCCTTTGGGCGGCGGGTGCGCCCGCACTTTCTTGATTTCCTGGTTCAAGACCGGCTCGGCGATCTGGCATTCCTCGATATCGACGACGAGGCGGTTGTCGGCGCGGATGAATCCGATGTTGAGCCCCAGTTTGAATTTGTCCCACTGGCTTCGGACCATGATCCGGTTTCGGTAGCCATAGGGTTGGGGACAAGGGACGACCGGATCGATCACGGCATCGTGAAAGCCGCCCACCCGCTGAAACACATCGAGAATCTGTTTGTGCTTCAGCCGGAGCTGCGCGTCATAAGCGATGTGCTGATACTGGCAGCCACCGCAATCGCTAAAATAGCGGCAAAGTGCAACGGCGCGATCCGGAGAAGGCTGCAGGACTTCCAGGAGCCGCGCCCGCGCGAAGCGCTTCTTCACTTCCACGATTTCAACCGAGACCCGCTCTCCCGGAATCACCAAAGGGACGAAAACGACGAAATCGCCGATGCGCGCCACGCCTTCGCCGCCAAAGGCAAGGTCGGCGACCACCAACTCCACGATCTCTCCAACTCCGACCGAGTTTTCCCGGTGCGATGGTTCAGACATAAGTGAATAAGTAGCGGTGCTTGAATTCCCGAGAAACCAGACGGGGGAACTGCATCCCGCGGAGAGACTTGCACGTTCGCGGCCCGGCGCGCACTCTCCAATCATGATAATCATCCGATTCCCCGACGAAGACGTAAGGATGAAGGCTCTGGGTTTTTTGATCAGCAAGTATTCGGGGCATTCGTGGGCATCCGGCGAAGTCGCTGTGCCAGAGGAGGCGTTCGCGGCGTTGGCCCATGAAGGACTGCGGTTCACAGTGGAAGGTCCGCTGACTCATGGTCGGATTCTGTCGGTGCACCCGATTGAAATCCTCTGATGCCGCCAGACCTGTGTTGTCCGCCGGAATCACTGAACTTTTTCGTTGTTCGCGACTTCCCTCGGCTCCGGCTCCACCCACTTCCCGTGCTCGCGCATGAGATCCACCAGGCGGTCCACGGCCTCCGCTTCGGGGATGTTGAACTTGATCGGAGTTTTGCCGACGTAGAGGTTGATCTTGCCCGGCGCGCCGCCGACGTAGCCGAAATCCGCGTCCGCCATTTCTCCCGGCCCATTCACGATGCAACCCATAATCGCGATCTTTACGCCTTTGAGATGCTCGGTCCGGGCTTTGATGCGCGCGGTCACGGTCTGCAGGTTGAACAGAGTGCGGCCGCACGACGGGCACGCGACGTAATCAGTCTTGAAGGAACGGCAACCGGCGGCTTGAAGGATGTTGTAAGCCAGCCGCAAACTCTGCCCGCCACCGCTTTCGCCGCGAATGAGAATCGCGTCGCCAATTCCGTCGGCCAGCAACGAACCGATCACGACCGCGGCGCGAAGGAGCGCAATTCGCGGCTCCAGCGGGGTTTCCGAAAAACTCAGGCAATCCTTGAGCAAGATCGGATTGTTCAGTCCAAGCCGCTTCAGCTTTGCCGCCAGCAGACGGAAGGCCGGGATAGCTGGGAGCGCAACACCACCTTTGACCGTGACGAGCTGAGTTTCGCAATTGATTTTGAAGTCAGCCGCCGGATCGATCTCATAGACGTTAAGATCCTCGTAGATCACCTCCGGCTTTACATCGTCCTTAGGCCGGATTTTCGGCGCGACTTTTTCCCAGGTGGCGCGCGTGACGACGACGCGAACGGTTTGCTCGCCGCCGCATTTGACGCCGGCGGCGATTTCGATCTCCGGCGTTGGGCGGCGCTCGTAGGCGAAAGGATCGAATGGCCAGGTCGCAGCCGGCGCCAGGAGGCTCTGGACGATTTCGGATTTCGGATTTCGGATTTCAGAGTTTGAAGCAGTGAGCCTCCTCACGTCGGCTGCTACCGTCAAATGCGGGATTTGATCGAGCAAATCGCGGCACACGGCGATTTCATTCGGTGAATCTTCGGTCAGCGAGACGCGGATCGTGTCGCCGAGGCCGTCGCAGAGCAGCGATCCGATGCCGATGGCGCTCTTGATCCGGCCATCCTCGCCTTCCCCCGCCTCGGTGACGCCGAGGTGAATCGGGTAATTCCAATCCTGCCCCAGTTCATTCAGGCGTGCCACCAAGAGGCGGTAGCATTCGATCATGATCTTCGGGTTGCTCGCTTTCATCGAGAACACGAAGTTGTGGAAATCGTGTTTGCGGGCGATGCGCGCGAATTCCAGCGCGCTCTCCACCATGCCAAGCGGGGTGTCGCCGTAGCGGTTCATGATCCGGTCACTGAGCGAGCCGTGGTTCGTGCCGATGCGCATGGCGCGGCGCAACTCCTGGCAAAGCCTCACCAGCGGCGTAAATTTTTCTTCGATTCGCGCCAACTCCGCGGCGTATTGGTTGTCCGTGTATTCTTTGACGGCAAATTTCTTCGAATCCGCGTAATTGCCGGGGTTGATCCGGACCTTCTCGACCCACTTCGCCGCTTCCATGGCGGCTTCGGGTTTGAAGTGGATATCAGCCACGATGGGAACATTGCAGCCGCGCGCACGGAGTTCGGCGACAATGCTCTTGAGGTTAGCCGCGTCTTTGACAGTCGGGGCGGTGACGCGGACCAACTGGCAGCCGACCCTAACCAGATCGAGTGTCTGTTGCACGCACGCCGCGGTGTCCATCGTGTCACACGTGAGCATGGACTGGACGACGACAGGATGGTCGCCGCCGATGATCACGCCGCCGTTGGCCGGATCGCCCACCACGACTTCGCGGGTCTGGCGGTGTTGTAGAAGAAATGGCGAGGCGCAGTAGCGCATACGAGGACTATCCCGTTAGAACCATGGAGCATGGTGATCTCCCCGCGAATCCGGGGCGATCATGCACGAATCTGCGCGCATTGGGACCCTGAACTTGGTAGGGACGAATTCCACTCCGTCCCTGATTTCTTTGATCCATCGAGAGAAACAGATTCCAGGGACGCGGTGGAACGCGTCCCTACCCAGTTCAGGGGAAGCTTGCTTGGTTTCAGAACCATGCGCACGGCTCATGAACCCGCTGATGGTAGGACGGCGTTGCTGCGTCGCCCCATCGACAGAAGACCGGCTGCGCAGCAGCGCAGCCCCACCGTCAGGTTCATGGAAAGCCTCCAATCCCAAAGGGCGTGCATTGGGACCATGAACCCGAAAATGCGTAAGCCGTTGAAAATGAAGGATAGCATTTTCGTGTTCATGGAGAGTGCCCACAATCTTCGGATCGCGCTTCGGGACCAAGAACCCGTAGCGCAGACTTGTAGTCTGCCGTATCGCAGGTTTGTAACCTGCCGGGCTCCGGACGCCCTGCCGATTAGAAATCGGCGATACAGCAGATTGAAAATCTGCGCTACAAGGAACCAGTTCATGGGAAGAAGAACGCATCTGATATTGCGTCCTCACGGTTTCGCGGGGGCCGGCGCCGGCGCTGGTTGCGTCTTCGATTCGGATTCCTCGACCACGGACCCGCCTTGCCACGATTTGATCAGGCTGAAGCGCTTGATGTCGTGGAACGAAATGTAAAGCAGGAACGAGATGAGCAGGACTGCAAAGGCCGTGGTCGTGTATTCCATGAACTTCACACTGAGCGGACGGCGGCGGATGCGTTCGATCAACGCCATGAGAATATGCCCGCCGTCAAGCACCGGCACGGGGAACAGATTGATGATGGCGAGGTTGATGTTCAGCAGGACCAGGAAACTCAGAGCCAGCCGGTAATCGGTGTTAAAATAGCCCGCCAGAATCTGGAAAATCCCGATCGGGCCGCTCAGGTCTTTCATGCCGACGCCCGTTTGCTTGGTGTGGAGCAGCGCGCTGAGCGTCGCGATAGTTTTGTCCCAGACATCCATGACCTGATCCAACGGAGTCGGCCCCGGTTTTTGGACCGCATAGACATTCTTGGAATTGAATCCGAGTTCCACCCCCATAAATCCCTTCTTGGTCGTCGGATCCGCCGCGGGCGTGACGGTCAAAGCCAGCTTCTCCGGGCCGCGCTGCACGACTATCTCCGTCGCCTGGTTGGGGCGGCTGCGGATCAGTTCGATGAGCTTTTCACGGGAGGCAACCGGAACGCCGCCGAAGGAAAGGATCTCGTCCTTGACTTTGAGCCCGGCAGCCTCGCCGGGAAGCTTCGGCAACACCCGCATGATTTCCGGGTGGTCGCGCGGATCGAGGTTCAGCACTTTCCAGCCGAACGTCGGGCTTTCCTTCGCGGTCAACTGATAGGTTGTCCGCACACCGTCGCGTTCGATCACGACGGGAATAACCTTCGTCAAGGCCAGGACGGTCGTCATTTGCACTTCGTGCCAGGAATCGGCAGGTTTGCCATTGACCTCGACGATTCGGTCGCCTTCGCGGATGCCGAGTTTGGCTTCCTCGGAATCTGGCTCGACGTAGCCGATGATAGACGGATTGACCAGCCTGGGGAGGCCGACAAAGTAAATGACCGCTGCGATCACAAAGGCGAAAACCACGTTCATGAACGGCCCGGCAAACGCGACGAGAATTTTCGACCAGGGCGAAACCGGAGGAAGCGCCTGGTCTTCGGGAGTTCGGGTCCCCTCCAGGGCTTCGGAGGTGATCATCTGGGGTAGTTTCACGAAACCGCCTGCCGGAATCCAGCGGACCGAATACTCGATACCATCCCGGACCCAGCCATACGCTTTGGGACCGAAGCCAATAGCAAAAGCTTCCACTCTCAAGCCGCGCCGCCGGGCCATCCAATAATGGCCGTATTCATGGACAAATACCGCCGCGCCAAACGATAGAACAACCCCCACGGCGACATAGACGTAATTCAAGAATTCACTCATGTGTAAAGGGCACAACGAACTACTTCGGCTGCACTCTAAGGCGCAAACCAACCCCTGGCAACGTCGAACGCTTCCACTAAAAAAACATGGTCATTTCCGTTTTTGGGAGTAACCTTGCCGCCAAGAATTTCCCAGCGGTAGAGGCGTCAAACGACGCCGCGAACGACTCGAAAGATCAACCCTTAACTCGCAAACTGTATGCCTGAGAGAATCGGTTTCGTCGGAGTGGGCCGGATGGGCGCGAACATGGCGCGCCGGCTTAAAGAGTGTGGCTACCCTGTCACGGCGGTTTATGACGTGCGGGCGCAAGCGGCGCAGGAATTGGCCGGCGAGATCGGCGCCGAAGCCTGCTCGACCCTCGCGCGGGTCACGGAGTTGTCCGATGTTATCATCACGGTGGTCACCGACGACAAGTCCATGCACGCGATTTACGGGCCTCCGAAGAAGGCGGACAGCTTGTTGCGCAACGCCCAGGGCCGGCTTTTCATCAATTGCGCCACGATTTCCCCCAAGGTTCACGTCGAGGTTGAAAAACTGGCCAAAAAGGCAGGCGCGGAAAGCCTGGAAGGCTGCATGGCGTCGAGCATCACGCAAGCGCGGCAAGGGACGCTCTACCTAATGTGTGGTGGCGCCGAGGCCACGTTCAATCGCGCCAAGCCGATTCTCGAGAAGCTGAGCGCCTCGATGCGTTACATCGGAACGTCCGGAAAAGCGGCGCAGGTCAAGGCGCTCGTGAACATGGTCATGAACATCAACACCGCCTCGCTCGCGGAAGGTCTGGCGCTTGGCGACGCGTTGAAACTCGACCTCGCTATGCTGCGGGAAGTTTTTTCGCAAACCGGCGCCGCGTCCCGCGTGTTACAGACCGACGGCGAGGACATGCAGAACCGCGAGCATTCGTGTTTCTTTTCCTCCGCCCATGCGGCGAAAGATTCCGGCATCGCCCTGCAACTGGGCAAAGAGAAGAAGCTGAATCTCCCTCTGGCCGCGGCAACCAGGAAGCAATACGACCGCATGGTGAAGGCGGGTCTGGGCGAATTGGACAAATCCGGCATTGCCGAACTGACTTTCAAAGGGCGGGGACCCAAAAAGAAGAAGTAGGGCGCGATCGATGGAGCTATCCATGAACCGTCGGCACGCCGGTTCTTGGTTCCATGGGGCGATTCGCCAATCGTGGAGGCTTCGCATGAACCGCATGGCCGAAAGAAACGAAAAGAGGCGAAAAAGCTCATTTTCAGAAATCTGAAATCCGAAGCATGAGCGCAATGCCCGTCAAAGCTGCACCCATTCGAGCGCGAGAAGCCGTGCGTTTCCGCGCGTTCACCTTGATCGAGCTTTTGGTGGTCATCGCCATCATCGCCATCCTGGCCTCCTTGCTCTTGCCTGCGCTGGCCAATTCCAAAGAGAAAGCCAGCCGAACCTATTGCATCAACAACAACAAGCAGCTCGGCCTGGCCATTGTGATGTACGCCGACGACAACGAAGACCGCATGCCCTGGCCGAACTGGGCCAACGACTACGGCCCCGGCTGGCTTTACAAGCCCGTGAGCGGCCGGGCGCCCGATCCGGTTCGGTCCAATGAATGGCCGAGCATCGAAGCCGGCCTCTACTGGCCTTATCTGAAGGAGCGCAAGGTGTACAATTGTCCGCTGGACAGAACCAACGATGTGTCGTGGCAGAAACGCCAGCAACGGCTGTCCAGCTACATCATGAATGGGGCCGTCTGCGCGTTTGGACGTTTCGCCAATGGCAAGACATTCAAGCTCGGCCAGTTCAATCCGGTCGCCTACGCCATGTGGGAGCCGGACATCAAAAACTGGAATGGCGTCTGGGGACCGAACCCCGGCCACGACGCCAGCCAATATCCGAACGAAAGCGAGGGCGTGGGCCGCCGACACAAGAAGGGCGCAGTCATCACCGGCTTCAACGGCCACGTCCACTTCATCAAATACGAGGATTTTCAGCGGGAACAGAAATTCAACAAACCGGGCCTGCTCTGGTGTGTGCCGGACACTCGCACGGGCGAATGAATCCGTCCTCCAACGGGAACGCCGAATTCCGATTCGGCGCGAAAACCGGCAGATCTGCAGCATATGAACTCAATTGACTCACGAATTGATCGCCGACATTTCCTGAGGACCGCCGCGGCAACTGTCGCGGCTTCGACCCTCCCCCAATGGTATCTCGACGAATGCGCGGCGCACGCCGCCGCGCCACAACCGCTCTCGCCCAACGATCAGCCGGCTTTTGCGCTCGTAGGTTGCGGAGGCATGGGCCGAGGCGACGCGGTGAGCGCTTCGCGGTTCGGGCGTCTGGTGGCGGTGTGCGACCTGGACGCGAGCCGTCTCTCCGATTTTACGGCAAAGTTTCCCGGAGTCGCGACTTTCAAGGATTTCCGAAAGCTGATGGAGCGCGACGACATTCATGCCATCGTTTGCGCCACGGTGGATCACTGGCACGTGCTGGTTTCCATGGCGGCCATGCGCGCGGGGAAGGATGTCTATTGCGAGAAACCGCTGACGCTGACCATTGACGGAGGCAAGCGGCTCGTGAACGTGGCGCGCGAGACGAAACGCATTCTGCAGACGGGCAGCCAGCAGCGCAGCGACCGGAATTTTCGGCTGGCGTGCGAGTTGGTCCGGAACGGGCGCGTCGGCAAACTCAAACACATCGACACCTTTCTGCCGGCGGGATTGCGCGAGGGGCCGTTCAGTCCGTCGCCCGTGCCGGAGGGCCTCGATTGGGATTTCTGGTTGGGCCAGACGCCGAAGGTCGATTATGTCAAGCAGCGCTGCCATTTCTCGTTCCGGTATTGGTATGATTATTCGGGAGGCACGATGACCGACTGGGGCGCGCATCACAACGACATCGCGCTCTGGGGTCTGGGGCTCGAGCGCAGCGGACCGGCGACCATCGAAGGCAAGCCGCTGATCGAAATGATTCCGGGCGGCTACACCGCGGCCAGCCAGTTTCACGTGGAATACACGTACGCGAACGGGGTGACTCACACCTGTCGCAGCACCACGGATGACAGCCCCACGGGTGCCCACATCAACAAGGAAGGCCAGCATCATGGGGTGAAGTTCGAGGGAAGCGATGGGTGGATCTGGGTCACGCGGGGCAGTCTCCGCGCCAGCCGGCCCGAACTGCTGGAAGAACCGTTGGCCGCGAACGCCGAGCGCCTCTATGTGAGCACCGATCATATGGGGAATTTCTTCGAGTGCATCCGCTCGCGCAAACCACCGATCGCCGAACCCGAAATCGGCCATCGTTCGGCGTCGCTGTGTCATCTCGGAGTCATTGCAACCCGATTGGGACGCAAGCTCAAATGGGATCCGGCCAAAGAAGAATTCGCCGGCGACAAGGAGGCCAACGGCTGGCTCGCGCGCGAAATGCGCAAGCCGTGGACCTACGACGCGTTCTAATCCGTCCGTCAAACAACTGCACCCGATGAAAACCATTTGCTCGCTGGCATCGATTCTTCTCTGGTCTTGTTCCGCCTCGATGTGTCCCACTCATGCTCAACCCAATGCCGCCAACTACGACGAGGCCAATGTGCCGAAGTACACGTTGCCCGATCCGCTTGTTTCAGCGGATGGCAGAAAAGTCTCCGCAGCGGCTGCGTGGAAGTCTGGGCGCCGTCTGGAAGTTTTGAAGCTGTTCCAGACCCATGTCTATGGACGCAGTCCGGCGCGGCCTCGGGAAATGAGTTTCGAGGTGACGTCCATCGAGAAGAATGCGCTGGCGGGAAAAGCGACTCGCAAGGAAGTTTCCGTTTTCTTCACCGGCCAGCGGAATGGACCGCAAATGAGCATCCTCATTTACCAG
>Ga0233424_10000492_pt1 | contig 49042 bp, 32 predicted proteins | sample Watercolumn_Towu_FD_181011 | JGI IMG/M metagenome (GOLD analysis project Ga0233424, IMG submission 181011) | Freshwater microbial communities from Lake Towuti, South Sulawesi, Indonesia - Watercolumn_Towuti2014_125_MG | ecosystem: Environmental > Aquatic > Freshwater > Lake | place: Indonesia...
CGGGAACAAACGCTTGCAGCGAAAGGTGACATCCGTATTGTTTGCGCGCTGCGGCGGGGTAGCCAAGTGGTAAGGCAGGGCTCTGCAAAAGCCCCATTCGTCGGTTCGATTCCGACCCTCGCCTCCAGGTCCAAGCAGCTTTTTTGCAAGGAGTTGGAGCAGCGGGGGCCGGGAATCTTCACCTGGTTCTTCACCTGATCGGTCGCCCGTTCAGAATCCTGTCACTGAACTGGCAATGCCCGCCCACTGCTCGCTAACGTGAGTGGGTGCGACTGTTTTACCTTCGGATTCGTGCAAACCGACGTGAACCAGCGATTTGGCCTCCTCAAGCGCCCTTGGGGTGTTTACGACTCGAAAGATGTAAGCGGCGGTCGAAAAGTGAGACGGGTGGCGCTTCGCCCGCGGCGCGGGTGGAAGGGTCGGGTCGGCGTCCAGCTCCACGGCGGCGTGCAGCAGGTCGCGCAATGCGTCGCGCGCGGAGCCGTCGAGTGTCGTGAGCCGGAGCAAGCGGATGTTGGTGTTTCCCGCGCCGCCGGGGTTGACCAGCTTCGCCGGGTCGGGCAGCTCCGTGCCGCGGAAGAACGTGATGCCGAGGTGCGCCTTGCACGCGCTCAATCCGCACACCAACTTGCGCCCGGAGAAACAGAGCATGTTCCACTTGATGGACTCGGCGAGGTCCGGCTCCCAGTTCAGGAACCACTCGACCACCAGCTCCGCCAGCGGCTGCGAGAAGTCCGGGCAGGTCTGGAGCCATTCGCCGGGGTCATTGGTGCGGGCGCGGGAGCAGTCCATACAGCACGCGTGCTTGTATGGAAGCGAACTAAAGCAGCGCTTTCACCGTTGCCAGCGCTTCGTCGAGCTTGCTCGCGTCCTTGCCGCCGCCCCGGGCGTTGTCGGGCTTGCCGCCGCCTTTGCCGCCGACGATGGGCGCGATCTGCTGGATGATTTTCCCGGCCTGCGCTTTCGCGGTGAAGTCGGATGAGACAGAGGCAACCAAGGCGACAGCGCCATTCGCCGCGCCGCCGAGCACGATCACGCCTTTGAAACCGGCGGCCTTCAGCGCGTCGGCGACGGTCTGGAGCGTGTCGCCGTCGCCGTCCACGCGGGCGATGATGGCGGGCGTGCCGTTCACGGTTTCGGCGGTGGTGAGAAGGGACTTGGCGTTGCCGGCGGCCTCGCGTTGCTGCGCGGCTTTGAGCTGCTTCTCCAGTTCCTTCTGGTGCGCGAGGACGGCTTCGATCTTCTTCTCCAGCTCGTGGATGGGCGAACTCACCTTGCCGGCAACGGTCTTGATCAGCTCGCGGTCCAGGCGCATCGCGTCGAAGGCGGTGAGGCCGGCGACGGCTTCGATGCGGCGCACGCCGGCGGCAATCGCGCTCTCGGCCACGATGCGGAAGAGGCCGATCTCGCCGGTCGCGCGCGTGTGCGTGCCGCCGCAGAGTTCCATCGAGTAGCCGTCCAGCTTGTGCGCGCCGCCGCCGATTTGCACGACGCGGACGGTGTCGCCGTATTTGTCGCCGAAGAACTGCATCACGTCCTTGCGGCCTTTTACGTCGGCGTGCGGGACTTCGGTCCACGAGACGCCGGCGTTTTCGAGGATGCGTTCGTTGACGAGTTTCTCGATGTCGGCGACCTGCTGCGGTGTGAGCGGCGCACTGTTGAAGTCAAAGGTCAACTTGTCTGGACCGACGAAGGAGCCTTTCTGCGACGCTTCCTTGCTCACGACCTCGTGCAGCGCCCAGTGCAGCAGGTGCGTGACGGTGTGGTGGCGCTCAATGGCGGCGCGACGCGCGCGGTCAACGGAAAGGGTGACGAGGCTGCCCACGATGGGGAGCGCACCCACGATGGGGAGCGCACGCGGCTCGCGTGCAGAATCCGGAGGCCCGCCGGATTCTCGTCGGTCTGACTTTTGATCGGAGGAACGAGCGGTCGGCGAGCCGCCGACCGCAGCCGCCGGGCCGGCGGCGCTCCCCATTTCGTCTTCGACGAAATGGAGCCACGTGTGGCCGGATTTCTGGGTGTTCACCACTCGCCAAAGCTGGCCGCTGCCGGTGAGTTGGCCGGTGTCGCCGAGCTGGCCGCCCATCTCGGCGTAGCAGGTGGAGGTGTCGAGCACCACGGCGGTCTTGTCTTTGAGGGTGACGACTTCGAGCACGCGGGCGGACGTCTCCAACGCGTCGTAGCCCAGGAAGCGCGTGGGCGTCTGGGTCTCGATTTGGGACAGCTCGATGACGGTCTTCTTCTGCGCGGCGCGGGCGCGGGCCTTCTGCTCCTCCATCAACGCGTTGAAGCCCGCCACGTCCACGGTCAGGCCACGCTCGCGGGCCATCAGTTCGGTGAGGTCGAGGGGGAAGCCTTGTTCGTCGTAGAGCTTGAAGGCGAACGCACCTGAAATGACTCCAGACACTACGGAGGCGGCAGGTAGGTTGCCTTGCAAACGGGCGACCTCGTCGTTGAAGAGGGCGATGCCTTTGTCGAGGGTCTTGTTGAACGCCTCTTCCTCCAGCTTGAGCACATCCTTCACGTGCTGCTTGCGTGTGCGGATTTCGGGGAAGACGTCGCCCATGTGCGCGGCGAGCACGTCCACGAGCTGGTAGAAGAACGGCTCGTGGAAGCCGAGCGTGCGGCCGTAGCGCACGGCGCGGCGCAGGATGCGGCGCAGGACATAGTTGCGGTCGGTGTTGCCCGGCTGGATGCCGTCGGCGATGGCGAAACTGAGGGTCCGGATGTGGTCGGCGATGACGCGGAAGGCCACGTCCACTTTCTCCTGCTCGGAGTCGCCGGTGCTGCCGGCTTTCGGGAGCGTGGAGCCGTATTTCTTCCCGCAGAGTTTCTCAATCTCGTCAAAGATGGGCCGGAAGACGTCGGTCTCGTAGTTGGAGATTTTGGCGTTCTGGAAATCGGTCAGGCCCTTGGTGCCTTGGATGATGCTGGTGACGCGCTCGAAGCCCATGCCGGTGTCCACGTGCTTGGCCGGGAGCGGGCTGAACGTGCCGTCGGGGTTGGCGTTGTATTGGATGAAGACGTTGTTCCAAATCTCGATGCACCGGGCGTCGCCGCCATTGACGAGCAGGCGGCCGGATTGCTGCTCCTCGACGCTGGTCTCGCGCGGGCCGGGGCGCAGGTCCACGTGGACTTCGGTGCAGGGGCCGCACGGGCCGGTCTCGCCCATCATCCAGAAGTTGTCTTTCTTGCCGCCGTTGACGATGTGGATGTCGGGGTCGAGGCCGACGCTGCGGAACTTCGCGGCCCAGAGTTCCCAGGCTTCCTGGTCGCGGTCGGCGGGGTCGTTCTTCTCCTTGTTGGGCTGGTAGGTGGTGGCGTAGAGGCGCTGGGGCGGGAATTTCCAGACTTCGACGACGAGTTCCCACGCCCACGAAATGGCCTCGGCCTTGAAGTAGTCGCCAAAGGACCAGTTGCCGAGCATCTCGAAGAAGGTGTGGTGGTAGGTGTCGAGGCCGACGTCGTCGAGGTCGTTGTGTTTGCCGCCGGCGCGGATGCATTTCTGGGTGTCGGCGGCGCGGGTGTCGAGCGAGGGGACGGCGCCGGCCCACTTGGAGACGTCGGCCTTGCGCTCGCCGAGGAAGATGGGCACGAACTGGTTCATGCCGGCGTTGGTGAAGAGCAGGTTCGGGCTGTCCGGCATGAGGCTGGACGAGGGGACGATGGTGTGCTGCTTCGACCGGAAGAAGTCGAGGAACGACTGGCGGATTTGCGTGCTGGTCATCATCGCTGGCGCGGCGAAACAGGGCGCAGAGGTTAGCCCAACGATGGCGCAAGGCGAGCGCAAGTTTGACCGGAGCGACGCGGGCAGGCGCGGCTTCCGCGCGGCTCGGGATTCCGAATTCGTGCTTGCAGCGCCGATTGGCGCGCTGATAACGTCCGCGCTCCTTAAACGGACATCGTATGGCGCGAATCTGCAAACTCACCGGCCTCCGGCCCATCCGGGGCAATCGCATCCACCGCAGCGGCAAGTCGAAGCGCTCCGGCGGCATCGGCACGCACGTCACCGCCATCACCAAGCGCTGGTTTTATCCGAACATCAAGCGCGTCCGTGCCGTGATCAATGGCCGGGTCGTGCGCATCCGCGTGTCCACGCGCGCCATCAAGAGTGGGCTGATCGTCAAGCCGATGAAGCGCGTGTGGAAGAATCCGCGGCCGCCGAAACCTGCGGCGTAATGGTCGTCGCGCGGTTCCCGCGGGTCATCGTCCCTTCAAGCGCCGCATTCCCGCCCGCTTCATCTCCCGGTCGGCCTCGCGCCGTTTCAAGTCCTCCCGTTTGTCGAACTCCGCCTTGCCCTTTCCGAGGGCGAGGCGGATCTTGACCTTGCCCTGCTTCCAATAGAGCCCGAGGGGCACGAGCGCGTGGCCCTTCACGCGCGTGTGCGCGTCGAGCTTGCGGATTTCCGACCGGTGAACGAGCAGCTTGCGCGCAGACTTCGGGTCGTGGTTCTGAAGGTTGCCGTGGGAGTATTCCTCAATGTGCGCGTTGTAGAGCCAGGCTTCGCCGCGCTCGACGCGCGCGAACGCATCGGCAATCTGGCCGCGGCCGGCGCGGAGCGACTTGACCTCCGTGCCCCGCAGAACGATGCCGGCCTCGAGGGTTTCGAGGATGTGAAAGTCCCGGCGCGCCTTCGGATTGGAGAGGATGTCGGCCATGGTGGGAGGCCGGCGGAAGGCGGACGGGCTGGCGGCAGCGGGCCGCGTCAGTGCTTCTTGCGCTTCTTGGCCGGTGTCTCGGTCTGCGGCGCGGGCTCGAGCATCTCAAAGCTCATCTTGTCCTCCAGCAACTCGGTCAGCGCGATGTCCGCCAGGCCGAGGCCGGCGGTTTCGGCGAGCAGCGGGCGGTTGCCGGAATTGAGCTGCCGCACGCGCCGTGAGATGAGGTTGATGAGCACGTTCGGGTTGCCGACCTTGTCGAGCGCGCGTCTTGCCAGTTCGCTGTTCATGGTTGATGCCTGCCCCTTCGGGCAAAGGGAGTGGGAGACTAGCGGCCCCGCGCGCGGACGCAACAGGAAAAGCCCGCGGGTTGGGATTTCAGTTTCATTTGCTCCAGCGCCGCAACGGCGAACCTTCACGGCGGCAACCGATTGGACCGGGTTGATCCGGGCAGGCAAGCCCAAGCGCCGTTTGCATTCGCACGTTGCCGCGCTACACTCCCGCCATGGCTGAGCAAAGGAAGAAGGGCGCCACGCCTCCCGGCGACAAACCGTCGGCCGAAATCCCAAAGGGTCTCCCGTCGCTCGAAGAACTGCTGCCGCGCGAGGAACTCGAGAAGCTCTCCACACTCCAGCTCGTGGACCTGATCGCCAGCAAGCTTCCGCTGCGGCACTCGTCGCTCATGGACCTCGTGTATTTGCGCGAGCGCATCGGCGAGATGGAGGAGATGAACGACCAGGCGCGGCAGGCTTTGGAGAAGATGGACAAGGCCATCGAGGCGCTCCGCTCGCCGGCGTTCCGCGTCGGCACGTTCATCGCTCCCGTCGAGCCGCAGATGGCGCAGGTCTGCCTCGGCGGCTCGGACTACGTGTGCAAGGTGGACCTCGCGGTGACGCTCGCGAGCTTGCAGGTCGGCCAGCGCGTGTTGTGCAACGAAGCCTTCGCCGTCGTGCGCGGGCTGGGCTTCGACCGCAACGGCCCCATCGTGCGCGTGGACGAACTGCTCTCCGACGGGCGCATCCGCATCGGTCAGGAGGCGGGTATTACCAACTCCGTCATCCAGCGCTCGGCCTTGCTCGCGAAGGAAAAACTCAAGCCCGGCATGGACGTGCGGCTCGACGTGAACCAGCGCGTCGCGCTCGAAGTCATCGGCGTCGGCAAGCGCATCGAGCGCCTGCTCGAAACCGTCACCGAACTCCCGTGGTCCGCCATCGGCGGGCAGGACGAGGCGGTGCAGGCGATTCGCGAGACCATCGAGCTGCCGTTCCTGCACCGCGACTTGTTCAAACGCTTCGACCACCACGTGCCCAAGGGCTTCCTGCTCCACGGCCCGCCCGGCTGCGGCAAGACGCTGCTCGGCAAGGCCACCGCCTACAACCTGCGCCAGCAGGTCAAGACGCAGACCGGCGTGGACCATCCGGAGTTCTTCCTGCACGTGAAGGGGCCGGAAATCCTCAACATGTGGGTCGGCGAAAGCGAGCGGCAGGTGCGCGACCTCTTCGCCCAATGCCGCGAACGCGCGAAGGACGGCGCGCTCGCGTTCCTGTTCATTGACGAGGCCGAGAGCATCCTCGGCACGCGCCGCGCGGGCCGCTACCACAGCATCCTCAGCACGCTCGTGCCGATGTTCTGCACGGAGATGGACGGCATCGAGCCGCTGCAAAACGTCGTCGTCATCCTCGCCTCGAACCGCGCGGACCTGATTGACCCGGCCATCCTGCGGCCCGGACGCATTGACCGAAAGATTCGCGTGAAGCGACCCGACCGCCCCGGCGCGAAGGCCATCTACGACATCTACCTGCGCGAGACCCTGCCGCTCGCCGAGGCCAAGGGCGCGCTCGTCGAGGCCATCACCGAGGAACACTTCTCGCACAAGCCGGAGAACGAATTCCTCGAAGTCATCTACCGCAGCGGCAGGCGCGACGTGCTGTATCGAGGCGACCTTGCGAGCGGCGCGATCATCGCCGCCGTGGTCGAACGCGCGAAGAGCCTTGCCATCAAACGCAGCATCGAGACCCAGGCCGAGACGCAAATCTCGCGCGAGGATCTCGTCACCGCGCTGCGCCGCGAGCACGAGGAGAACGACCTCTTCCCCTCGACCGACCTCACCGAGGACTGGTTGAAGCTGACGGACTTCGACCCGGAGAACGTGGTCAAGCTCGGCCCCGTGCGCGCGCGCAAGGCGGAGAGCAGCGGGGTGGTGTGAACGGGAACGCGCTACGAAGGACGCGCATCACGGCGAAAGCCGGACCGTTCGGGTGCGGACGTCGTAAACGAGGGACTTGCCCGGCGGCGCCGTGGGGAGCGCCGGCATCATCGGCCATTTCTTGAGTTGCTCGAAGCTCTGCGGGAAGTCGGAGATGGATTGGTTGACCATCGCGAGACGCCTGTTGTAGGCGGCGAGCACGTCCGGAGTCGCGAGCTCTCCGCCTTTCAAATGCGCACCAGCGCTCAGATCGATTTGCGAGCCCGAGGTTAGTTCGTTGACTCCCGCGGCAGGTGGAGTTGTGAGGGTGGGATTGGCTGGCGCCTGCGCCGCCGGAGTCGCAGGTGCCGGGGATGGAGGTGCTGGCGCGGGCACCGCCGAGGGTGACGGTGCCGGCGCGGGTTTTGCCACGACGAGCGGGGCGGGCGTTGGTGGCGGCGGTTTGGAGCAGGCGGCGAAAGCGAGGCTCGCGCCAATGAGAGCCGTCTGACACGCGCGGCTTCTCCGCTTGCCGCCGTTCTGCTGTGGCCTCACTTGCTGGACGGGCATCCGCTGCTGGTGGATGTGCACCATTGGAATTCTTACGGCCAGGCGGGGTCAACCGCGGCGCGATTACAGGCGTTCGTGTAACCTTGGAGCTCAGAGTGCCCGTCCGCGAAGCCGATGTTCGCCTGAAGTTTGCCGTGGGTGACTCCCAAGTAGTTCCCGTAGGTCCACCCGCCGTCCTCGATCCACGGCCCGTTCACATTGCCGGCATAGTTGATCGTGACGGCGGTTGCGCTCTGGTTGACATCCGTCACCGTGGTGACGGGGACACGGAATTCATTGACGCCATGCTCGTAGTCTGTCCGCTCTTCGATCATCATGAACTTGCCCTCGGGCCGGACGACGGATGTCAGGCGGGCGGGCACGCGTGTCGTCACATTTCCAGCGGCATCGTAACGGAAGTCAGACCCCATGCCATTGGCGCTGTAGCCGTTGAGTGAGTAAGTGAAGCGATAGGGCGGGCGGGTCGCGGTGTAGTGGCCGCGTGTGTTCCACCGCTTGTCAGTGGGGCAGCGCAGAACCAGATTGCCGTTCGTGCGCGAACCGGATTGGAGTCCGCCGATGTAGAACGCAATCCTGCTCTTTTCCAATGGGCGCGGCGGGTTGGCGGTCGTGTTTTGGCCGGGTCCGACCCCCGGGTCCGGTGGGTTTCCATTCTGAAACCAAATCCAGTCCTCCCACGCGTTGCCCCGGGCGTTCTGCGAGGCGTAGGCCGGGAAGACTTCATCGAAGTCGCCGCAATACATCACCATGCCCAGGGATAGCTGCTTGCTGTTGTTAAGGCATTTGGATTGCAGGCTCTTGGACTTGGCGCTGGCCAGCGCGGGCAGCAGCAGCCCGGCCAGAATCGCAATGATGGCGATGACGACGAGGAGTTCGATGAGGGTGAAGCCAGAGTTGGTGTCGGACGTGCGGCGCGAACCGCTGGTTAGCTTGCTTTTCATGACATTCGGCGGTGTTCGGGTGGTGTTGGGAGCAGGCGTTCCGTCTTGTGGATGTGAGCCGCAAGGGCTCGTGCTCATTCCAATGTGATCTTGGCGGTTCGATAGTCCATTGTCTTGAGGTCCGGCCGGTAAACCAACCGCTTGCCCGGCGGCGGGGTTGGCAAGGGCGGAAGGGCGCGCCGTTGTTTCAAGTCAGCCAGGTCCGTCGGAATGTCGCTCGCCCTGAGACAATACTCCGCGAGCACCTTGTTGTAAACATCAATCTCGCTCTGAGTCGAGGCCCGTGTGCCCGGCGCGGCAGTCGCGACTTCCGAGGGTGCTGCCGGTGGTGCGGGCGCTGGCACGGCAGGCTCCGGCAGTGGAGCAGGCGTGGCCGAACGGTGGGGGGTAACCTGAAGCGGCGGGGTCGGGGATGGCGCATCGCGCTGGCAGCCCAAGGCCAATGCGAGCAGAACGAGCAACAGGGAACCATGGAGTTTTTTCATGGGCGCACTCGTTGCGTAGAATCAGTTGCTCGGAACGGCGAAGACGTCGTTAAACGCATTGGTGTAGTTGAGCGTGTCGCAGTGGCCGTCCGCAAACCCGGTGTTTGCCCGGAGGTTGTGCCGGACAGTGAAGGGGTCGTTGCTGCCCACCCACCGGCCATCCGTGATCCATTCGGACTGCGGGCCGGTCAATGGGTAGATTCCGCGCCCGTCCGCAGGGCCGCCGCGCTCCTCGATCACCATGAACTTGATTTCCGGCCGGGTGACATTGATGAGGCGGTTCCGGACGATCGTGGTGCGGGTCAAGTTGATGAAGGTGGCCATCCCCTGCCCCTGTGTCGCATCCATGCGCGCATTCAACGCGTAACTGTAGCGATACGGAAGCCGGTTGATCGCCTGTGGATTGATCCTCGTGTCCCACTCCAAATCCGCCGGGCACCGCATGATGCTCGCGCCATTGGTCCGGGTCGCCATCGGCAACCCGCCCACGTAGGTCGCAATCTGGCTCTTGGAAATGTCGCGCGGAGTGCCCGTGGTGCGGTCGTTGGTCGGGACGGGCAGGTTCTGCCAGTGCAACCAATCCTCCGGCTGCGCGCCATTGGCGTTTTGGGACGCGCCGCAGGGAAACATGTCGTCGAAGTCGCCCACATACATGATGAAGGCGGTCGTGATTTGCTTGGAAGCGTTCAGGCAGTTGGACTGGTGCGCCTTGGCCTTGGCCTTCGCGAGCGCCGGGAGGAGCATCGCCGCAAGGATGGCGATGATGGCGATGACGACGAGCAGTTCGATGAGGGTGAATCCACGGCGCGTGGCCGCGGAGCGGAGGTAGGAGCGGTTCACTTTTCGATTCCGCGTCACCACGGCGGATTGTCAACGACACTCATGACTCGCTGACCGGCTGCAACGGGCGGACGCATCGGCAGACTGGGTTTTGGCGCAAAGTGGGACAGTGACCGACCGAAGTCAAGGTTCAAAACCCGACGCGCGCTGCAACCGATGCCGATGGCCGAATTCATGCGAAGTTTTTTGCCGGCTCTTGAATAAACGTCTGTTCGAAAAGTCGAACACATCCGAACTCGTTAATCCATTCAACGACCATGAGCAACTCGACGAACTACGGCTGGTGCAACTCTCCCGAACACCCTTGGCATCCGAGCCGGCGTGAATTCATGCACGTCGGTTTCCTCGGCGCGCTGGGACTCACCGCGGGTGATGTCCTTCGCCTCCAGGCCGAGTCCGGCCCCGCTGCGAAGGAGGGCAAGGCCAAGTCCGTCATCAACATCTACCTCCCCGGCGGCTCCGCGCACCAGGAATCGTGGGACCCGAAACACCTCGCCCCGATCGAGTATCGCGGGCCGATGGGCGTCGTGAAGACCAAGCTCGACGGCGTTTACTTCTCCGAGAACATGAAGCGCTCCGCCGAGATCGCCGACAAGATCACGGTCGTCCGCTCGATGACCCACGGCGAGGCCGCCCACGAGCGCGGCACGCACAACATGATGACGGGCAACCGCCCCTCGCCCGCGCTCGAATACCCGAGCATTGGCGCCGTCGTCTCGCACGAATTCGGGCCGCGCAACAACCTCCCGGCCTACGTCGCGATTCCCAGCGTGTCCGGTTACGGCGGCACGGGCTACCTCGGCTCGGCCTACGGCGCGTTCAGCCTCGGCTCGGATCCCGCCAGCGGCGGCTTCAAGGTCCGCGACCTCACGCTGCCCGGCGGCATTGACGCGAAGCGCTTCGAACAGCGCCGCTCAATGCGCGAAGTGGTGGACGCGCACTTCTCCAAGGTCGAGAAGGCCGACGTGCTCGACGGCATGGACTCCTTCTATCAGCGCGCCTACAGCATGATCTCCTCGGAGAAGGCCCGCGCGGCGTTCGACATCGAGGCCGAGAAGTCCGAGCTGCGCGACCAATATGGCCGCAACTCCGCCGGCCAGCGCATGATCCTCGCGCGGCGTCTCGTCGAGGCGGGTGTGCGGTTCGTCTCGCTCACCTACGGCGGCTGGGACCACCACGACAACATCCGCAACGCGAACAACAACCAGATGCCGCCGTTCGACCAGGCGTTCGCGATGCTCGTCAAGGACCTCGACCAGCGCGGCATGCTCGACTCGACGCTCGTCATGATCACGTCCGAATTCGGCCGCACGCCGAAGATCAACGGCACCGCCGGCCGCGACCATTGGCCGAAGGTGTTCAGCGTCGTCTTCGCGGGCGGCGGCGTGAAGCGCGGCTACATCCACGGCGCTTCCGACCCGACCGGCGCCGAGCCCGACAATTCGCCGTTCACGGTCGCGAACTACGCGGCCACCGTGTTCAGCCTGATGGGCATTGACCCGGAGAAGCGCCTCATGTCTCCCGGCGGCCGTCCGCAGGCCATCGTCACGGGCGACGGCCACGTGGAGAAGGACATTCTCGCCTGATGGCCCGTCCTCCGAAGCAAGGCGGAGGATGGACGCGGCGCATTCACCGCGAACAAGGCTTGGTTCCAGTGTGAACCACGAACTGCGGGGCAATGCTCGTGACGGGCGTTGCCCCGCGCTTATTTGAACATGAAGAAACTCATCGCCCTCGCCACGCTCGCGCTTGCGTGCCTCACGGCGTCCGCCGTGCAACCGCAGTTCAGCAACACCACGCCCACCGGCCTCCAGCGCGGCGCCGAGGGCGAGCTGCGCCTCAACGGCGCCCGGCTCGACGACGCGCAGGAGATCATCCTCTACAACACCGGCGTGCAGGTCGTGAAGATCGAGCAGGTCACGAACAACTTCGTGCGCGTGCGCTTCCGCGTCGCCGCCGACTGCCCGCTCGGCGAGCAGAAGCTCCGCATCCGCACCGCGTCCGGCGTCTCCGAGTTGCGCACGTTCCTCATCAGCGCGTATCCCATCGTCGAGGAGAAGGAGCCGAACTCCACCCCGGACAAGGCGCAGCGCGTGCCCGCCAACTCCACCGTCGAGGGCACGATGCAGAACGAGGACGTGGACTACTACCTCATCGAGGCGAAGAAGGGGCAGCGCATCTCCGCCGAGGTCGAGGGCATGCGCCTCGGGCGGACGATGTTCGATCCCTACGTCGCCATCCACGACAAGTCCGGCAAGCAGCTCATCAAGTCCGACGACACGCCGCTCTTTGTGCAGGACTGCTTTGTCACGACGCTCGCGCCCGCCGACGGCGAATACCTCATCGAAGTCCGCGAAAGCTCCTACGGCGGCGGCGGCAACCCGTATCGCCTCCACATCGGCCACTTCCCGCGTCCGACCGCGGTGTATCCGGCCGGCGGACAGGCAGGGCAGTCGCTCGACGTGCGTTTCATCGGCGACGCCGCCGGCGATATCAAGAAAACCGTGCAGCTTCCCGAGCCGTCGCCGTTCCGTCAGGGCGTGTTCGCGGAACAGGACGGGCTCACCGCGCCCTCGGCGAACCCCATCCGTGTGTCCGACTTCCCGAACGTGCTCGAAGCCGAGCCCAACGATGACGCGAAGTCCGCCACGCCGACCGAACTCGACCTGCCGCTCGCGTTCAACGGCATCATCGAGAAGAAGGGCGACGTGGACTGGTTCCGCTTCAAGGCGAAGCGCGGCCTGCAGTTCGATGTGAACGTCTATGCCCGCCGCATCCGGTCGCCGCTCGACTCGGTGCTCGTGCTCGCCGACGCGAACGGCAACGCCATCGCCAGCAACGACGACTCCGGCGGCTCCGACAGCTACGTGCGCTTCAACGTCCCCAACGACGGCTACTACACGCTCAAGGTCACCGACCACCTCGGCAACGGCGGGCCCGACTACACCTACCGCGTCGAGGTCGCGCCCGTGAACCAGTCGCTCCAGCTCTACATCGCCGACACCGCGCGTTACGACACGCAGACGCGCAAGTCCATCGTCGTCGCGCGCGGCAACCGCTTCGCCTCGATGATCACCGTGCGCCGCCAGAACATCGGCGGCGACCTCGAACTCGTGCCCGAGAACTTCCCCGCCGGCCTCAAGTTCTTCGCCGACACGATGCCCAACGGCCAGCAGGTCGTGCCCGTCGTCATCGAGGCCGACGCGAACGCGCCCATCACCGGCCGGCTCGCGAACATCATCGGCAAGACCATCCGCCCCGCCGACGCGAAGGACTTCAAGGAAGTGAAGGGCGGCTTCTGGCAGAACTTCGACCTCGTGCAGAACGGCAACGACGGCGTCTATTACGCGACGCACTCGGACAAGGTCTTCGTCTCCGTCGTGGACGAGCTGCCCTTCAAGCTCCGCATCGAGCAGCCGAAGATGGCGCTGCCGCAGTCCGGCTCGATGGACATCAAGGTCGTCGCCGAGCGCAAGGCCGGCTGGGAGGAGCCCATCATGCTGCGCATGCTCTACAACCCGCCCGGCACCGGCTCGCAGCCCGACGTGACCATCCCCAAGGACCAGCCCTCCGTGAACTACACGCTCAACGCCGGCGGCGGCGCGACCATCCGCAAGTGGAAGCTCGCCGTGCTCGGCCAGGCCAGCGTCAACGGCGGCACCGCTTACGTCTCCACGCAACTCGCCGACCTGGACATCGCCGAGCCTTACGTCACCGGCCGCTTCGACATCACCAACGTCACCGTCGGCGGCTCGGTCAAGGTCACGTGCAAGCTCGAGCAGAAGCGCGCGTTCGACGGCAGCGCCGAGGTCACGCTTGTCGGGCTGCCCGCCGGCGCGACCACCAGCCCCGTCATGATGACGAAGGACTCGAACGAACTCGTGTTCAACGTGAACACGGCGACCAACGCGCAGAAGGGCGTCGCCCGCACGCTCATCGCCACCGCCGTCATCAAGCAGGGCGCGGAGCACATCACGCAGACTGTCGCCGCCAACGGCCAGCTCCGCATTGACGCGCCGCGCGTGCTCGTCGCCGCCGCGCAGCCCGCCGCGACCTCCAACAAGCAGGCCACGCCCCCGAAGAAGAACACGACGAACAAGTAGTCCGCCGCGCCGCAACGATTCACCGCCATGAAACCGCTCCTCATTGCCTCGCTGTTCGCCGCCCCGCTCGCCGCCTTCGCCGCGAAGACGCCCGACCTCAAGGATGTGAAGGTCTGGCCCGTCGAGGTCAGCCTCTCCACGCGGTTCGACCGCCAGGCCCTCGTCGTGCAGGCGAGCTTCAGCGATTCCACCACGCAGGATGTCACCGAGAAGGCCACCTACGCGTTCGGCGACAAGACGCTCGTGAGGTTCGACAAGTGGACGATGACCCCGCTCGCCGACGGCCAGACCGAGCTCACCATCAAGTTCGGCGGCAAGACGCTCACCGTGCCCGTGAAGGTCGAGAAGGCCGCGCAGGAACGGCCCATCAGCTTCACGCTCGACGTGATGCCCGTCTTCACCAAGGCCGGCTGCAACGTCGGCGGCTGCCACGGCGCGGCGCGCGGCAAGGACGGTTTCTTCCTGTCGCTCTTCGGTTACGACCCCGACGGCGACTACAATCGCATCACCCGCGAGCTGCCCGGCCGCCGCATCAACCTCGCGCTGCCCGACGACAGCCTCATCATCGAAAAGGCCCTTGGCCGCGTTCCGCACACGGGCGGCGAGCGCTTCAAGCCCGACAGCGAGCTTTACGCCACGCTCATCCGCTGGCTCAAGGCCGGCGCGCCCAAGGACGCCGCGGGCACCGCGACCGTCGTGGACGTGGACATCAACCCCAAGCAGGCCGTCATCGAGGGCACCGGCAACATCCAGCGCCTCAGCGTGCGCGCCGTTTACTCGGACGGCACCTCGCGCGACGTAACCGCGACCGCGGACTACCTCACCAGCAACGACGTCGCCGCGAAAGTGGACGGCGCGGGCCGCATCACCGCCGGCAACCGCGGCGAGGCGTTCGTGATGGCGCGCTACGCGGGCTTCACCGTCGGCTCGCAGATTCTCGTCATCCCCAGGGACGCGAAGCTCGACTTCCCCGAGATCGCGGAGAACAACTACATTGACCGCCACGTCCACAACAAGCTCCGCAAGGTCCGCATCACCCCGAGCGAGTTGTGCGACGACGCGACCTTCGTGCGCCGCGTCTATCTCGACATCACGGGCCTGCTGCCGTCCGCCGAGGACACGCGCAAGTTCGTGGCCGACTCCGACGCGAAGAAGCGCGAGAAGCTCGTGGACACGCTGCTCGCGCGCGACGAGTTCAACGACATCTGGGTGATGAAGTTCGCCGAACTGCTCCAGGTCCGCACGGACAACATCCGCTTCCAATACAAGTCCGCGCTGCACTACTACACGTGGCTGCAGGAGCAGTTCGCGAAGAACGTGCCGATGAACGAACTCGTGCAGGACCTGCTCACCTCCAAGGGCGGCACCTTCTCCAACCCCGCGGCCAACTTCTACAAGGTCGAGACCGACGTGCTCAAGATGACCGAGAACGTCGCCCAGGTCTTCATGGGCATGCGCATCCAGTGCGCGCAGTGCCACAACCACCCCTTCGACAAGTGGAAGATGGACGACTACTACAGCTTCGCCGCGTTCTTCTCGCAGGTCGGCCGCAAGACCGGCGAGGACCAGCGCGAGACCATCGTCTTCAACTCCGGCAGCGGCGGCGTGCGCCATCCCGTCGGCAACAAGGACATGCCGCCCAAGTTCCTCGGCGGCGCGCAGCCGCAGCTCGAGCGCGGCACGGACCGCCGCGAAATCCTCGGCAAGTGGCTCGCCTCGCCCGAGAACCCCTTCTTCGCCCGCAACCTCGCCAACATCGTCTGGGCGCACTTCTTCGGTCAGGGCATTGTGGACCCGGTGGACGACGTCCGCATCAGCAACCCGCCGTCCAACCCGGAGTTGCTGGACGCGCTCGCCACCGGGTTCACGAAGTCCAACTACAACTTCCGCAAGCTCGTCCGCGACATCTGCACCTCGCGGACCTACCAGCTCTCGCCCAAGTCCAACGAGTCCAACGCCAGCGACACGCGCAACTTCGCCAAGGGCACCATCCGCCGGCTCCGCGCCGAGGTTCTGCTCGACTGCATCAACCAGGTGACGACCACGAAGGACAAGTTCGGCGGCCTGCCGCTCGGCGCGCGCGCGGTCGAGATCGTGGACGGCCGCACCACCACGTTCTTCCTCACCACCTTCGGCCGCGCCGACCGCGGCACCGTCTGCTCGTGCGAGGTCAAGATGGAGCCGAACCTCTCGCAGGCGCTCCATCTGCTCAACGGCGACACCGTCAACAACAAGGTCGTCAATGGCGGCCTCGTGCGCTCGCTGCTCAAGGACGGCCGCGAGGCCGCCGACGTGGTGGACGAGATGTATTTCCGCTGCTTCTCGCGCCCGCCGACCGCGGAGGAAAAGGCCAAGCTCGTCGCGTTCGCGAAGGACGCGAAGAACGACCAGGAAAAGGCCGACATCCTCAACGACATCTTCTGGTCCGTGCTGAACTCGAAGGAGTTCATCTTCAACCACTGATCCTCCGCCGCGCCCGCGACAGCGCGGCCGTCCGCAACCGACCGTCAATTGATGCCCCGATGAAATCCCGTCCGCTCCTGTTCGCCTCCGCCCTCGGCTCGCTGGCCCTCGCCTTCGGCGTCACCGCCGTTGCCCAGCAGGGCGCAAAGGTCACTTACGACGACCACGTCCTGCCCGTCTTCCGCAACAACTGCACCAAGTGCCACAATCCGGAGAAGGCCAAGGCCGACCTCGACCTCTCCACCTTCAGCGGCGCGCTCAAGGGCGGCAGCTCCGGCGTCGTCCTCAAGAGCGGCGACCCCGACGGCTCCAAGCTCGTCAAGGTCATCATGCACGCCGAGGAGCCCGAGATGCCCCCCAAGTCCAAGCTCCCGGACAAGGACATCGCGCTCATCAAGTCGTGGGTTGCCGGTGGCCTGCTCGAGAACTCCGGCGCGAAGGTCATCGCGATGAACAGGCCCAAGGTGGACCTCTCCGCCGCCGTCGGCTCCACCGACAAGCTCGACGGTCCGCCGCCGATGCCCGGCGACGTGCTGCTCGAACCCATCGTCCGCACCGAGCGCACCGGCGTCGCCACCGCCATAGCCGCGAGCCCGTGGTCGCCACTTATCGCTCTGGGCGGCCAGCGGCAGGTGCTGCTCTTCAACACCGACACGCTCGAACTCGCCGGCGTGTTCGCTTTCCCCGAGGGCCATCCCGCCGACCTCAAGTTCAGCCGCAATGGCAAGCTCCTCATCGCCGGCGGCGGGCGCGGCAGCAAGTCCGGCTTCGCCGTCGTGTGGGACGTGACCACGGGCGACCAGATCCTGAAGGTCGGCGACGAGCCCGACACCGCCCTCGCCGCGGACATCTCGCCCAACCAGCATTGGATCGCGCTCGGCAGCCCGAACAAGCTCGTGAAGATTTTCAGCACCAAGACCGGCGAGCAGCTCTTCAAGATGAAGAAGCACACCGACTGGGTCACCGCCGTCGAGTTCAGCCCGGACAACAAGTATCTCGCCACCGGCGACCGCAGCGGCGGCATCGTCGTGTGGGAGGCCGACAGCGGCGAGGAAGTCCACGTCCTCACCGGCCACCGCGCGCAAATCACCTCGCTCATGTGGCGCAGCGGCGAGGTGCTCATGAGCGCGAGCGAGGACGGCTCCGTCCGCGCGTGGACCATGCTCGAGGGCCAGCAGGCGCGCAACTCCACCGCGCACAATGGCGGCGTGCTCGGCGCGAAGCTCTCGCGCGACGGCAAGCTCGCCTCCTGCGGCCGCGACAACCAGGCCAGCGTGTGGGACGCCGGCGGCAACCGCATTATCTCCGTCACCAGCACCAACGACCTGCCCGTCCGCGTCGCCCTCTCGCATGACGCCTCCCGCTTCGTCATCGTGGACTGGACCGGCCGCGTCTCCGTCTGCAACGCCGCGAACGGCCAGCGCATCGGCTTCCTCGACCTCAACCCGCCGTCCATCGCCGACCAGCTCGCGCTCGCGCAGAAGCGCCTGGCCGAACTCGAGGAAACCGCTGCCAAGTCGCCCGAGCTCATCGCCGCCGCCGAGGCCGAAGTGAAGAAGCTTCAGGACTCGAAGGCCGCTGCGAAGGCCATCGAGGACGCGACGAAGAAAGTCGCCGATGCAAAGGCCGCCGCCGAAAAGGCGCCGAAGGACGTCGCCGCGGCGAAGGCGAGCGTCGAGCGCCTCAAGCTCGGTCAGTTCTTCGCGCAGGTTTACAGGGCCCGCGAGAGCTTCACTTCGAAGAAGGACGAGCGCGACCGCCTGCTCGCCGAGTCCGAAGCCGCGAAGGCTTCCGTGAAGAAGCTCAACGACGAACTCACCGCCGCGAAGAAGGAGAAAACCTCGACGAAGGAGGAGAAAGCCGCGCTCGCCGCGAAGCTCAAGCGCCTCAACGACTCCCTCAAGCTCGCCAACGACAAGGCCTCCTCCTCGAAGACCGCCGCCGACAAGCTCGCCAAGTCCCTGCCTGTCGAGGAGGCGAAGTTCAAGAAGCTCGCCGCCGAGTATCAGAAGCTCAAGGCCTCGCCCTCTCCGTCGCCGACGGTCAAGACCGCCGGCCTCTGACCCGCGTCCCTAGTGGCACGGGCGTCCCGCCCGTGCGCTCCGGTTCTCACGGCCGGGACGCCCGTGCCACCACGCGAGCCTCGCAATCCGCTGCGGCCCGCTTACGCTTCACGCGTGAGCGCCTTCGAGAATCCGGCCCTCGCAGCTTTCATTGCCGAAATCCACGGTGAACGCGTGGTGGCCCAGGTGCTCATTCGGCGCGACGGCATGACGTTCGAGCTTCGGCACGTCGCGGACCGCGACGCGGCAGCATCGAGCCTGGTCACGACGCTTCCCGCGAAAGCCCGCGAGCTCGCGCAGTTCACCGCGGACGGCGCGTTTCGCCCGCTCAAGTCCGCGCCCACGCTCAAGCGCGGCTGGCGCATTGTCGCGCCCGGGACCGGGGCGCTCGGTCTCGCGCTCGACGGGCTGTTGCCCGGCGCGGTGGCGGATTGGTTCGCCGCGCGCCGCGAGCCGGCTCCGGTGACTCCGTGGCAGGACATGACCGCGCGGCAGAGCGGCATGTATCGAATCACAACCATGCTCGATGCGGACGGCGTTGTCGCGCTCGTCGCGGCAACGTGTGCGTCGTCGCGCTGTCTCAAACGCCGCCTGTGGACCGCGACTTCCGTGGGCCCCGAGCCCGCCACCGACAAGACCATCATTCCCTGCCTCGAACCGTGCGCGATAATCCTCGAGGCCGCGCGGTGCGCGGTGCGCGCAGAGGAGCAGGAAGGGGGGCGGCAGGCCGAAGGCTGACGCGCGGCGTCACGGCCTTGGCGGCACCGGGGCGGGAGCGGCGTCGAGGAAAAGCTCCTCCACGCGCGACAGCAGCCAGCGCGCGCGGCGCTGCATGACGAGGTTCTCCAGCCGCCAGTCGGGCCGCGCGTTCACGTCCACCTCGAGCGCCCGTCCGAGGAGGGCGCGGAAATCCTTCACGTCCTGATTCTGCACGCACACGGACTCCGCGAACGAGACGAATGGCGATGCGAGCCGTCCCCTCGAGAGTTCCACGGCGCGGTCGAGGTGGCGCCGTGAACGCGAAGCCGGGTCGCCCCTCGCGCCCTGCCGCGCGGGTTCGTAGCTGATGAGGAATGCGTGGAGCGCGCCGTCGTCGTAAGCTTCGTCGAGTTCAAGCGCGCGATCCACGAGCGCCTCGACCGACGGTTGGTCGGCAACCAGGTCGGGTTGGTCCTTGCCGAGCGTGATGGCGCTGGCCCACGCTGCGGCCGTCCAATACATCAGCGGCACATCGCGCTTCGCAAGCCGGCGCACGGCGGACTTGGGGTCGGTGCGGATTGAGGCGGCGATGCGCGCGTGCCGGACTTCGAGTCCGCGAAGGCCGTAGTCCCGCGCGCGCAGGTAGAGCCTTTTCGCGCGCTGATGCATCGCGCTCGCGGCGGCGAAGTCCTTCTCCTCAAGTTCGTCCGCAGGTGCGTCAACGAATGCGAACGCGTATTGGGTGAAGCCCCGCGCGGTGGCGAGCAGCAGGCCCTCGTGGCGCGGCGACTCCGCCAGCAGGCTTTCCATCAGCTTGAGGCTCGTGGGCGCGGCGTCGCGTATGAGGTCGGGATCCTCGTCGCTGCCGAACGCGTCGCCGCCGCGGGCGAGGGCGTCGCCGACCTTGTTGATGGCGAACTGGCGGATGGAGCAGCCGTTCGCGGCCACGAGCAGAACCCCGAGGCAGGCCACGGCCGCGCGAACAGCCGTTGCTCGAAAAGCGCGGGACAGCAGGCGCATCGGTGTGGCGTTGAGCGGCTCGGGGAATCTTGCGCGGCGCGGCGCGGCGCGATGGCCGCGCGCATTGTCCATCACTTCGCGCCGACCTTGGCTTTCAGGTCCGCCCAGAATTCGTCCACGTTGTTCTTGCGAATCTGCCGGGCGGGGATGTCAATGAACTTGCCCGCCGGCAGCGCGCTCGCGTCACCCTTGAGCACGGCGGTGAGCACCTCGACGGACTTGTGGCCATACATATAGGGGTTCTGCACCACGGTGCCGTGCACCGAGCCTTTCTGGATTCCCGCGAGCGTGGCATCGTCCTCGTCGAACGCGACCACGCGGACCTTGCCGAGCTTGTCGGCTTGCGCGAGCGCCTCGAGCAGGAGCGGCGGGTTGTAGGCAAAGAGCCCCACCATGCAGCCGAGGTCGGGATGCTTGGCGAGCGTGTCCTCCGCGTTGGCCTTGCCCTTCGCGCGGTCGAACTGGTCCGTGAGCGTGCCGAGAATCTTGTAGCCGCCGCCCTCCACCACCGCGCCGGGCGGGTCGAAGTTGCCCGGGTTTTCAGGACGGCCGAGGATGGCGTCAATCGTCCCCTGCCGTCGGCGCTTGGCGTTGTCCTGTTCGAGCCGGCCGATGAAGATCATCACCGTGCCGCCTCCGGGCATCGCCTCGCGCACGAGGTCGCCGCAGAGCCGGCCCGCCTTGTAGTTGTCCATGCCGATGTAAACGAGCCGGTCTGCGCTCGGCGCGTCGGAGTCGTGCGTGATGAGCTTGGTGCGTTTGGCGGCGGTGTTGAGCAATTCGGTCTGGTTCGCGGGGTCAATCGGGCTGACCGCGATGCCGTCAATGCCGCGCGTGAGCAGGTCCTCGATGATGCGTTTCTGGTCGCTGATGCCCTCGACGGGCATGAACGTCTGCGCGTCCACGCCGAGCTTGTCGCCCGCGGCCTTCACACCCGTGGCGGCGATGTTCCAGAACGAGGCGACACCGTTGGAGACGAACGCGATCTTGAGTTTCTTGCCGCCCTTCGTTGCGGCCTGCGGAGCCGCGGGAGTGGCGGGCGTGCGCTCGGACGAGGGCTTGCAACCGGCAAGCGCGAGCGCGGCTGCGGCGGTCGCAACGCAGAAGGAACGGCGGGTGATGTGCATGCCGCATGGTTCCGGTTGGAGTTTGGAAGTCAAGTGTGCCGAGGCGCGCGCGAGGCAGTCGGGCGCATCTCAGTTTCTTGCAGCACAGCGGGAAGGGCGGACGAACTGACAGAACGAAGCGGGCACAAAGAAGGACTGGCAAACGGCGCAGCACGGACGGCAGGTGAAAGGAGGAGGGCGCATCCACTCCTTTGGCCGCGCATTCGTTTGTCCCCATTCATATTGCCAGCCTCATGAGTCCTGACATGGGCTCGGACCCCCGGTTTTTCTGCCTCCTTCTTGCTGTCAGTTTCCGACGCCTGAGTCGCTTGCAAGAAAGTGAGATGCGCCCGAGGCAGTCCAGGTTTGCCGGCCGCAGCATCTTGGGGAATGATCTCGGTCATGCAATCACGCCGCTCGCTTGCGGGATGGGTCGTCGTGCTTGGCGCGGCCGCCGCGATGTCCGGTCGCGGCGCGCCTGAGGGCGATTCCGTGGTGCGCGGACAAGCGGGCCGGTCCGAGGCCGTGCTCACCACGACGCGGCGGCTCGCGGGTGCGATCCATTCGTTCAAGTGGGGTGGCCGCGAGTTCATTGACAGCACGGACCACGGGCGGCAGTTGCAGTCGGCATGTTCGTTTGACAACACACCGGCCGCGCAAGCAGAGACGTTCAATCCCACCGAGGCGGGTTCGCGGCGCGACCACATCGGGCCGACATCCACCAGCCGCCTCTTGGAAATCTTTGCGGAAGACCGCCGGCTTCGCACGCGCACTCGGATGGCCTTCTGGCTTGCGCCGGGCGAGCGGTCCGAGGGCCAGCTTGCGCGCAACACGACCGTGCTTTCGGATTACGAGGTCGCCAAGGACGTGCGAATCGGGTTCGGCCGGTGGCCACAGGTGCTTGATTATCGCGTGACGTTCTCCGTGCCGGGCACAGCGAAGCATAAGTATGCGCAGTTCGAGGCGCTCACTGGCTACATGCCGGCGGACTTCGAGCGATTCTGGCAGTTCGACTCCGGCACGCGAAAGCTCGGACCCGTCAGGGACGGGCCCGGCGAAATTGGCAATCCCGTCGTGCTTGCCACGGCGGATGGACGATTCGCGATGGGGATCTTTGTGCCGCCGGAGCCGCAACCCGGCACCACAGGGCCCGGCTACGGTCGATGGCGATTCAAGGCCGAGCGCGTTGTGAAATGGAATTGCGTGTTCCGTGTGCGCGACGCGCATGGCATCCGGACGGGAGGCTACTCGTATCGAATGCTTGTTCCGTTCGGAACCGTCGCCGATGTCGAGGCGATGCTCCGGGAGTGGACCCAACCCGGCGCCAGATTGGACTGAGCGCGTTGTCGCGAAGTCCGGTCTCTGCTCGTTCGCTCAGGCGTTGGCCACGATGCGCAATTCTGCACACTCTGACGCCCATGCGCCGGAGCCGGTCAGACCTTTGAGCCGGTCGGGAGCGAGGGTGGACACCCCGTTCCAACCAATCCCACCTCGAATTGTGCTCGCTTCCCTTCATGCCGCCATGAAGACCGTTCATTGAAGCGATTCAGAAATCGAACCGGCCGCTGCGATGCTGCGGCCCTGTCGGTGCTTCGCCTGCGACGTGCGTCAGAATCATCAGTCCAAAGCTGCGCTCGCCGGCGGGCTTGTGGCCGCATCCGCGGTTGCAGGAGCCATCGCGCTCGGCTCCCGGTGGCTCCGGCACTTCGACCCGGCGCTCGTGGGCTACGCCATCGGCTCGGTCTGCGCGGCGTTTGCGGTCGCGTATCGCTTCACGGTGTGGGCGCAACGTCCGCCTTCGCGGATGTTTTTCCGGCGCGGACTTCAATTGCTCTTCCGGCGTGCGGACGTTCGTGGCTGCGACGCCTCGTCGCAGAAAGTGGTCGCGACGCCTCGTCGCGCGGACCCTGCGGCGGAGGCGTCGCAGCTACTCCCCCACGGCGTCGGCACGCTCGGCCGCGCGCTGGCCACGAAGTTCGTCACGCAAACCTTCATCGCCCGCCGCAGCCGGCTGCGCTGGGTCATGCACATCTGCCTGTCCGGCGGCTGCACGCTGGCGTTTGCCATCACGTTCCCGCTGGTGTTCGGCTGGGTTCACTTCGAGTCGCTGCCGGGCAACGCGGAGATTTACACCGTGAAGGCGCTCGGCCTCGCCGTGGACCAGGTCAGCGTCCACAGCGCAAAGGCGTTCGTGATGTTCAACCTGCTGAACTTCTCCGCCGTCATCGTGCTGGTCGGGCTGGTGCTCGCGGCCTGGCGGCGGCTCACCGACGCGGGCGAGCGGGCCACGCAGAAATTCTTCGAGGACATCCTGCCGCTGCTGCTCATCTTTGCCGTGACCGCCACGGGCCTCGCGCTGACGGTGAGCTACAAGTTTCTGGCCGGGCGCGGACATGGACTATGGGCGCTGGTCCACATGGTGAGCGTGGTCGCGCTGCTGCTCTACATTCCGTTCGGGAAGCTCTTCCACATGTTCCAACGCGCGTGCTCGCTCTGCGTCTCGCTCTACAAGAAGGCCGGCGAACACGGTGCACGCGCCCACTGCCGTGCCTGCGGCGAGGATTTCGCGAGCCAGATGCACGTGGATGACCTCAAGACCGTGCTCGACCAGCTTGGCTTCGACTACCGCTTTGCGACGACGCGCGGCGAAGTCCACTACTCCGACATCTGCCCCGCCTGCCGACGAAGGCTGCTGGCGCTCAACCAGGGAAGGAGCATTGGAAGATGAGTGCTCCGCTCGTAAATCGTAATTCGTAAATCGTAATTCCTGTGGCCACGCTCACGCTCACCGAAGACCGCTACATCGAGCTTTACGGCCCGACGCCGAACTACACGCCCGCTGGCGGATGGAACAACGGCGAGCCGGACAAGCTCGTGAAGACGCATTGCTGCTTCTGCGGCGTGCAGTGCGGCATCCAGCTCAAGGTCAAAGACAACAAAGTCATCGGGTTCGAGCCGTGGGAGGAATTTCCGGTCAACCAGGGCAAGCTCTGTCCCAAGGGGGTGAAGCGCTACATGCAGAACGACCACCCCGACCGCCTGCTCGCGCCGCTCATGCGCAGCGCGGACGGCTTCCGCGAAGCGTCGTGGGACGAGGCGCTCGGCAAAACCGTCGAGGCCATCAGGAACATCCAGGCGAAATACGGCAAGGACGCATTCGCCTTCCTTGGCGGCGCTTCGATGACGAACGAGAAGGCTTACTTGAACGGCAAGTTCGCCCGCATCGCGCTCGGCACGGCGAACATTGATTACAACGGACGCCTTTGCATGGTCAGCGCGGGCGCGGCCAATCGCATGGCCTTTGGCGTGGACCGCGCGGCCAACCCGTGGAGAGACATCCCGCTCGCCAAGGTCATCATCCTCACAGGCACGAACCTCGCCGAGTGCTTCCCCATCCTCACCGACTACATCTGGCGCGCGCGCGACAACGGCGCGAAGATCATCGTCATTGACCCGCGCATCACGCCCATCGCGCGCACGGCGGACCTGTTTCTGCCGGTGCGCCCGGGCCGCGACAGCGCGCTCGCGCACGGCATCCTGCACGTGATGATTGAGCGCGGCTGGATTGATGAGAAGTTCATCACCGCGCACACGCACGACTTCGACAAGGTTCGCGAGCTGGTGAAGAAATACACGCCGGAAGTGACCGAGAAAATCACCGGCGTCCCGGCCGCAAGCATCGTCAAGACGGCCGAACTCTGGGGCGCCGCGGAGACCTCGATGCTCCTGCATGCGCGCGGCATCGAGCACCACACCAAGGGCGTCGAAAACGTCCTCAGCTACATCAACCTCGTGCTGGCGTCGGGCCGCATCGGCAAACCGGGCAGCGGCTACGGCACCATCACAGGCCAGGGCAACGGCCAGGGCGGACGCGAGCACGGCCAGCGTTGCAACCAGCTTCCCGGCGGACGCGACATCAACAAACCGGAGCACCGCCAGTTCATCGCCGACTTCTGGAAGATTCCGGAGCCGGAATTGCCGAAGCAGGGGCTGACCGCCTGCGAGATCATTGACGCCATCGAGCGCGGCGAGATCAAAGGGCTGCTTTCGATCAGCTTCAACCCGCTCGTCTCGATTCCCGACTCGAACCGCACGCGCGCCGCGCTGGAGAAGCTGGAGTTCTTCGGTGCGATTGATTTCTTCCTGAACGAAACCGCGCGCTACGCCGACGTGGTGCTGCCCGGCTCGTTGCAGGAGGAGGACGAGGGCACGGTCACGACCGGCGAGGGCCGCTGTGTGCGCCTGCGCAACTCGGTCTCGCCGCCCGGTAACGCGCGCGTGGACTGGAAAATCATCTGCGACCTCGCGAAGCGGCTGGGCAAGGAGCAGTGGTTCAACTACGCGAATCCCGGCGAGATTTTCACCGAGCTGACGGCGGCGAGCAAAGGCGGGCCGATTGATTACAGCGGCATGACCTACGAGAAGATCGAGCAGAACATGGGCGTCTTCTGGCCATGTCCTGCGCCGGAGCATCCCGGCACGCCGCGCCTGTTCGAGGGCGGCAAGTTCCACCATCCCGACGGCAGGGCGAAGTTCCACGCCTACGAATACCGCCCGCCCGCCGAGGACGTGGATGCCGAGTTTCCCATCTTTTTCACCAGCGGTCGCGTCGTCTCGCAATACTTGAGCGGCACGCAGACGCGGCGCATCGGCGGTCTGGTGGACCAGTATCCCGAGCCGCTCTGCGAGATGCACCCGCTGCTCGCCGCCAAGCTCGGCATCGCGGACCGCGACCTCGTGAAGGTCACGACGCGCCGCGGCGAAATGACCTTGCCCGCGCAGGTCGTGAAGGGCATCCGGCCTGACACCGTGTTCATCCCGTATCATTGGGCCGGCAAGAAGACGGCGAACCAACTTACTAACCGCGCGCTCGACCCCATCTCGAAAATTCCCGAGTTCAAGGTCTGCGCCTGCAAGGTCGAGAAAGTCGCCGACGCGCCGGCCAAGAACCTCGCCACGGATCGTTGGCAACCCATCGCCTTCGCGAAATGAATTCCGACCTCGAATTCTTCATTGACCCTTCGCGGTGCATCGGCTGCCAGGCGTGCGTGCAGGCGTGCGCCGAGTGCGGCACGCATCGCGGCGTGCCGATGATTCACCTCGACTACGTGCATCGCCCCACCGGCGTGCAGACCGCGCCGGTCGTGTGCATGCACTGCGAAGACCCGACCTGCGCGCGCGTTTGCCCCGCCGACGCCATCAAGCAGGACGACGCGGGCGTGGTGCACAGCGCCGCCAAGCCGCGTTGCGTGGCGTGCTCAAACTGCGTCCTCGCGTGCCCCTTCGGCGTGCCAAAGATGAAGGTGGACTTCGACCTGATGATGAAGTGCGACATGTGCTACGACCGCACGAGCGTCGGCAAGAAACCCATGTGCGCCACGGTCTGCCCGAGCGGCGCGCTCTACTACGGCACGCGCGAATACGTGGCGCAGTTCCGCCGCGAGACGCCCGTGAACGAGTTCCGCTTTGGCCGCGAGACCGTTCGCACGAAGGTCAACATGATGACCGCGCCACAGGCGAAGGCGCTGCCCTTCGACGTGCTCGATTTCCTCCCGTGGGAAGGCCAGGACTTCGACCCCCTCTCGCTCGCCCGCGCCGGCGCGCCGGATGCCGCCGGGACTGCCGTGTGGGACGACGCTTTGCTGCCGGGCGGGTGCAGCAGTGGCAACTGCGCTTGCAAGCAGCAGCCTGAAACCGCGGCGGCCATTTCCAACTAGCCATGCCTGACCAACCTCATTGGAAATCCCAGTTCCCAATCCGCCAGTCGGACGAGCACGCTATTTCGCGTCGGCAGTTCGCGAAGGCCGCCTGCTGCTCCGCGCTCGCCGTGGGCGCGGGCTGGGCGATGCGGGACAAGATTCTCCCTCTGCCGCCCGCGACCGAGCCGAAACTCGTGGCCCGCGTTGAGGAAATCTCAATCGGCGGCAGCCGGCTCTTCCGCTATCCGACCGAAGACCATCCCGCCATTCTGGTGCGCTTGAGTGAGAACGAATTCGCCGCCTACAGCCAGGCCTGCACGCACCTGATGTGCCCGGTGCATTACCAGCACGCGCAGCAACAGTTTTACTGCCCGTGCCACGAAGGTTTCTTCAGCGCGCGCGATGGCCGCGTGCTGGCCGGTCCGCCGCCGCGTCCGCTGCCGCGTTATCCGGTCGAGATTCGCGATCGAGAAATCTGGGTCGTGCCCGTGTCAGCCCCGCCACGCTCATGATGTCGAAGTCCATTCCTTGCGTCCCGACGACCGCGCCGTTCACGCCGGAACAGCGCGCGTGGCTCAACGGCTATCTCGCCGGCCTCTTCGCCGATGCCAACGTCGGCGAGGACGCGCAACCCGCGCCCGCGAAGAAAGCCGAACCGCTACTCGTGATGTTCGGCAGCCAGACCGGCTCGGCGGAAGGACTGGCGAAGCGCTTCGCGAAGGACGCCGAGAAACAAGGCTTCGCGCCGCGCGTGCTCGCGCTGAACGATTACGCCAAGGCCGACCTCGCGAAGGAAAACCGCCTCGTCATCATCACCAGCACGTGGGGCGACGGCGACCCGCCGGGCAACGCAGCGGCTTGCTGGTCGTGGCTGAATTCCGCCACTGCGCCGAGGCTGGAGAACCTCTCGTTCGCCGTGCTCGGCCTCGGTGACAAGAACTACAGCGACTTCTGCGGTGCGGGAAAGAAGTTCGACGAACGTCTCGTTGCGCTCGGTGCGAAGCGGTTGGTCCCGCGTGGCGAGTGCGACGTGGATTACGAGGCCACGGCGAAGGCGTGGATCGAGGGCGCGTGGCCCGCGTTGCTGGGGAGCGCAGGCGGCCCGCCTGCCGAGTCGGGCGGCCCGCCCGACACTTCAATCTCCATTCAATCCAGCGGGGAAAGGTCAGTGGAACGGGAATCCGGCGAGCCGCCGGAGTCGGCACGCGAGCCGCGTGCGCTCCCGTGGTCGCGCAACAATCCCTTCCCCGCGCGGCTCAAGACGAACCGTCGGTTGAACAAGGCCGGCTCTGCGAAGGACACGCGCCATTTTGAGATCGTCCTCGACGGCGGTGGCCTCAGCTACGAGGTCGGCGACGCGCTCGGCGTGATGCCGAAGAACGACCCGGTGCTTGTCGAGGAACTGCTTGCCACACTCGGCTGCAAGGGCGAGGAGCCAGTGAAGGACGCGCACGGTCAGGACAGCACGCTGCACGAGGCGCTCCTGAGCACGTTCGTCATCAGGCAGCCGCCGCCATCGTTCGTGAAAGAAGCTGCGATGCGCGCCGGCAACGTCGAGTTGCTCGCGCTGCTCGAACCTACGCGCCAAGCAGACTTCGACAAGTGGACATGGGGCCGCGAAGTGATTGACGTGCTCAAGACGTGCGCGGCGGCGAAGTTCGCGCCCGCCGAGTTCTGCGGCTTTCTTCGCAAGCTCCAGCCGCGGCTCTACTCGATTTCCTCCTCACCCAAGGCGCATCCGGGCGAAGTCCATTTGACCGTCGGCGCGGTGCGCTACGAGAGCCACGGCCGCACGCGCAAGGGCGTCAGCTCGACGTGGCTGGCTGACCGCGTTGCGCTCGGCGAGACGCCGGTGCCGGTGTTTATGCAGCACTCACACGGCTTTCGATTGCCCGAGGGCGGAAACGCGCCGGTCATCATGGTCGGCCCTGGCACGGGCATCGCGCCATTCCGCGCGTTCCTCGAGGAGCGCCGCGCGACGGGAGCGACGGGGAAGAACTGGCTCTTCTTCGGCGACCAGCAGCGCGCGTTTGATTTTCTTTATGAGGAAGAATTCACCGCGTGGCAACAGGACGGCTCGCTCACGCGGCTCGAACTCGCCTTCAGCCGCGACCAGGCCGAGAAGGTCTATGTGCAGGACCGGATGCGCGAGCACGCGGGCGAACTGTGGTCGTGGCTGGAGGCGGGCGCGCACTTCTACGTCTGCGGCGACGCCAGGCGCATGGCCAAGGACGTGGACGCCGCGCTGCACGAGGTCATCCACCGCGCCGGCGGCAAGTCGCTCGAAGCCGCCGCCGAGTATGTGGCGAAGCTGAAATCCGAGAAGCGTTATCAACGCGACATTTACTGAAATGAGTTCCACACCCGTGCCATTCAGGGAAATCGCCGGCGAGAAGTTGAGCGCCGAGCAAAACGCGTATCTCGAAGGGCTCTTCGCCGGCCTGCGCGAGCGCGGGTTCACGTTCTCCGACGTGGAGGCGAACCCCGCTGCTGCACCGGGCAAGCCAGACCTCACCGCGCTCATCGCCGAGGAGCGCATCAAGCGCGAGTTGCATCCGCTCGACGCGTATCCGTTGTTGCTCGAAGACGCCGCGCTTAACAAGGCGCCGGAAAGGGAAAACATTTTCCGCTTCAAATGGAACGGCCTCTTCTACCTCACGCCGAACAAGGAGGCGTTCATGGCGCGGCTGCGGATTCCTGGCGGGCAGTTGAAAACCTTCCAGCTCCGCGAAATCGCGCGTGTGGCGCATGAACTCACGACCGGCTACGTGCAGATCACGACACGCGCGAACATCCAGATCCGCCTCATCGAGCCGAAGGACGCGCCCGAGGTGTTGCGGCGCATTCAGTCCGTCGGCTTGCACACGCGTGGCGCGGGCGCGGACAACATCCGAAACCTCACCTGCGACCCGACGAGCGGCGTGGATCCGGACGAGCTGATCGAGACGCTCCCGCTGGCGCAACAGCTCGGCCAGATCATCATCAACAACCGCGAGTTCTACGACCTACCGCGCAAGTTCAACATCGCCTTCCACGGCGGCGGCAAGATTTCAACCGTCGAGGACACGAACGACATCGGCTTGAAGGCCGTGCTCGTGGTGCCGCCCTCCGACGTAGCCGCCGACGTGAGGAGGCGGACAGAACTGCCGGCGACTTCCAATCCGCCTCCTTACGTCGGCGGCTACCGGGAGCTTCGCCTCGGCGACGTGGTCACGGATCAACTCGCGCCGGGAGTTTACTTCCGCATCGAGCTTGGTGGCGCGACGGGCCACAAGGCGTTCGCGCGCGACCTCGGCGTGCTGGTGAAGCCGGACGAGGCGCTCAAGGTCACAGTCGCGCTGCTGCGCGTTTACATCGCCAACGGAAATCGTGGCGACCGCAAGAAAGCGCGGCTCAAGCATCTTTTGGAGACGTGGACGCTTGACCAATATCTGGCGGAGACGGAGAAGTTGCTGGGCTGCCAACTGGTGCGGGTTCCAGAAGGCACTCAACATCCAACATCCAACATCCAACGCTCAATGTCGGAGCCAGCGCATCCGCACGTCGGAGTTTTTGCGCAGAAGCAGGCGGGCCTGAACTGGGTCGGCGTGGTGGTGCCCGTCGGTCAGTTCACGACCAAGCAGATGCTGCGGCTCGCGGACCTTGCCGACAACTACGGTTCCGGCGAGGTGCGGCTCACCGTATGGCAGAACCTCGTGATTCCGAATGTGCCGGACGGCTTCATCGAGCCGCTGAAGAAGGCGCTCGTGAAGATGCGCCTCGGCTGGCAGCAGTCGAACCTGCGCAGCGGTTTCGTGGCCTGCACGGGCAACAGCTATTGCAAGTTCGCCAGCTCGAACACGAAGGGCCACGCGCTCGAGCTGATGGACTACCTCGACAAAAAGTTTCAGCTCGACCAGCCCATCAATGTTCATCTCACAGGCTGCCCGAACTCGTGCGCGCAGCATTACATGGGCGACATCGGTTTGCTCGGCGCGATTGTGAAGGTCGCGGGCGAGTCGGTCGAGGGCTACCACGTTTTTGTCGGCGGCGGCTTCGGGAAGAATCAGGCCGTGGGCCGGCAGATTTTCACGGGCGTGTCCTTCGAGAGCTTGAAGCCGACGCTGGAGAAAATGCTCGCGGGCTGGCTGCGTCACCGCCAGCCGGGTGAAACTTTCCAGTCCTTCACGAACCGCCACGATCTGAACGCGCTGCAGCGCGTGTTCCGTAACGAGGAGTAGGAGCGCGGGCGCTCACGGCGAACGCAGGCGAAAGAACCGCCGCGGCTGCGTCGCGTTGTCAAGGAAGCGCCGCGTCACAGTCGCGCCGTTCGTCACCTGCGTCACCCCGGCGGAGAGGTCCACCCAGTTGATGCCGGTTGAAGCGAGATTGGTCGCGCCTTCGAGCACGAAGTTCACCACGGAGAACGGCCAGGTGATCTCCGCTTGCGTCGCGCTCAACAACTGAAACGACAGCGTCCGCTGCGCCGCGGTGATGACGGGGATGAGCGCGGTGTTGAAGTTGTCAAACGTGTCGGGGTCGAACTCCGCGAGCGCGAGGTTCATCTGGTTGTTCACGAGGCCGTCGGTCGCGGGCGTGATGAGCAGCGTGAGGGTCGCCGCCGCGCCGTTGGTGATCACGCCGAGGTTCGCGGTGAAGACGCCGTTCGCGAACGAGTGCGAGCCCTGCGACGTGAACGCCGACACGAACCCGACGCCGAACGGAATCGTGTCGGTGAACACCACGCCGGTCGCGATGGAGGGCCCGGCGTTGCTGACGGTGACGTTGAACTGGATGTTCTGACCGAGCTGCACAATGGACGGCGCGCTGGTGTAAGTGAGCGCGAGGTTGGCCGTGGTGGTCACGGTGAAGTTTGTCGCGCTCGCGCCCGTGCCCGATGTGGTCACGACCGTGATGGGGCCGGTCGAGGAACCCGCGGGCACGGTGGCGGTGATGTTGGTCGTGGAGTTCACGGTGAAGGCCGCGCTTACGCCGTTGAAGCGCACCGCCGTGACGTTGGTGAACGTGTGACCGCGAATCGTCACGCTCGTGCCCGCGGGACCGAGCGTCGGCGTGAAACTGTCCACGCGCGGGATTACCGCGAATGTGCCCGGTGTGAGAAACACGCCCGCGGGTGCGACGAGCCGGAGCGTTCCCGTGGTCGCGTTGGTCGGGACCGTCACGGTGACCTGCGAGTTCGAGTTCACTGTGAACGGCGCGGCCACTCCGTTGATTTCCACCGCGGTCGTGCCTGTGAAGTTCGCGCCCGTGAGCGTGACCGTGCCGCCGACATTCGTGCCAAACGGCGTGATTGAGGCGAGCACTGGCGGAACAAAGAACGTCGTGGCGTTCGTGTGCAAGCCGAGCGCCGTCGTGACGCTGATCGGTCCCGTCAACGCGCCGGGCGGCACGTCCGCGCTGATCTGAGTCGCCGCGGACGAGAAGAAGTTGGTCGAAGCCACTCCGCCGAATCGGACGGCGGTCGCTCCGGTGAAGTTCACGCCGGTGAGTTGCACGGTTGCGCCGCGCGGTCCGTTCGTGACCGAGTAACTTGTGATGAACGGGCCGGAACCCGTGACGGTGAAGTTCGTCGCGTTCGTGTGCGAACCCGCTGACGTCGTGATGGAGATCGGTCCCGTCGTCGCGCTGGCAGGAACGGTGGCCTGGATTTGAGTCGCCGCTGTCACGCTGAAGGCCGCGCTCACGCCGTTGAACCGCACCGCGCTCGTGCCGGTGAAGTTGATGCCGTTGATCGTGACGATGGTGCCGGGCGCGCCGAGGACGGGGCTGAAGTCCGTCGCGAACGGCGCGGTGCCGGTGATGAAGTTGGCCAGCGTCGTGCCCGTGCCGCCGGCAGTCGTGACGGTGATGGGACCGGTCGTGGCCGTAGCGGACACGACGGCCTGCACGCGATTCGCGGTGATGGACGTGATGGCGCTCGCGGCCACGCCATTGAACTTCACCGAAGTCGTGCCGAGGAAGTTGAACCCGACCAGCGTCACCGACGCGCCGGGCGCGCCGACCTGCGACTGCGTGGTGAATTCCGTCGAGGAGGTGAAGAAGTTCGTGATGAGCGGTTGAATGCCGGTGAGGAACGTGGTTGCGTTGGTGGTCGAGCCGCTTGCGGTGCTCACGCTGATGAGTCCGTTGGTCGCGCCCACCGGCACGATGGCGCGAAGTTGCGTCGGCGCGGTGACGGTGACGGAGCCGGAAGCGACGCCGTTGAATTGGATCGTCGTTGCGCCCGCGACAAAGTTCGCGCCGTTCATGAGCACCTCGGTTCCCGCCGGGCCGATGAGCGGCGTGAAGTCCGTGATGAGCGGCTCGGCGCTGACGACGAAGTTCGTCGTGTTCGTCACGCTGCCCGAGGCGTTGATGATGACGATGGGCCCGGTGGTCGCGCCCGCGGGAACCTGCACGGAAATCTGCGTCGGCGCGGTGACGGCCCCGCTGGTTGCGGCGACGCCATTGAACGTCACTGCGGTCGCGCCGTTCACGAAGTTCGCGCCGTCAAGGACGATGGTGCTGCCTGCGACACCGCGCATGGGAGTGATGTTCGTGATGGCCGGTGGCGGGAGGAAATCGGCCGCGCTCGCGGTCCCGCCCAGGCTTGAGAAAACTGTGATTCGCCCGAGTGTCGCCGCGTAGGGAACGGTCGCTTGAATCTGGCTGGCCGAGAGAATGGTGAAGTCGGCGAGCGCCGTGCCGAACTGCACGCGGGTTGCCGCGCCAAAATTCGCTCCGCTGATGACGACCTGGGTGCCGGGCGCGCCGAGCGCGGGCGTGAAGCTGCTGACCGACGGCGACTGCGCGTTGGCGACACCGCACGCCGCAGCGAGCAGGACGGGGAGCAGAACGGAATTGAGTCTCGGCCAGCGGGCCATTCTCACGGGAACAATGAAGCAGATGGGCGAAGCCTCGCCAATACGGGAAAACCCGACGAGGTTGCGAGTTTCGCGGGTCAACTTGCGGCCTCACCAAACTGCCTCACGACAAACTCCCGGATCACCGCCAGCTCCGTCTCGCCCATGATGGTGTGAGCCTTCGGGAACTCGTGCCACTCGATGTGCAGGCCCTCGGCCTTGAGTTCGTTGGTTTGCTCGCGCACGAGCGCGAATGGGATGAGCGGGTCGGCGAGTCCGTGCGTGATGAGCAGCCGTTGCTCGCGCGCGACGGGCGACATCTCCGCGAGCAGCGCCTCCGGTTCGTGCACGTAGCCGCTAATGCCGACAAGCCCGGCGAACCGGTGCGGATATCGAAGCCCAACTTCCACTGTCATCAGGCAGCCTTGCGAGAAGCCAAACAACATCGTTTTCTCCGTCGCGAAGCCGCGCTCGCGCTGTGCATCGAGCAACTCGAACAGCAGCGCCGTGCTGCGCTCGATGCCCGAGCTGGCGTCGCCGGGGAACTCATACCACGCGAAGCCGCCGAAGTAGTCGTCGGGCGCGTTGACGAGCAGGACGTTGAGCCACGGCAGATTCAACTCCTGCGGCAGCCAGCGGTAGCCCTCCATGCTGTCGCCGAGCCCGTGCAGCACGATCATCAGCCGGCGCGAGTCCCTGTCGCGCGCGGGGATCAGTTCGGTGGTGAGCACGCCGCAGCGTAACTGGCGAAGCCGGGATTGAAACGCTGTTTCCCGCGCGTCAGACAGGTCGCTGCGATTCGAGCCAGCGCACGGCGTGGCGCACGAGTTCGGGCGCGGTCTTGAGTGCGAGCTTGCGCTTGATGTTGGCGCGGTGAACTTCGACGGTTTTCACACTGAGGTGAAGCTGGCCGGCGATGTCGCGCGTGCCCTTGCCTGCGCCCACGAGTTGGAACACCTCGAATTCGCGGTCGGTGAGCTTGGCGACGGCAGAGCCGGCAGCGGTCCGGCGGGGTCCGGAGAACAGGTCAAGGATGCGCGCGGACATGTTCTCGCTCACATAGACCTGCCCGCCGAGAACGTGGCGGATGGCGGCCATCAGTTTCCGGCCGCCCTCCTGTTTCATGATGTAACCGCGGCCGCCCGCGCGCAGCACGCGCTCCGCATAGAGCGATTCATCGTGCATCGAGAGCACGAGCACCTCGAGGCCCGGCCGCACGGCCTGCAAATCCTTGATGAGCTCGATGCCGCTTTTGCCGGGCAGCGTGATGTCGGCGAGCACGAGGTCGGGCTTGGTCGCCTCGACTCTGGACAGTGCCTCCTCGGCCGACTCGGCTTCGCCACAGACCGTGAGGTCGGGCTCGTTGTTGATAAGCTGCGCCAGCCCCTCGCGCATGATGGGGTGGTCGTCCACGATCAGGATGGACTTGCGCGCGGGCGCGGCGGGGTGTGATTTGCGAGGGTTCATGCAGAGGGAGCGGGATGGCCGGGAAGGCTGTGCACGGTGCAGGCGACGGTGGTGCCGCGGCCGGGGCCGCGTTGCACGGCGAGCGAACCGCCGATGAGCCCGGCGCGATAATGCATGATGCGCAGTCCCATGCCGCGCCGGTCATTGGGGTTGCTGCGGATGCCCGTGCCGTCGTCCTTCACCGCGAGCATCACGCGTCCGGCCGTGGCGGCGAGCGCGATTTCGATGGACGCGGGTTTCGCGTGCTTGAGCGCGTTGGACACGGCTTCCTGCGCGATGCGGTAAAGGTGCGTGGCGGTCGTGTTGTCCGAAACGGGGACGGGATGGTCGCATGTGAAGCGGCAGCGGATGCCGGTGAGTTCCTGCGTGGACGCGGCGAACTCGCGCAACGCGACCATGAGCCCCTCGGCGTCGTGCATCACGGGCGAGAGGCCGCGCGCGAGCGCACGCGTGTGGCCGATGGCCTGCCGGACGAGGCGGGCGATTTCACCGGCGCGCCCGGTGGCGGGCTTGGATTGCCGCGCGAGCTGCTGTTCGAGCACCTGCGCCATGAGCTCGATGCCGGCGAGTTGTTGCCCGAGGCCGTCGTGCAAGTCCTGCCCGATGCGGCATTGCTCGCGCTCGCTGATGTCGAGGATTTCCTGCTCGAGCCGCTTGCGCCGGGTGATGTCCGTGCGGATGGCGATGTATTGCTTGGGCCTGCCGTCGGGTTCGAGGAAGGGGAAGATCGTCGTGTCCACCCAGTAGATGGAGCCGTCCTTGGCGCGGTTGCGGATCTCCGCGCGCCACACCTCGCCGCGCCCGATGGCCGCCCACATGTCGCGGAAGAATTCCTTCGCGTGAAAGCCCGAGTTGATGATGCGGTGGTCCTGGCCGAGCAACCCAGCGCGGCTGAATTTGGAAATCTCGCAAAACTTGTCGTTGACGTAGGTGATGCGCCCGCGCGGGTCGGTGATGGCGACGATGGAATGGGCGTCGAGCGCGGCTTTCACGTCGCGCAGCTCGCGCGTCGAGGCTTCGTCGCGCAGGCGCGCGATCAACTCGGCCTTCTTCATCCGGGCCAGTTCACTCATCGCCCTGATTCTACCGGCGGAGCGCGGGATTTGGGGACTTCAAAAAAACGCCGGCGGCTGCGCACGGCTCGCACACGTTCACGCGACCGGCAGGCGCGCGCGATACTGCGTGGGCGACTGGCCGACGATGCGCTTGAACACGCGGTTGAAGTGCGTCAGCGACTGGAAGCCCACCTCGTAGGCGATTTCGCTCACGCGCAGGTTCGGGTTGAGCAGGAGCTGGCGCGCCTGCTCGATGCGCACGCGCGACACGTAGTCGGTGAAGTTGATGCCCGTCGCCTTCTTGAAGAGCTTGCAGAAGTAGAACGTGCTCGTGTGAACGGCCTTGGCGACCTGCCCGAGCGAGAGCTCCTCGTGCTGGTGCTCGTGGATGAACTGCCGCGCGCGCGTGATGACCGGCGGCTCGGCGTTCGACCGGCGGACGAGGATCTGGTTGCTCACCATCGCGAGGTGCTCCGCGAAGATGCCAAGCAGCTTCACCACGGCCTCGTGCTCGCGCGGCCCGACCACGCGCGTGCCGAACCACGCGCGCTTCATCGCCGCACGGTCGGCTTCCACGCCCCACTCCGCGGCCTGGCGCTCGACGCGCTTGAATTGCGCCTCGCTGGGCTTGCGCCGGAACACTTGCCCCGTCTGCAGGAAGCCCACGAGCCGGTCGCCCGTGCGCACGGGCACGGTGGTGTCGCACAGGCCGAAGTGGCACGTGACGCTCGCCGCGCCGCGGGTGGCCTTCTCGGCGGTCTGCTGCTGGATTTGCAGGCACGCCGCGCAGGCCTTGCTGCGCTGCGCCATCAGCGCGCAGAACGGATTCTCCTTGCGCTGGCCGTGGTGCGGGAGCTGCCAGGACTCGACGGGGCGCAACGCCACGGGCAATCCAGTCGCCTCGCTGAAAGCCCGTTCGTAGTCGCGGAACAGCGGCGATTGCGCGAGTGATTCGACCATGGGGTCGTGGTGGCCGTGATGCGACGCGAGCGGGGCGGGAGTGGAGCCGTTCGGGGTTGTGGCCGGCATGGGGGCAGCGCGCGTTGTCGCGCCTGCCGTTGGTGGGTTCGCAAGGATTGTTTGCATGGCCGCAAGGTAAGGGCGGCGAGGCCACGGCAACAATTGGTGAGCCGCCTGAGCGCGTCGTGCCGTGAAGCACTACGGGGCACAGGGGTTTCCCCTGGCTGTGCGAGGGATGAAGCGGAACCTCCGCAGCGGACTACTTGCCGGCTGCGCCGGTGGTGGGCTCGGCGGGCGCGACGCGCTTGAAGTCGCTGGCCTTCTCGATGTAGTGGACGCGCTTGTTCACGACGAGCTGCCGTCCCTCGACGTTTGCCTCGGTGAGCGTGTTGAACCAAGCGCCGCCGTCGAATCGCGTCTGCTCGAACACCAGGTCGAACCGCTTCATCGTCGCGATGACGCCGCCGACCAGCTCGACACGGCCGGTGAGCTTCACTTCCGCGCGCGCCAGTTCGCTCTCCTCCACGTCAATCCACACCTTGCCGGCGACCTTGTTCACGATGCGGTCGGCGAACTTCTTCACCGGCATGTCCGCGCTGCGCGGCGCGAACGCGAGCACCCACGCGTCGCGCCCGTTGACCTTCTCGCGCCCCTCGGTCGTGAAGGTGAACCGATCGAACAACTCGGGCGTCACCGCGAACTCGCGCTTCGGATTCGGCGCGGGCTTTCCCGCCTTCGGCTCGGGCGCGGGCTCGGCGCGGACGCGGCGCTCGAGTTCCTCCTCGGCCTTGCGCTGCTTCGCCGTCGCGGGCTTGCCGTTCTCGGACACGAGCTTCGAGAGCAGGCGGCCGTTGACGGGCACCAGCTCGGTGATTTTCTCCTGCTTCTCGGTGACCTTGCCCTTGCTGTCGAGTTCCTCGGTGGCGCGCAGCTTCGTGTAGGTGAACTGCGTCCGGAAACCCTGCGTGGAGACCGTCGCCGCGCGCGCAACGAGGTTGCTCAGGAGAGTCTCAGGCGTCGGCAGGTCGCCCGGGCGGGAGTCCACCGCTTCGCCCGCGCCAGCGTTGCCCGCCAACCCGGCGAGGATTGCCGCGAGCGCGATTTGGGCGGCGGACGGCTTCATGATGACGCGCGCATCGTCGCCAATTCTCCCGCGATGGCAAGCCCGCGCTCGCGATGTGGGACAGGCCCCGGAGCGATTCGTTCGCGGCAATCGGATCCGGCGTTGCAACCACGGAGGACACGGACCACACGGAAGTGGTTGGGATTGGAACGGAACCGTTCGCGTATTCCGTGTGTTCCGTGTGTTCCGTGTGTTCCGTGTGTTCCGTGTTTCCGTGTGTTCCGTGGTGAACCGTGAGAAGGCGGCACTGGGGTCAACTTCGAGATGGTCCAACGATCTCAGCCTACTTCGAGGGCTGTGGTGGCGACGCGTTCGAATTCGTCGTGGCCGGCAGCGACGGCACACGGATGACCCGCTCGCCGCGGTTCACCTGCTCGATGGCGTTCTGCGCCGCGCTCACGTCGTCGCGCGAACCGCTCACGACCACCATCCCGGTGCGCCCATCGAACTGCACGCGCGTGCGCGAGTTCGTCTGGCCGAGTCCGCGCACGCCGGCGTTAAAAAAGAAATTCCTCACGATGCCAAGCTGGTTGGTCTGCACCGTCGGAACCGTGACGCTCTGCAATTGCGGCCCACCACCCGACCCGCCCGACCCGCCAATGCCGCCGCCACCCGCGCCTCCGACTCCACCCGGCCCCACTCCGCCGACTCCGGAACCCGGCCCGCCACCGCCTCCGCCCGCTGAGCCGGTGCCGCCTCCGACTGCGGTCACCGGGAAGAACGTCACGCCCTGCAACCCCTGCACAAACGTGTTCGGGTCCACGCGGAACACGCGAGTGAAGTGCGGCGGTCGCTCGCTGTTGTTCACCACGAACACCACGGCGTAATCCTCCACCGACACGCGCATCGGCGAATCGGCCAGCTTCGTGATCAAGTCCAGCAATTCGGCCAGCGACACGTCCCGCACCGGCAGGCTCGTGCGGATGAGCACCGAGTCGAGGTCCGCCGCAACCGGCGCGGCGGCGGGCGCGGGCACTGGATTGCCCGCCGCGTCGAGCACCGGCGCTCCGGGCACCTGCGCCAATGCGCTGCCCGGACGCGGGTCGTCGCGGATGACGGAGTTGATGAGGAAGTTGAGCCCCTTGCGCTCCGGGTCGCGCTTGCGCGATTCGTCGCCGAGGAACTTCACCACGTCCGGCAGCGGCACGCCGTCGAAGAACACCTCGTCGAAGCGGATGAGGTTGAGCTTGTGCAGAATCGCGCGCCGCCCCTTCGTCGTGTGCACCATGTTCGGCACCTCGGAGTTGGTGCGGTAATACTGGTTGGGCACGGGGACGGCCGGCGGCGATGTGCCCACCCTCGCTGGGTCCGCCGCGACGCTGCGAAGCTCAACACCCGCGCAGCAGATCACCGCGGCAAGGAACGCGATCGCACGGCAGTTTCCGCTCGTGCAGTCCACCGGGCAGGATGGCCGGCTGGTGAGGGCTGCGCCCTGGCGATCATTGGAACTCGTCTGCATGGAGTGGGTTGACCTCCCAACGTATAGGCACGCGACCACGGTGAAGCAACCCCGGAATCTGTGCGGAGCGTCCTGCGCGCTACGCGTGCCCGTTGCGGCGGCCGGAGTAGAAGGCGGTCATCGTCCACAGCACCACGAACGCCGCGGCGAACCAGAACGCGGTGCGATACCACGGCGTCTCGGCGAGGTTCTTCGCGGCGAACTCCACGGTCAGCGGCTTGTTCAGCTCGGTCTGCAAGACCTGCGTGAAGCCGTGATACTGGCCGTGCGTGGGCAGGTTCGCCCGCAACGGCGCGACGGTCGTGGTCGTGATTTCCTGCGCGCGGCAGATCATCGCCCACTGCGCGCTCGCCGCGGCGTCGTCATAAGCCACGAGGCTTTGCGCGGCCTGCTGCGGTTCGGCAGGGGCCTGGCCCATCCGGCCTTGCGGCATATCCAGTTGCTGGAGCGCAGGCACGTTTATGCCAAAGGCCTCGTTCCCCGCGTTGAAGCGATAGTTGTTCTCCACGCTCCAATTCCTCTGCGCGTCCACGAGCGCGCGGCTCTGCGACCGCTTCAGGGACTTCTCCAGCTCGGCGACCTCCTTCTTCGACTCCACGTCCTGCACGTCCTTGCTTATCTTCTTGAGCTGCTCAAGATTCGCGCCGTTTGCGAGGCCGCTGTTGTCCTTGGAGTTCATCATCATGTTCTTGATGTTCCCGAGGGCGATCTTGTTGTCGTTCTCCTTCTGCTCGCGCACTTCGGACTCGCGGCGGTTGTATTCGGTGAGCGAGAAGACCTGCTGCACGGGCTCGACGCCGCCGGACTCGTCGCGGGTCATGCTGCCCTTGAACTTGGCATACTCGTAATCGGGCGGGAGATACAGGTCCCAGCGCGCGTTCTTGAGCGGCACGTCGAGCGTCGGCGAGGCGAGCGCGACACCGCCGCGCGTCTTCGGGAAGCGCTCGCGGCCCACGTAGGTGATCTCGACCATGATGGGCGCGTCGTCCGTGCCGGTGCGCTCGAGCGGCAGCATCAGACGGTCGCCCTGCTTGCTCGGGCGCACGGCCTGCCCGGCGACGAACGCGCTCCACACGGTCGCGTCCTTGGGCAGCTTCGCCTCGAGGAACTGCCGGCCGTTGTTGCGCACGGCGAGCGTCATCTCGGTCATCATCTGCCCGTCGTCGGCGACCACGGTCACGAGCCGCATGCTGTCCACGAGCGCCTGCAACACGCCCGCCTCCTGGTAGCGCTGCGCGTTCACGCCGAGCTTCCAGCCGGGGCGCAGGTAGCGATACCCGAGCAGCACGGAGTCCTTGCCCAACACGCCCGTCTGCAAGCCGCTCCACTCGGGCAGCTCGCGCGGGTCAATCTTCTGCAACTCGCCGGTCGCGCTGCGTTCGGTCACCTGCAACGGAGCGCGGCCGAGCACCGCCACCGCGCCCGTCTCGCGCTCGACGCCGAGCGCCTCGACCACGGGAATCTCCACCGGCGCGTTCGACGAGCCTGCGCCGCGCGGCTGCTCCCACGTCACCACGAGCGTGAAGGTCCCGCGCACCTTGTTCTGCAACTCGACCTTCCACGTGTCGTTGGTGTGGTCGCGCCGGCGGATGGCGCCGCCGGAGATGTCCACGTTCGTCACCGTCACGGGCACGCGGAGCTGGAATTCCTTCACCGGCGAGTTGGCGATGTCGTAGCGCACGAGCACGCGGCCGCTGAGCAGGGTTTCGCTCACGGTCACGATGTTGGCGACCTCGGCGCGAATCCACGACTCCAACTGCTCCGTCGCCACCGACAGCTTCCACGGCGCGGTCTCGACGGGCGTGGTGCTGATGAACTTGAACGCCAGCGTCGGCACCTGGTTCATGCCGCGGTAAATCCCGGCCGGCACCGTCGCCGCGGGAACCTCCGTCGCGCCGTCGAAGTTCTCGGTCTTCACCGTGATGCCCGTGTCCGTGGCGACGGCGATGAAGCCGTTGAGCTTCTCGACGCCGAGCGGGTGGATGGCCGGCACCGCGAGCGACTTGGGCACGTCCTTCACCGTCTGCGCGAGGATGACGAGCAACGACACGCTGCCGATGGTGCGCTCGCGCAACGGCACTTCGAGCACGCGAGCCGTGCCGACCTTCTTCTCCGTCCAGTTGTTCACGAGCCCGAACGCGCTGCCGCGCGCGCGCATCGCGGCGTCGAAGTAGCCGACCGTCTCGATGCGCCAGCCGTCCGGAATCTGCGCGCGCAACTGGAAGATGCCGGCCTTCTTGACCGTGTAGGTGACCTCGGCGGCGAGGCGAAGCTCCTCCGCCGCGATGCGCAACCGCTGCACGAGGCTCGCCTCGAGCTGCGGCTGCACCTGCGACACCTGCGCGGTGAGCGTGAAGCCGGGGCGGAAGTAACGCCACGCGCCCGCGCCCGCGCCGCCGAGCGCCGGCGAGAGCCGCGCGAACTCCGCCGTGTCCACGCGCTGCAACTCCGCGCCGCCCTCGACGCTGACGGTGAGTTCCTCGCCGCCGGTGACGCCCACCAACCCGGTCTCGCGCTTCACGTCGCCGTGCGCCGCGGTGGTCGAGGGGATGGCGAGCTTGACCGCGAGCGTCTGCGCCGAGCCGGGCGCGGGCAGCGCGGCGAGCAACTGCTCCGTCTCGAGGGTCAGCTTGTAGTTCGCGGTCGCGCCCTTCACGAGGTCCACCACGAGCGTGTCGTCGGCGAGCAGTTCCCACGTGCGGATGAGCTGCCCCTCGACGCGCAGCAGGCGGTGTCCGGCGGGGAGCTTCACGCGCGCCTGCCGCAGCTCGCCCTGCGCGATCTGGTAATCAATCACCGTGCGCGAATTGAGCACGCCGCCGCCGAGCGAGACGAGCGTCGAGCTGACGGTGAAGAGCGTCGCCTCCATCTCGGCCACGCGCTTGACGCGCGGCGTCCACAACAGCTCGACGCGGTCCTCGGAGCCGATGACCGCCTCGACGGTGGTCTGGTCGCCCGCGGCCACGCGCTTGAACGACACGGCGCTCGGGAACTCCACGTCGGCGTCCTTTTCGTCGAGCGTGGCGGTGAGCCGCGTGGCGAGCGCGGACGGCAGCGCGAACTGGAGCCGGCGCTTGGCGACGTCGCCGCCGACCTTCGCGGCGAGCTTCACCTCGAGCGTCGCCTCGCCGCGGTTGGTGAGCAGCACGCTCACGCGCGTGCCCTCGCGCACGAGCAGCGCCGAGCCGGCCTTTACGGAGAAGTCGCGCAACGCCACGTCATCGCCGAAGAGCGGGAACGTGACCGGGTTCGTGGACGAGCTGGCGAGCGTGAGCGCGGCGGTGAACTCGGCGACCTTCTCGCGGATGGTGCCGGTGTAGGTGGCGCTTGTGAGACTCACTGCGTTCGCCTCGATTGCGGAGTGCGGAGTGCGGAGTGCGGAAATGGCGGTGGGCAACGGTTGCGCGAGCGCGGAACCGCCGAGCAGCAACAGCAGCGCGATGCCGGCCGCAGAGGGCGGGATGGGGTTCGAGGAGGAGGACGAGGACGACGGAGGTTGTGGTGCGTCGGTCGGCGGAACGGTCGCGGTGGCAGCGGCGTCCCCGCCGTCATTCCGCAATCCGAAATCCGCATTCCGCAATCGGCTGGGCCAGAGCTTCCACGCCACCCACAGGAAGACCGCGAGGGCGAGCACGGGCGCGAGCGCGATGAAGACGACGTGCAGCGTGCGGCTGGCGAGCGCGAGGTGCGTGATGCTGCCCAGCCCGAGCGCCAGCCCGAGCGCGAGCCGCAGGCTGCTCGACTCGACGCGCCGCCACTCGGCCACCACCAGGCCCAGCCCGGCGAGGAACGCCACGAGCTGCAATACCGACCGCACCGCCGTGAATACCTTCGACTTCATCACCGACATCTCGACGGTGAGCGGGTCGCGGCCGGAGTTGAGCACCTTGGTGAACGTGAGCGGACGGCCCGTGCGCGGCAGGTCAATGCGGATGGACCGGATGCCCGCGACGGTCGCGGCGGCGGGATTGGCGACGGAGAGCGTGGTCATGCCCTCGCCCGCGCCAACGCCCAGACCGGCGGCAGCCGGGGCAGGAATGGCGGCGATTATCGGAGTGGCTCCCCTCGAGTCCGGCGAGGTTATCCTACTGAAATTCTCGGCAGGGACGCTGGTGAAGTCACCAGCGATGGTCATCTGACCGACCGATCCGTTTGTTCGCTCCACAACAGCGTTGACAGGCGAATTGGCCCCGGCACCGAACTGGAAAAATTCTTTTCTGCCCTCGGCTTGGGATTGGTCCTGCACGTTCACGCTGTAAACGGCTCCATTAGCGAAAGACAGGGTTCCATTGGTCGTCGCGATGGCTTCTCCTGTCGGTCCAGTGAGTCCACCGCGGCGAACCCCACCGATTCCACCGCCACCGGCTCCACCGGCAGTTTGGGCTTTGGCTGGCCCGCCGGCGGGAGGCGGAGGAGTCATCGCCATCGGCGGAGCGGCTGGCTGCGGAATTGAGCGCGTGGGCTGCTGTCCAGATGCAAATGAGTTGTCGAGGGAGCCGTCTGCATTCAACCGGGCGAGTCGGCCTCGCGACGCCCCGTTGATTGAGGTGAAATTGCCACCGACCACGACTCTTCCGTTCTCTGTCAAGCTTCGCCCGGTTCGATCCGCGGGCTGATTCGGCGACGCCTGTCGCTCCCTGAAATCATCCGGGCGTGACTGCGACCTGCCTTCGCCTCCGCCGCCACCACCGCCACCCAGGCCACCGGCCACGATGGGTGCTTCACCGACCGAATCCATGACGACCGGATCCATGATCGCGAACCGCGACTTCTTCGCGAGCGACGGCATCAGCATCGCCCCGAGCACGACGAGCACGCCGAACACGGCGACGACCTTCACCGCCGCCATCATCCCGCGCCGCACGAGCTGGCCGACGAACGACACCGCGAACAGCGCGACCACGCCCGCGATGGCAAAGCCGAGTCCCTTCTCGTCCATCCAGTCCGAGTAGTTCTGCACGAAGAGCCGCCAGGCGTCGCGCAGGCCGTAGCTGATGCCGCGGGGCGCGGCCATGTTGCCGCCGAGGCCGGTCACGCGGCGCGAGGGCGGCACGAACAGCTCCCACTCGGCGTAGGTGTTGGGCACGTCGGTCTGCGGCGCGACGAGCGCGACGGCTTGCGGCCACAGCCCGCCCTTGAGGGCGTCGAGCTTCTGCGCATAGACGATGTCCACGGCGAAGGCCTCGTCGCGGTTGGCGCCGCGCGGGAGGGAGACGAGGAGCCACTCGCCGTCGCGCTCGGCCTTCATCGGGGCGTTGTTGACGTAGCAGCCCCAGAAGTCGGCCTTCACCGGGAGCTTGAAGCGCTGGGACTGCTTGTCGTTGTTCTTCACCATGAAGCTGGCCTGCGTGAGCATCTCGCCCGCCTCGGTGAGCACGCTGGTGATCTGCGTGCGGTCGGCCACGGCGTCGAGCACGCGCTCCTGCTCGTAGCGCGTGGCGTCCACGGTGTGGGCGAAGTTCGTGCCGGTGTAGCGATACGCGAGCAGCACGGGCCGCGTGACGAGCGCGCGGTCGGACTCGGCGAGCTCGCTCGGGTCTATCACGCGCAGCGGCTCGGCCACGGGGCGCGGCAGGAGCTTGAGGCTGGCGGCGGTGGTCACGGCCACGGAGCCGGTCTCGCGCTCGATGGCGTCCGCGTGCGCGCCGGCAAGGTCGAGCGCGGCCTTCTTCGGGTCGAACTGGTAGTCGTAGGTGACGACGAGCGTGTAGCCGCCCCACGCCTTGTCCTGGAGCGAGATGGTCCACACGTTGGAGGACTGTTCCTTGCGGCGGATGGTCGGGCCGGTGAACTCGACGTTCTTCCAGTGCGCGGGCACGCGGACCTTGAACTCCTGCACGCCCTGGTTGATGAGGCCGAAGCGCATCGTGGCGCTGCCGCCCACAAGCCCGTCGCCGATGGTCACGAGGTTGAACACGTCCGCGACGATGCGCGCGGGCAGCCGTTCGGTGGCGAGCGCGAGCCGCCACGCGGCGTCCTCGGCGGTGAAGGCGAGCAGTTCGTCGCCGTAGCGCGCCGCAAGCTGCGTGACGGGAATCTCGCGGAGGTTCGCCAGCTCGGCGGTCTTGAGCCGGATGCCGGCGGAGCTGGCCGCGCCGATGAACGCGGTCTCCTTCGTCGCGCCCGCGGGCCGCAGCGCGGCGAGTTCGATCTGCGCGGGGAAGGTCTTGTGCGCCTGTTCGAGCGAGACGACGAGCGCGCGCGCGCCGAGCACGCGGGCGGAGAAGTTCACGCGGAGTTTGCCATCAGCGACCTTCCAGTCCTCGATGCCCTGTCCCTGCACGTCGGCGACGATGAAGTTGGTCGGCGCGGCGAACTCGACGTGGTAGATGCCGGCCTTCTCGACGGTGAGCGTGAGCTGGTGCGTGACGAGCAGGCGGGCTTCCTCGAGGCGCGCGGTGACGCGGTCGGCGGACTTGAGCACGGGCTCGATGCGCTGGACGCGCGCGGCGAGGTTGAGCGGGCGGCCGTGGAAGCGATACGCCGCGAGCGCGCCCGCGGCGGCGTTGACCTGCCGGAGGCCGGTGATGGACTCGACCTCGACGACCGTGTCGTCCACGGACAGCGTGAGCGAACCGGCCTCGCGCTCGATGTCGAGCGGCTGCGGCGGGCGCAGGTCGAGCGAGACGGGCGTGGCCTCGATGGGCAGCTCGGTGAAGAGCGTGAGCGAGTAGGACTTCTCGACGGGCTTGATGAACTCGACGGTGAGCAGCGACATCGGCGGGCCTTGCTGCCCGCCCGGCTGCGCGCCCGCGGCCATGCGCTCGACGCGCCAGTCGCGGATTTGTTCGCCCTGCAACCGGGTGAGCGTCTGCGAGGCGGGGAAGGCGAAGGTGAGCTTGGGCACGGGCGCCTGGAGGATTTCGTAGCGCAGCGCGGTGGTGAACTTCGCGACGGTCGGCGAGACCTGCGCGGTGGCGGTGGTGTCCACGGTGATGAGCGACTTGCGGGAAATCTCGGTGGTCTTGCTCTGCCAGCGCATCGAGAGGAGGCGGTCCGCGCCGAGGAAGCCCTCCGCGCGCGACTTGTTCTTTTCGTTGTCGAGCGGCGTGCCGCTGAGGAGCTGGACTTCCATGCCCGCGCTCTCGGCCTGCGCGAGCACGCTGGCGATGGCGGCGGGCGGGCCGTTGAACGAGATCGAGTTCCACGGCTCGGCCTTGGTGATCTTGGCGACGACGTCGAGCTTGAGCGCGAAGGTGCCGGGCGCGGCGACGTGCAGCCGATACTGGCCGGTGCCGCGCACGATGCGGACGCCCGCGGGCAGCGGGCCGGGCAGCACCGCTACGTCGCCGGTGAAGAGCGGCAGCGTGAGGTCGTTCGTGGACTGCGACTCGACGGTGAAGGTCACGGCGAAGCGCGCCTCGGTCTCGCCGACCTTGCCGTCGTAACGGATGTTGTGGACGACGAGGTTCGTGAGCGCGGGCCGTGGCGCGGGCGGCAGCGTGTCCACGAGGCGCGGCGGCGCGGTGCCCTTCGAGGAGATTTGCAGGCCGTTGAGGACGGCGACGCCGTTCGCGCCGGGCGCGACCTCGATGACGACCGGCACGCCCGCGGCGACCGGCACGTCGCGGAACACGACGAACTGGCTGCCCTCGACCATCGGCGCGGGGAGCTTCCAGCCCGCGGAACTCACGACGGTCATCGGGCCGAAGTTCGTGCCCGACGAGCGCACGGTGAAGATGGAGTTCTGCTCGCCGGCGGCGTCGGGGTCGGCGTGGCCGTAGAGGTGGAGGTTGTAGCGGCCCGGGTCGAGGCCGGTGAGCGTGACGACGATGTTCGAGCGGTTCATCGCGAAGATGTAGCCGTCATACATCGCGTCGCCGGTGGAGTTGCCCCACACGCCCGGCGCGTTCGTGACGGCGATGGACACGGCGGTCTGCGAGCCGTCGGAGAGCTTGAGGTTCGCGAGCGCGCCCGCGTGGACGAGCGGCGACGCGGCGGTGAAGCGCGGGTTGTAGTGCGCGTAGAGGTTCCAGAAATCGTTCGTCGTGCGGCCCGTGCCCGCGAAGCCGGACTTCGCGCTGGCGCCGCCGACGCCGAAGTCCACGTTGAGGAGCATCTGCGCGCGGGCGGGCAGGATGGCGGTGAGTGCGAGGGCGAACAGAACGAGGAGGCGGCGTGGAGTTTTCATGGGCTTCTGCGGATTGGATGGACAGTGTCAGTGCGGAAGGCGTTCGGGAATCAAGTGAATTGCGGACAGAGAGTCCACGAGCTGCCAAAACTCGCGATCCGTTCCCCTGAACCCAAGCCAGCACCCCTCACCCCGTCCCTCTCCCCTCCTCCGAGGAGGGGAGAGGGTGCCCGAAGGGCGGGTGCGGGGTGGTCTGGCGATGACAGGTTCATGGAAAGAGGCAGGGGCACGCGCTGTGAAGAATCATGCGCCGAGATTACGGCTCGCGCGCCGCGCGACAACCAGCGCCGGGTAAAAGAGTCGTAAATCATTTGTGAGGGCTGGCGATTGGCCGCAAGAAGCGCATGAAGGCGCAAAGGGGAAACTGAGTTCGGTGTTTTGCGTCTTCTTGCGTTCCTTGCGGCGGTTCATTCCGCCAGCCGCGCCTTCGCCCCGCGCACGATGGTCTTCACGACCTGCACGGCGTCGGGAGTGTCGAAGCGTTCGATGAGCAGACGGTAAAACACGCGCGCCTGCTCCCGGTTTCCCGCCTCCCACAGCACGTCGCCCGCGGACCGCCACGATTGCAGCACCTCCCACGATTGGTCCGGATACTTCTTCGCGACGTCGCCGTAGAGCTTCACCGCGTCGGCAGTGCGGCCCTGCGTGGCGCGGACGTTCGCGAGGCTGCGCAACGCCTGCGCGCACCAGAAGGGCTGGTCCCTGAATTTCGAGAGCACCGCCTCGTAACCGCTCGCGGCTTCCTTGAGCAACCGCTGCCGCTCGGGTCCGCGCGCCTCGGCGCTCGGGAGATGAAACTCCTTCGTGGTCTGGTCGAAGGCTGCTTTCGCGGCGGCGTGGCGCTCGGCGGGAGTTTGCTTCGGCGTGGTGGCGCAGGAGCAGAGGAGGAGGGTTAAAAGGGTTAAAAGGGTTACATGGGTTACATGGGTTACATGGTGGCGAAGCCGTGAAGCAATCGTGCGCGCTCCCGTTGTAACCCTTGTAACAATGCAACTCATGTAACCATGCAACTCATGTAACACCCGCTCACTTCGTCGCATTCGTCCCGTGGCGCGTGGTCAGCTCGTAGGTGAACGTCTTCTTCTCGCGCGGCTTCATCGGAATCACGAACTTCACCTTCGTCGCGTCCACCTTCTCGTTGGCTTGCGCCGTGGCGAGGGTCCAGTCGCCAG
>Ga0233424_10000493_pt1 | contig 49004 bp, 37 predicted proteins | sample Watercolumn_Towu_FD_181011 | JGI IMG/M metagenome (GOLD analysis project Ga0233424, IMG submission 181011) | Freshwater microbial communities from Lake Towuti, South Sulawesi, Indonesia - Watercolumn_Towuti2014_125_MG | ecosystem: Environmental > Aquatic > Freshwater > Lake | place: Indonesia...
CGTGGCGGTGCCAAACCCTGCGAAAGAGCCTCTCAAAACTGAAATCGAAAAAAGTCAAGACAGCCATGAAAAGCCTGTGTTATCGGCTTGCAATCGTTGTCGGACAGAATTTAACCGGACAGTAGTGTGGGCAAATGAAATTGGAATGGTGAGTTGGTGCCCCAGTTTTGTGTTCTGTACAACTGCAATCGCCAAGATACTCGCACGCCGCGATCAACTCTTTCACCCATTTAACCGATTTAACGATTTAACCTTTTAACGCTGCAACGAATTCCGTCCGGCTTCGCTCGTTGCGTTCTTTGCGGCTGATCAGTGTTTTCAGGTCGAAGCTCCCGCTACTTCAGATTCGACGGATTCAGCGGATTGAGGTCTTTCGGCACGAACAGCCCGTTTTTGCGGATCAATTCGCCGTCGAACCACACCTCGCCCCCGCCCCATTCGGGCCGTTGTATCAAGACCATGTCCCAGTGCACAGCGGAGCGATTCCCGTTGTCGCAATCCTCGTAGGCCTGTCCGGGAGTCAGGTGGAGCGACCCGGCGATCTTTTCATCGAACAAAACGTCGCACATGGGATTGAGGATGTGCGGATTGAAACCCAGCGAGAATTCCCCCGTGTAACGGGCGCCGGGGTCGGTGTCCAAAATCTCATTGAGGCGTTTGCGGTTGTTGGACTCGGCATCGACGATGCGCCCGTCCTTGAATTCCAACCGGACATTCTCGAATCGCGTCCCGGAGTAAAGCGTCGGCGTGTTGAACTGAATGCAGCCGTGGACTGATTTTTTGACCGGGCAGCTAAAGACCTCGCCGTCCGGAATATTTCGGTCACCCTTGCACATCTTCGCGCCGATGCCTTTGAGGCTGAAGCCCAGGTCAGTGCCCGGACCTTTGATGTGCACCCGATCCGCGCTTTTCATGCGCCGCTCCAGCGGGATCATTGCGCGCCCCATCTTCCGGTAATTCATCGTGCAAACGTCAAAATAAAAATCCTCGAACGCCTCCGTGCTCATGTTGGCGGCCTGCGCCATGCTCGGAGAAGGCCAGCGCAGGACGCACCAGCGGGTCTTGTTCACGCGATAATTCAAAACGGGGCGGAGGATTCTCGAATAAAGCGCCATGCGATCCCCGCTCACGTCGGAGGTTTCGCTCGCATTGGCGCTGCCCCGGATCGCGATGTAGCCCTGCATCCTTTTCATCCGATTCATTTCGATGTCGTGAATCAGCTTCGCGTGTCGCTCATCCGTCTGGCGAAGGATTTCCCGCGTGACGCGCGAACGCCGAACTTCGATCAAAGGGATGGCGCCTGCCCTCCGTACCGCGCGCATGAGTTCCACCGAGAACTCATCCGGCACGTCAATCATGTCGAGGAGGACGCGGTCGCCCTTTCTCAAAGCCGTGGAGTATTCCACCAGCAAGCGAGCCAACTTTTTGTAGCGAGGATCCGTCATCGGTTTTTGGCACTGGAAACTAAGGGGAAACCGGCCGCGGGTCGAGCCGCAATTCGGCTCAGTAAGAGCCGTTGGTCGCCGACGATGAAGACTATATAAAGTTGAAGCCCAAAGAGTCCGAGTGGTATGATTGCCCCGTGGCCCGGCGTGTTCCATGAAACCAGACAAAACAAACTGGAGCGAAAAACGAAACCTCCTTGTCGTGGGCTTGCGAGATCCCTGGAGACGGACGGACGCAGTGGAAGCTATCCGTTCTATGGGATCGGCCGGCGTGGAGTTCTTGCCTCCTTTGATCAAGGCGCTGGAGGATTCGGCCGCCCAAGGCCGGTTGATTCTCGCGCGTTCCCCGGTTGATGCCACGTCCACAGACATGGATGGCTTTGTCGAGGCGGAATTCCGCCGCGACGTGATCATTGCGCTGGGGGAAATCGGATCCGGAACCCAGAAGGCCATCCGCGCCCTGATCGCGGCCCTGGAAGATTCGGACGCGAATGTTCGCACAGCGGCAGCCGGCGCGCTGGGCCGGATGGGCCTGGCGGCCAATATCGCGATCCCCGCGCTGCTACGATTGCTCGGCGACTCCCGGCATTTCGTTCGCGAAATCGCAACGCGCGCCCTGGCCCGAATCGACGCGACCGACCCGAGGATCATTCTTCCATTGACGGAGGCCTTGAAGGACTCGTCCCCTGGCGTGCGCACCAGCGCGGCGGAAGCTTTGGGCAACGTGCGCCCAACCGAAGACATCGCCGCAATGCTCGCCGGAGTGTTGCAAGACACATCGCCCGGAGTCCGGATCGCGGCCGCTAAGAGTCTGTCCAAGTTCGGGGTGGCCGCGAAGGTCGCGGTCCCGGCGCTCACCAAAGCCATGGAGTCACGTTACGATGCCGTGCGCAAAGCAGTGACCGCGGCGCTGGAGCGGATTGGAGTTTGATCGCGACACATCGTTTTCGGTTCCAGTCCAAGCCACCGTCAACTTGTGGATGCACGGGGTGGCCCCGAAGATTCCTTCAGCGGGGCCAGGAGCAAAACCATGAGCGTGACCACCGCGGCTCGCCAGTACGGGCTGCTCTCCACCGCGCTCACTTTGGCCTTCGGCTTCAAGAGGGCTTCACCCTCAATTGGCGCGGTGATTCGGAGTCGGGTTCGCGCATTCATGGGTTAAGAACGAAAGAGTTTGTCCGGCGAACGCGGAGCGAGGTGGGAGCCCCGGAAGGAGCTTTTCGTTCCGTCGGATGGATCAGTGGGAGTCGTCGCCGGGCGAAATTCAAGGGAACCTGAATCGAAGAGACGATCCAGGAGCGAACAGGCATGCCGCCGGCAGAGCGCGCAAAATCCGGCGTCGGGCCGCAACAGGTGCGTGCGGGCCGGCGCAAAGGGCGCGGCGGATTTCCAGTTCGCTGAGGCATAGTCGTCTTTCGTCGCCGCTTTCCGGAGCTGACTCATTCAACGCCGTCACGGCTCATTCTCCGTACGACCCGGCCCGGAGATGTGCCTTCCCTGAAGCTACTGGCGGGCCAATTCCGCTCATCCGTGACACCGGTGGCGATACTCCTTGTTTCAAAAGAGGTTAGGCAATCGCGGCGAGCATCAAGGCGGACGCAAGCGATTCGCGTTTCCATCTTGAATGCGTACACCGCTGTCAAGATACGGGACAACGCACAAGCAGCGCAGCCGTCTCCACGGCGAGTTTGGACGGCGTCCCGCCGCTCGAAGGGGAGGCCCCGTGCAATGGCAAATTGCGAACGGCTGAAGACAGCGCAGGTTGTTTCCGCGGTTCGGCTGTGTTATGAGGCTGCGATGCGATTCGTATTTCGTTGGGCCTTTCGGTTGGTCCTCCTGCTTATCGTCTTCATCGTGGCGCTCGTGCTGCTGAAGGATGTGCTGCTCCGGTCTATCGCGGAACATCAACTGCGGGCGCAAACGGGCCTGGACGCGAAAATCGATCGCCTCCAGTCGCGGCTCTGGCCGGCAACCTTGACGCTCGAAAACCTGAAGCTCTACAACACCGCCGAATTTGGCGGCTCGCCACTAGCGGACGTCCCGGAACTTCACGTCGAGTGCGAGCCAGGAGGCTTGGCTCGCGGAAGGTTGCACTTCAAATTGGTCCGCCTTCGCCTCAATGAAATCAACATTGTCGAGAGCAAAGATGGCCGAACTAACATCGCGACATTTGTGCGAGAGCTTCAGAGTTCGTCTTCGGCAAGTCGCGGTGGCCGCTCAGGCGGGCTTTTCGATTTCGGCGGGATCGACGTCCTCAATCTCACGCTGGCGAAGATCAGGTATTCCAATTTGAAACAGCCGGCCAAAGGTGTGGACGTTCAGGTCGGCCTGAAAAACGAAATCCTCACCGGGATCAAGACGCTGCCCGAATTGTCCGATCTGATCATGAACATCCTCTTCCGGCGCGGCATTACGATCACGAGCGATGGCGGCCGGGCCTCAATTGCCGTCAACCCAAAGCCCGAAGCACGCGCGAGCACAAACCGAGTTCGTTCCGCCGTGAGTCACCCGCAGGCCCAGCCGCAACTTGCGAGATAGACGGGAGAGGGAGGTCAACCAAACAGGAGGCGCCCCAACTCGACGCGCAATTCAAGGAAAAATTCTTTAACCGCCAATGGACGCGAACAAACGCGAGGGACGGAAAAGGCAAACCCGCTCTGCATTGCTGCCAGGGTGTCGAGAAAGAAAGCGGAATGGCGTTCCTGGAAACGCTCGATTTCATTGGAGTCCATTCGCGGTTGAGAAGAATTACTGGGGGTCAAGAGGCGCGGCTAAATCTTGACCTTGAACTGCTCGCCCGCCTTCAGAGACAACGCGAAGGCCGCCATCAGTTGCGGGATTTGCTCCAGGTCATTCAGGCTGACGATCTCGACCGGCGAGTGCATGTAACGGTTCGGCAAGCTGATCAAGGCGCTCGGAATGCCGCCACGCGTCCAGAAAATGACGTCCGTGTCCGTCCCGGTCGTGGCCGAAGCCGATTCGTGTTGAAGAGGAATCTTCTCTTTGTGGGCGACTTTCTCCAACCGCGCCACCATCTCCGGATGATTGCATGCTCCGTGCGTCAGCGTGGGGCCTTTGCCCAACTCGATGTCCCCATGCTGCTGCTTGTTGACCGTCGGATAATCAGTCGCGTGCGTCACGTCCACGACCAGCGCCAGGTCTGGTTTGAGCGTGTAAGCAATCTGGCGTGCTCCCAGCAAGCCGACTTCCTCCATGATATTGGAAACGGCCGCGATTTCGGGTTTCAGCTTTCCCCGGCTTTCCGCGAGCAGCCTCAACGTTTCCGCCACGGAGAAAGTGCCAATGCGGTTGTCGAACGCGCGAGCGACAGCCAGATCGTTCCGCAGCAACTCGAACTCGTCGTTCAACGTGATCGGGTCGCCCACCCGGACAAGCTTTTCCGCGCCCTCCCGATCCTTCACGCCGATGTCGATGAACAGCTCGTGAACTTTCGGAGGCTTGCGATCCGAGTCGTCCTTAGCCAAGTGCGGCGCCACGTTTCCAACGACCCCTTTGACTGGACCCTTCCGGGAGTGAATGGTGACTCGCTGCGCTTTGGTGATGGCCGGATCGATCCCGCCAAGTTTGCGCACGTAGATGAAGCCATTGGCATCGATGAAATTGACCACCATGGCGATTTCGTCAGCGTGGCCGGCGATCATCACGCGCGGCGCACCGCCCTTGTTCAGAATCGCCACCGCGTTGCCGTAAGCATCGGTGAACGTTTCATCGGCAAACGGCCCCACATAATTCAGCCAGACCCGCTGCCCGCGGGCTTCGTGACCGGGCGGACTTGGCGTGTTCAACAGTTCCCGCAGAAAATTCAGTGATGATTCGCGCATCGGGCGGACTATGGCAGCGGGGCGCGAAACGTGAAACGTAAAACGTAATGCGTAATGCGTAATGCGTGAAATCCTCCCAAAACATCCCTCTGAAGATTCTGACTTTGTCGGCGTGATTAGCGCACGGAACACGATCAAACCGCCCCGTTACCCTTTACGGATTACGTTTTACGCATCGCGAATCACGTATCACGCCTCGACACCGCGGGTGTGCTTTGCTACCACGTTCCCCGATGCGGAAAGACCTGCTTCAGAACGTGAGCCGGCTCGTGGTGAAACTGGGCACCGGCGTCCTGACCGACGCCCGGAAGCAACCAGACCTGGCCCAGATGGAGCAGTTGGTCGCGCAGATCGCACAACAGCGGCAGGCCGGACGCGAAACCGTCCTGGTAACTTCCGGCGCCGTCGGCGCGGGCATGGGCGCGCTGGGTTATGAAAAGAGGCCCTCCGAACTCGCGGAACTGCAAGCTTGCGCCGCCGTCGGCCAAACCCGGCTTATGGCCGTTTACGAAAAGCTGTTCGCCCAATTCAATCTTCACGTCGCGCAGGTGCTGCTCACCCATGATGACCTGGAGCACCATGAACGCCACCTCAATGCGCGCAACACGCTCGTCACTTTGCTGGCCCACGGCGTCATCCCGATCATCAACGAAAACGACACGGTCTCGTTCACCGAATTGAAATTTGGCGACAATGACAAACTTTCGGCGCTGGTGGCTTGTCTGTTGCCCGCGGATTTGCTGGTCATCCTGACGTCCGTGGACGGTGTCATTGAGAACTTTGGCCGAGCGGATGCCAGGACGCTTTCGGTGATCGAGCAAATTGATCAAACGGTTGATCAACTGGCGCGCGGGACTTCGAGCGCGACGTCAGTCGGCGGCATGGCCTCGAAAATCCAGGCGGCCAAAATGGCCGTTCGCTCCGGAATCCCGATGCTCATCGCGTCCGGTCGCAAGAGCGATGTACTGGCCTGTATTTTGGATGGGCGAGAAGAAGGAACGATCTTCGTGCCGCAATCGAACAAATTGAAAAGCCGGAAGCGGTGGATCGCGTTTTTCCATCACCCGAAGGGCGCGTTGTTCGTGGATGAAGGAGCAAAGAGAGCCCTGCGCGAATCCGGCAAAAGCCTACTGCCTCCCGGAGTGAAGCGTTGTGAAGGCCAGTTCGCCGCCGGAGACATTGTGCGCATTTGCGATTTGGATGGGACCGAATTCGCGCGCGGCATTTGTGATTTTGACTCGGAGGCTGTCCAGGCCGGGAAGCTTCCACGAGCCGAAGTCATCCACCGGGACAATCTTGTGATCCTGTGACCCTCGGCTATTGGCGACCGGCCAAGGCTCTGAGCGCCGCGGAAACCTCCTTCCCAAGCCTTGCGATGAAAAAGAAATCTGCAATCGACGATTTGCTCGCCGTCATGGCCCGGCTCCGCGCTCCCAACGGCTGTCCCTGGGACCGCGAGCAAAGCCACATGAGCCTGCGGTTCCACGCGGTCGAAGAAGTCTATGAATTGATGGACGCAATCGAAGCCGGTGACGACCACGAAATGATGGAAGAGCTGGGCGACTTGCTGCTTCAGGTGGTCTTTCATTGCCAGCTTGCCCGCGAACGCGGCGCTTTCGATTTCGAGAAAGTTGCCCGCCGCATCGTGGAGAAACTGATTCGACGGCATCCGCACGTGTTCGGCAACGCCAAGGTCAAGGATGTCGAAGGCGTCTGGACGCAGTGGGACAAAATCAAGCGGGCCGAGAAGGAAGGAACGCGCCACGCAAGGCCCTCGGCGCTCGATGGCATTCCCAAGCAATTGCCGTCACTGCTTCGCGCGGAGAAATTGGTCAAGAAAGCACAAAAGGCGGGCCTGGGCACCGACGCCGACACCAGTCGTGCAACGCGGCCCCGGACCAAAACCGCCATCGGCAAACAGCTTTTCGCATTAGCGGAGCACGCGCAGCGACACGGCTGGTCAGCCGAAGCATTGCTGCGCGCGGAAATCCAGAGGAAGGAGCGTTTCTTCCGCCGGCGTGAACGCCAGAAGTCCTGAGCTAGCTAGCGTCAGGCGCCCGATTTTGGCGGCGCAGAAACCACAGCGGTCGCCGCGGGCGCGCTCAGGGCGGCCAGTTCCGCCTCGAACAACTCACGCGTGCGGCCTTTCAAGTCGGGCAGCGGAATCTTGCCTTCGTCCGCTTTCTTGAGCAGCGATTTCTGCGCGAGGTAATCCTTGTTCGTCACGCCGGCTTTGCTCTGGAGCATGCGCCAGGCCTTGCGGCGCTCGACTGCGAACAGCACCATCTGCCGCGACACGGCGTAATACTTCAGCTTTTCGTTCACCTCGGCTTTGATGCACACGCCGAAGTTCGGCACGAAACTGCGGTGGTTCGGATCGAACACGCGGCGATGGACCACGTCGTCCTGCGTGATCAGCGTCAGCATGTCGTCCAGGTGCCGCATCGCTTTGGCTTCCTCTTCGGAGATGGATTTCACGTGCTTGCGGAAGCGGCCTTCGGTCAGCGCCCAGTGCGCGACCGTGAAACTGTAAGCCTCACCGTTCGCTTTGAATTTTGTTTTCCACCAATCGCGGTCGGGCGTCGGATTGCCTTTGACGTCGAAGGCTTCTTGCGAAGTCTCGCCTTTGCGCGGGTTAAAGACGAATTCGGGCATGCCGCGCGCATCGCGCACGAGCTTGGCTTGATCGGCGGACATGTTGTCGCCGACGGCGTGCTCGGGTTGACAAGTCGTGTAACTCTGGAAAAAGGCCGTGCCGCGATACTCGAGGCCGTCGAGCAAGGCTTTGTAAAGCTTGGCCGCGTTAGCCATCGAGACTTGCGCCACGAACGGCGAGCCGTGGCCGCTCGTGAACGCCTCGGCCACGCATTTCTTCTCGATCAACTTGCCCTGAGAGGCGACGCCGAACTGGTTCATGTCATAGCCGCCGAGCATGGTCGAGGAATCGGAGTTCTGGCCGCCCGTGTTCGAGTACACCTGCGTGTCGAGCATGAGCATCTTCACGTTGGGCCGGTTCTGCAGGACGACCTTGGAAACATTCTGGAACCCGATGTCGCCGAACGCGCCGTCGCCGCCGATTACCCAGACCTTGGGCAACTCGCGAATCTCCTGGTCCGTCATCAGCGCGTCGTCCATGTGGGTGAATGTGAAGTAATCCGCCGGCGCGATGCCTTTCTCCGCGCGGTCAAGCAGCGCGTCGCACAGGCGCTCTGGCACCACGGAACGCCGGGCATGATTTACGATGAGCGATTCGCCGAGCAGCCAACTGATCGTCGCGCCGTCCTGGAAGAGCGAATTCATCCACGGATACGGATGCGGATTGGACGGCGGAGTCGAGCCATAGACCGTGTTGCAACCCGTGCTCGCCCCCATCAACATGACGGACATGCCGTTGGCGCGGCGGCCGTCGATGGCTTGAAGATGTTTGTGGTTGAACGCGTCCTGGCGCAGGACGGCAACGATGGCCTTGACCACTGCTTCCTCCGTGATCGCCCCGTGCTGGACTTCGTAAGTGGCCATGCGCTTGGCCGTGTCTTCGTCGTTCTCGCCCCCTAAACCCATAAGGGCGTGCGCCACCGTCTTGCGGAAAAGCTCGTATTGCTCTGGCGCGCGTTCTCGGAGGGCGCGCAACTTGGCCGGACCTTCCTGTTCGAGGCGATTCGCCTTCGCAGTCAAGCGGTCCGCCTTCTTGTGATACAGCGGACGCATGTAAGCCTCCGTCACGGAAGTGCAGGCGCGGAGAATGCTTTTCTCTCCGCAACCGGCGCACGCGCCGTCGCCACTGACGAGCGCTTCGTAATTTCTGCGCACCATGAGATGGTTCCGCAGCGTCGCTTCGCGGGATTGTTCCGGCGTGTCGTCGGTGTAAAGGCCCAAAAACTTTTGCGGCGTGTCGGGCAGCAGGCGCGAGAAAATTTGCGCCGTGGTGTGCTTCGCGTTCAATTCCTCGGTCTCGACCGTCATGCGCAGGGCGTCGTGATCGCCGCAGACCTGGACACATTCGCCGCAGCCTTTGCACAGATCGGAAACAAAAATCGAGAACAAGCCGCCGGAGCCGGCTTGCTTGGTTTCGAGCGAACGGAAGATCGCGGGCACCGCCGTGTAAGCGATCGGCAGTTGCTCGAGGATGCCGGTGAATTCGTTCCGAGCCTGCTCAGAAACACCGGGCAGCTTGCCGACCTCCTCGCGGATGATGTCCTTGAACGGGAGCTTTTCTTTTTTCTGCACGGCGGCGTTCATCCGCACGCGGGCGCGTTCTTCGACGCCCTTGAGTTCTTGAATCAGTTTGCCTCGCTCGGTCGCGTCCTTGACATAATGGACGGCTGCCGTCTTGAGCACGGTGGCGACTTCCTGCGCGGTGTTGGGCAAAGCGGTGTCCGGACAAACGCTGATGCACTCCATGCATTGAGTGCAATTCTCCGCGATATAGACCGGCGTTTCACGGCGGGCGACGTACTTCGACTGAGTGGCCCCTGAGCCAGCCGCCATGACACCGCACGAAGCGAGGGCGCTGGCGGGTTGGTGGTAACCCAGTCCGCTCCGGTACTCTTTGTCGAATTTGCCCCAGGTCTGGAAGGGCGCGCGAGCTTGATTGACCGGCATCGAAATGCCGCTCATCGGGCTGCCGACATTGCAGCCGGCGGTCGGAATCATTTCCTGAATGCCGAGCGGCCACACGGGCGGATTGCGCATGCTGGAACGGTCCGGATCCTCAAACTCGCCGTATTGGATTTCCTGGACCCGGTTGAAGCCGTCGTCCATGACCTTCATGTTGGATGCGACGACCGCTTCGCCGAAGCGCCCGAATTTTTTCTCGTATTGCTTGCGGACGCTCTTGAGGAATTGCTCCTCGCTAATCCCGTATTCCTTCAGAAACGGGGAGACGCGGAAGAACGCGCCGAGAAATGAATTGCCCTGCATGCGGAGCTGCAGCTCGGGGCTTTGCGTGGCCCCGCGCGCGATCTCGAAGCCCGGCAGGATGAACACGCGGAGATTGTTATCCTTGATGAATTGACGATGGTGCTTGGGAATCCGCTGCCAGGCCGTCTCCGGGGTGTCGCTCGATTCCCAAACCAGACAGCCGCCTTTGTTCAGTCCTTCGAGCGGATTGGTGTGCGTGAACGCTTTGGGATCGCAGCACAGGACGACATCGACGTGGTTCAATTCGCAGTTGACCTTGATCCGTTCCGGCGCCACGACCAGATAGTAATTCGTCGGTGCGCCCTTCTTCTCGGACCCGTATTTCGGATTGGCCATGACGAACAGTTTGTCCTTGAGACGGCCATCCTCCTCATACTCGGGTTTCATCTGCGAAATCAGCCCGCCGAACTCGCCGATGATGGAGCCCAAATTTTTCCCGGTCGTGATCATGCCCCAGCCGCCGATGGAGTGAAATCGCACCGCAATCGCTTTTTGTGGAAGCAACGAAGGCGTATCCTTGCTGATGACGCAGTAAGGATGGTCAATGCCGAGCGTGAAATAGGTCTCACCATCGGCGGCGCCTTTGCCGTCCTTGCGGCGGGTTTGGCCAATCGCGTATTCGTACGCGCCCAGAGTGTGCTCGGGCCGGTAGTCGCGCGAGCCAATGCCGTAGGAGCCGCGGAAAAGTCTGGGCACCTCGTGAGGCGCCAAGGTCGGGAGCAAACCTTTGTAAAGATGGCCTTCGACCGCCTTGCCCAGGGCCGTGCGGATATCCCGCGCCAGCGGATTGTCGCCCGCCATGCCCTCGTCCGTCCGCTCGATAATGATGACGTTCTTCTTCCCTCGCAGCGCGTTGATGACCGCGGCTTCCGGGAACGGGCGGATGACGTTGATGTGAATCGATCCCACTTTCGCATTCCGTTGTTCACGGAGGTAATCGCAGGCTTCTTCGATGTTTTCCGCCGCGCATCCCAACGACACAAACACCGTATCCGCGTCCTCGATCTTGTACTCGCTGAGGAGTCCGTAATAACGCCCCGTCAGGCGGCCAAACTCGGAGCAAGCATCCTCCAGGAATTTCAGGATCGGTTCGTTGAAATTATTTCGGCGGGCCACCACGCCGTTCATGTGGTGCTCCTGATTTTGCACCGGGCCGAGAAGGATCGGATTCTTCAAGTCCATCATCTCCGGCACGCGACGGCGCTTCGGTCCGAACAACTCGCGTTGGGCGGGTGTCGGGCAATCGACGATGTCGTCCGGGGCGCCGAGGAATTCGCGGAGCATTTCCGCTTCGGGCACCCGATAAAGCCGTTCGGAGTGGGTCGTGAGCATTCCGTCCTGGATGTTCATGCCTGGATTGAGCGAAAGCTCGTTGACCTTTCGGAGAATGACGCCTTGATCCGCGGCTTGCTGGGCATCCTTGGCCATGAGCATGGTCCAGCCCGTGTCGAGCGCGGCGTAAAAATCGTCGTGGCCACAATGGACGTTCAGAGCGTGCTTAGTCAGCGCGCGGGCGCCGACTTCGAGCACCATGGTGCAAAGTTTCCCCGGCGCGTGATAGTACTGCTCCATGGCATAGACGATGCCTTGGCCGGAGGTGAAATTGACCACACGGCGCCCCGTGACCGCAAATGCGGTGGCACCGCCCTGGGCAGCGTGTTCGCCCTCGGCCTCGATGGCGATCTTCGACTGACCCCAAACATTCAGCTCGCCCTGGGCAAAGCTCTGCTGATACAGCTCTCCCCCTTCCGTGGACGGGGTGATGGGATAGAACACGCCGCCTTCCGTAATGCGGGTTTCTACGTATTGTGCGACGAGTTGGTTCCCGTTACAGGTAACGGGAATGCCCGGGTACTTCGGGCGAGTCGCTGGCCCGGCCGAATGAGCTTTGCCTTTGGCAGCGGCAACGCCGTTTTCAACAGATGCAACAGGTGCATTCATAGACAAATTCAAGAAACATCCGGTCTTTGGCGCAATTCCCGACAAACGGACCGGATTAGTTACCTCATAGCGCATCGGGGCGTTAGACTCAAAGGAAAAGAGCAGGCAAACGCCAGCTCACGGCTCCGTCCGGTTTTCGTCCTGGGACATCTCGAAGCTGAAAACGTATTTCTTGGCGGGAACCCACTCGGCGTGTCCGTCGCAAAAGGCGACATTGCCCCCGCCGTCCCCGTGATTGTCCATAGGGTCTGGATAATTCTGGCGTGCGCCGGGGAAAAGCTCGTCCGCGTCCAGCACGATCCAAATACGGGATGGCCCGGCAATCGCGCCTTTCAAACCGAACGCGTTGAAACGGTGCGCGTAGGTCTGAACGGACGCGAGCGTCTTCTTCACGCCCGGAGTTGAACGCGGCATGCCGTGGATCGGAATCTCGGTAACACTGCCGCCGTTGAAATTCATAAACCCGAACACCTCGTAGCTGCTGCCGGGGTTCTTCGATTTGCCCGAAGCCGTGCGGAACAAATAGCGAAGCCCTGGCTCGCCGGTGGCTTCGTGCCTTCCCGCGTTCGTGGGGATGTAATTCTGCGTGCTCGGACAATTGAAGCTCTTGAGCGTCGATACATAATTTGGGTAGAGCCAGTTAAGATCGTCGTCGCCGTCGAACACATTCGCGCCCAGGTAGCCTTTGGCGTCGTCATCGGCGTAGAGCGCCGTGCCCAGGCCGATTTGTTTCAAGTTGTTCAGGCAGGAAATGCGGCGGGCTCGCTCCTTGGCCTGGGCCAGAGCGGGCAAAAGCAATCCGGCGAGAATCGCGATGATCGCAATGACGACAAGCAGTTCAATGAGCGTGAAGGCGGCCCCTCGTGCTCGACCCGAGAACATGGAAAGCATCCTGTTCCCAAAGGCGTAAATGAAAAGGACGAACGGGGTTGCCGTCCGTCCTTTCACAACTGCAAATCACCGCACTTACCGGTTCACGGCGCGATAGAAACGCGCCCGGTCCGCAGCCGCTTGGGTCAACGGGACACTCACTTTGCCGCCGAGGGCAGCAGCCGTGCCAACATCAGTCCAGGCGCCGGTAACCGACGTGGCGGACTGCAACGTCCCGGAGAAAGTGATTTCAAGGCTTCCCGCCTTGAAAGCCACCGCCAGTTGCGGCCGCGCGACAACAACGGTTCCGCCGGCAGTCAGCGTCACCAGTCCGGTCTTGTCCGCGTTCTTGCCATGAACGATCGAATGCACGCCGAAGCCGCTCCAGCCTCTCTGGCCGGGCGTGTCTTTGTCGCCATCGTTGATGCACAGCCCAACGCCCAGTTTCATGCCTTCTTTGAACTCCGTCAGATCCAAAGCGGACGCCGGGAACTTGATCTCGTAGGTAGTGGTCACGCCCGTGCGCGAAATCGCGACCTCTGCGCCTCCCGGACCTTTCTCGTTGCTGACAACGATCTCCGCAGTCGCCCCTTCCTCCCCGTTCAAGCCATAGTTGTAGAGGTGCGAGGGAGCCCCAGTGCGTTCGCCGGTGGCGAAGGCGATTTGCAGCGAGTCGCCGTTCCAGCCGCTGTTGGAGTTCTGATGATAATCATCCGTGACCACGACGCCGATGTAGAGCGCGTCCTTTTCCCAGGCCATTGAAAGGACGCTGGTGTGATCTTCCGGGCCGCTCCAGACGCTGTCGGCGGCGACCGTGGAAGCGCCGCTCAACGTCTCGAAAAGCACCACCTTGCCTCCGGTCGCTTTTGGGATTTCAAAGGGTACCGGGCCAATGAACGGACGGTTCGCCCAATCAGACAGGTCGCCGTCCACGACATTAAACCCTTGGGACACAGGGCCTGCGTCGAACGTCAGCACCGACGGCACCTTGGCAGCCACAAGCGTGACCAATCCTGCGCGATCGGCAGTCTTGCCGTGGACAATGGAATGCACGCCCCAGCCGCTCCAACCTTTTTGTCCGGGCGTTTGCTCGTCGCCGTCGTTGACGCACAACCCGACGCCGATTTTCATTCCGACCTCGAACTTCTGCAGGTCAAGCGCGCTGGCCGGGAACTTGATTTCGTAGGTGGTGGTTTTCCTGGCAGCATCTCGAACAACGCCGGCAATCTCACCGCCCGGACCTTTTTCGTTGTTGATCACCACTTTGCCCAGAGCGCCGTCAGTCCCATCCAGGCCGAAATTGTAAAGGTGCGTGACCGTGTCTCGCGCTGGATTCGCAAAGAGAAGCTGCAACGCGTCGCCATTCCAGCCGCTGTTCGAGTTCTGGTGATAATCGTCGGTCACGATGACGCCGACATAGAAATTGTTCGCATCCCAGGCGAACGAAAACCGAGCCGTGTGATCCTGCGCACCGTCCCAGACGCTATCGGTGGCGACGCTGCTGGTGCCGCTCAGGGTCTCGAAATAAACCAGCTTGCCGCCTCCGGTTTTCGGGATCTCAAACGGAACCGGGCCTCGAAACTCTTTCCCGGCCCAATCTGCAAGGTTCCCGTCCGCCGTGATGTAATTGGCTGGTTCCGCGTTGAACTCCAAAGGCGGAGCTTTGGTCACCGGCGGGTCTCCAGCCGCCAGCGTGACGAGCCCCGTTTGCTGCGCCGTTTTTCCGTGGACGATCGAGTGTACTCCCCAACCGCTCCAGCCCCTCTGGCCGGGAGTCTCCTGGTCGCCATCGTTGACGCAGAGGCCGACGCCGATTTTCATCCCGGCGTCAAATTTCGGGAGATCGAGCGCACTGGCCGGGAACCGGATTTCGTAGGTCGTTTTCTTCGCGGCGCTGTTACGAATGATCACGGCCTGACTCCCCCCTGGCCCTCTCTCATCGTGGATGTGGATTTCGCCCAAAGCCGCTTCGTCCCCGCCCAAGGCATAATTGTAAAGGTGCGTTATGGTGTCTCGCGCAGCATTGGCGAATGCGACCTGCAGACCATCGCCGTTCCACGCGGAGGAGGGGCCGGTGGCGTTGCTTTGATGGAAATCGTCGGTGATCACCATGCCAATGTAGAGGTTGTCCTCGTCCCACGTGATCGCCCAGGCGTTCGAGTGATCCTCTGGGCCGCTCCAAACGCTATCCGTAGCGATGGTGGTGGCCCCACTCAATGTTTCGAACGACACCAATTGCTTGGGGGCGCCCTTGGGGATCGAGAATTTCACGTCCTTCCAAATCGTCGCGCCGCCCCAATCGGACAATTTCCCATCGATCAGGATTGTCTTCTTAGCTGCGGAGTAGTTTTCCTTGCCCGGTTCGATGTTGTTCGCGCCGTTCGCGGCCAACGGGAACAGGAGGGTCGCTGCCAACGGCAGCAGGAGCAGTGTTTTGTGGTGCATACGTCTCGGTTAGGTTGTTAAGTCGTGGCGTCTGGGAACTAACAACGCCTAGAATTATAATGCCGAGTTTTTGGCCTGCTGTCGAGCATTTTCGCCAGGGATGCATAGTGGGAGCGCAGCATTTATGCTGTATCAATGTCGGCGACGTGACCAGTGGCTGCTTCTGCAGCAGATCGATCCGTGTGATATGAGTGCGGAAGCGACCTGCCGGGCACACGAGCTTCAGGTTCATGGGCAGCCTCCACGATTCTGAAATCGCGCATTAGAGCCATGAACCGAGCCGGATTAGCCGAAAAGAACGAAAGAAACCGAAAGAAGCCCTTTTTCGCCGCTTTTCGTTCCTTTCGGCTGTTCGGTTCATGGGAAGAATTGGAGGATTTTCGCCGAGTCAGCGCACTGGTTCCCCCAGAGCAACGCGGAATCCCACGAAGTAAATCCCATTGGATGGCGCCATCATGAACCGATTTGCGGATCGTGCGAAATCGGCGTCGTGATACCAACTGCCTCCCCGGAAGACGCGGTACTTGCCCTGCGCAGGTCCGAGCGGGTTGGTCACGCCATTCGTCGGATAATCCCCAAACCAATCCAGGCACCATTCCCAAACATTGCCGTGCATGTCGCGCAACCCCCAGGGATTGGGACGCTTTTGCCCGACGAGATGGGTGGCGCTTTCACTGTTTTCGGCGGTCCAGCCGTATGGGTCAGCCTCGGCGGCCCTGTCTCCAAAGCTGAAGAAGTTCGTGGTCCCGGCGCGGCAAGCGTATTCCCACTCGGCTTCGGTCGGGAGTCGGTATTCGTAGCGGTCTGGCAGGCGGCCAGCGAGGCGTTCGCGCTTCGTCACCTCAGCACAATACGCCACGGCATCGACGTAGCTGACCTTCTCCACGGGGCGCTGCGGGTCGTCTTTGAAATGGCTGGGATTCCGTCCCGTGATGGCCGCAAACTCGGTTTGCGTCACCTCATATTTCCCAAGCCAAAAATCGCGAGTGATCGAGACGGGATATATGCCGCGAACGAAAGTGCCGGCCTTGATCCGGACCATGTTTGTCAAGGGGATCAGTTCGGCCTTTGGAGGGGAAGAGGAGGATGCGGGCGGGCTGTTTGGCGGTGTGCCGTTTTGCTCGCACCCGAATTGACAGAGCACAACCAACGAACAGAAGAAGCCAAAAATGCTTGTGCTACGGAATTGGAAGATATGGATGGCGCCCGTTCTCAGCACAAATCAACGCCGCGAAAGTTTAGGATGATTGAATGGCAAACCTCCTAAACGCCGCAAGTGCCAGGCGAGAGATTTCCTTGGCCTGCGCGCGTGGCGGAGCAGAATATCTCCGTTGGAAAGCTCCAACAGCAACAGCTCTTCGCCTCCGTGCAGATGGTGACGCTTCCTCACCTCCTTTGGTATCACCAACTGACCCTTGCTGGAAATAATCGTTGTCACATCCGAGAATGTCTCACGCCAATGGCCCGGTCAAGAGAACCTGCCGCTGAACAGCAATTCATTTTGGCTCGGCGCGCGCCCATCCTGGGCGCAGCGGCTTCCTCAAACTGCGCGCAACGGTCTCGTTCCAAGGCGCCTCGCGCTGGCTGAGCCGCTGCGGCCTGGAAGGCCGCGCTCCAATCCCACGATAATGAATTGCTGGCCGATGAAAAGCCGCTTATCCCGCTTGGGGACGCAGACCTTTGTACTCTCTGCATTCTCTACTCAGTTATGGCCGTGCTCGCTCCTCTTTCTCAGCCAGATGAAGTTCCCAAGTCTGTTCGTTGATCGGCACGGCCTGCTCCTTGCCGTCGGGCCAGCGAATCCAGAGACTAACGGGTCGCTCCGCCATGCCAAGCACCTGGATCGCGCCGTCTTGCGACCAATAGCCGGACCCGGCTGGCACAGTTCGGCACGGGCCCTTGCGGTCATTAGCGTAGAGCAGGCGCATCTGCGCGCCAACGGCGTCCGGATTCGAAGAAGGCCCGCTGAGCCCGACCCGAAGTCCGCGTTTGGCAGACTGGTTGAGAAACAATTTGGTTGGGCCATTGTTTTGCGAAACCGCCAGGTCCACGCGCCCATCGTGGTTGAAATCCGCCAGCGCCGCGCCGCGTTGCTCGCCGCCGACGTTGACCCCGGTGAGACTCGCGTCCATGGCGGTGAAAGCACCACGCCCGTCGCCGCGGAGCCACAGGCCGCGTCCACCGTCGTCGCGGGACAGGTCCGAGGCCGTTCCAAAGAAATTCTGGCTGAGAAACAAATCCTCGATTCCGTCGGCGTCGAAATCTCCGACATTGATCGAAAAAAACGGACTGAGTTGGGCCTCCCGGGGCAGCGGCACCCGCTCGAACTGCGCACCTCGATTGAGAAAGACAACCGATTCGAGAGAGACAGCTTCGACCGTTTTGACCTTCTGATGGCGCTCGCCGAGAATGTCCAGAACCGTGGCCTGGCCGTAGGCTTGATGCGTGGCAAAACGAGTCGGCAGATCAGGCCAGCCGCGCGCCAGCCAGGTGCGGTCGCGCACCGGAAACCATCCTATCTCGGATTGCGGATTGCGGATTGCGGATTGCGCTCCCGGCCAGGCTTCGATCAGTTCAAGGTTCCCGTCGCCGTTCGAATCGTCGTAATAAATGCGCAGCGGGCCGGGGCGATAGAGTTCGTAGATCGAGTTGCGGCCCCAGTTGCCAGCGGCGAGATCCAGTCGTCCGTCGCCGTCGAAATCCCCCGCCGTGATGCTTGTCCACCAGCCGGTGAGTTGGTTGAGAGTTGGGGGTTGGGAGTTGAGCGAAGGAGAGTTTGCCGCCTGAATGACCGGCGGGTTCCAATTCTTGAAACTCCCTTTTTCGTTGAGAAAGACACGCACTGGACCCCATTCCAACGCCAGCGCCAAATCAGGATCGCCATCACCGTCCAGGTCCGCAAACGTGGCGCCGCTGACCAGGCCGAGCGATTCAAACGGTTCGCTCAAGAGACGGCTGTGGCGCAGCTTGCTTTGCTCATTCAGCCAGATTGCCGATGAGACCGGTTCCGGATATCGGCCCGGGCGGAACCGTCCGCCGACAAACAAATCCAGATCGCCGTCCCCATCGATATCCGCCAACGCCAGAGGACCGAGACCCACGTCCCCCGCAGGCCAGCGTTGGGGCGCCGCGAGGTTCGTCATGGAATAGGCGCGGAGACCGCTTTCAGCCGCGCGGGACGCTCCGTAATTCGATTCCGCCGCGAGCAGGAATCGATTTCCTTTGCCATCGTGCCAGCCCACGATCGCGCCCTGGTCCAGGGCAGCCGGCGACGGGCTTTCCAGTTTCTGAAATGTTTTGCCTTGTTGGTTTGCGAACACCGCCAGTTTGCCACCCTGAGCCGGCGTCACGATCAAATCCTCCCAGCCGTCGGCATCGACATCGAACCAGCTCACGCCAGGGCCCAAGCGGCTCAGGCGCCGCGGCAGGAGCGGTTGCCGGGACCAATCGTCGAAGGAATCTTCGACGCGCAGGTGGTTCAAGAGATGACTGACATCCTGGAAGAGCGCCGCAGCCTTCGAGCGGGCTGCGTGATCCGTAACGCGTGATAGGTGCGTTGCGGCGTCCGCTTCATTGACCTCATAGATCCGATTCGGCTTTGCATTCTCCACCACGCTGCGCTTTCCACTGCGCCAGATCACTTCCAGTTGAACCGGCTTTTCGGACTTCGCATTCGCCGCGAAGACACGCAGCGCCTGGTCTCCGGACATATAACGCCCCCCGCAAATCATCTCCTGGCTTTGCGGCACGGAGCCGCCGGTCAGCCGCAGGCGCGCGCCGATGCCTTGCGTGTTCGGTGGCAGGCCATTGAGGCGCACGGCGACGCGGCCCGCCGGCGCATCGTTGCGATAAAGACTTGCCGCCGCATTGAGATTGTTGATCACAACATCCAAATCGCCATCGCCATCCAGATCCCCCAGGGCCATGCCGTAGGAAATTCCTGGCTGATCGAAACCCCATTCGCGGTCCATCGGCTCGAATGTTCCATCGCGGCGATTGCGAAAGGCCGCGTTGCGAGTTGGGAACGCCGGGTGAAACTGGCGCGAGCGCTTGAGTTGATCTTGCGTCATCCGCCGCTGGCTCCGCAATTGATCGTGGCTGTCCTGATCCATCACATCGAAACTGAATCCATTCGTGACCAGCAAATCTTCATACCCGTCCAGGTCAACATCGATAAACACGGGGCACCAAGACCAATCCGTGGCCGCCACACCGGCCATCAACGCCGCCTCCACATACGACCCGTTCGACCTGCCCAGGCAGAGCGTGTTCCGGTTGTAGCGGGGTCGCGCGTCGATCCGCTCGTGTTCCTGTGCGTCGGGAAGGTCTCTCACAAGCTGCGTCATCCGTTTGCCGTGCTCCCGCGCCAGCATATCGACGACGATGAAATCGTCGATGCCATCGCGATCGATGTCGGCGAAATCGATCCCCATCGACGATCGGCTCGTGTGACGAAGGTTCAAGGGATCAATCGCGCGAAACGCGCCGTGGCCCGTATTGATCCAGAAACGATCGGGTGACGCGTTGTCGTTGCACACATAGAAATCGGGGGCGCCGTCCCCATTCACGTCTCGAAACATCGCGGCCAACCCCCAGTCCCGGAAAGGCGGAATCGGATGGCCCGCTTCGTTGAGGAAAACGCCCGGCTCGAATTGGATCGCCGTGAAGCGTCCTTTGCCATCGTTTCGATATAGCCCGTGGACCTCCGGCAGTTCGCGCACGCGGCCGTCGGGCAGCGCTTCGAATCGGTCCTTCCAGCGCGGCAAACTCGTTGGCTGACCGTTGACCCGCGTCACCATCCACTGATCGCCTTTCCGCGCCATCGCAAACCGAGTCGTGGGATCCGCCAGATGCATCACGTCGATATAGTGCGCGCAATAGAGATCGAGATCGCCATCGCCGTCGATGTCCGCGAAGGCCAGTGAAGTCGCTGACGCCGTCCGCGACAGTCCCGAATCCTGGGCTTCCGTGAACTGGCCTTTGCCGTCGTTGAGAAACAGCCGAGTTCCCGCCGCGATGCCGTTGACGAGCAGGTCCAAATCGCCGTCGCCATCTACGTCGGCAAAGGCCGTCCCGGTTGAGAATTGCTCCGCGCAAGCAGCCTCGCGGAGATGGATTTCCCCGAACCGCCAGCCCCCCAGATTTCGATAAAGCCGATTTGGCCCCTGCAAGCCGCACAGGTAAAGGTCCGGCAGACCATCTCCATCCACGTCGCCAATCGCCAGGCCGGCTCCGTTGTGCGCCACGGCGTTCGTCAGGAAAGCGTCGCCTTGGAGAAGATTGGTGAACGAAACGCCGGTGGCTTTGGGATCCATGAGCGTGAAACCAGCCTTTCCGCCAGAAATCGGATGCACCTCTACACTTCGCAATCCTGCCCCCTCGGACTCCGCCGCCGTGGCCAGATGCTCAGACCACAGGCTCCACAAAACGACCGCCAGACAGCGAACGCAGCCAGCCCAATTCATGGCGCAGAGAAAAACAGAAAAGTCACGGAAGGCAACGAAGGAAACGGGGACTTTATCCATTTGCAGACAGTTGCTTTGGCGAAAGAGCCAAGTTCAGAACTCACTAAAGGGCGATGTTTGGTTACTGCTCAGACCGTGGGATAGGATACACTTTGCCAGGCGGGATTTTGGCCAGCCGCGAGGAGCGAGCGAGGCGGTGGATCCAAGCGATCCACAACGAGCGAGCGACGAAGCGGCTGGCTAAAAGACCCCTGGCTCAGCGGGTTGCGCCGCCTTTGGGCTCTGGCTTCGTTGCTCACTCCGTCGCAGAACGCTGCGGGTATGCTCCGTCGTTCGCGCCTCGCCAGAGCCCAAAGGCGGCGCAACAAAGTGTATCCTATCCCACGGTCTGAGCAGTAAGTCCAGGTGTGGAAACTGAATTCCTTTCTTTGCCCTCTCCGTTTGCTCCGTTTTCTTCTGTTTTCTGAACAGGAGGCAACGGAGAGAACGGAGAAGTCGGGGAATTGAATCGATTAGTCCCGGTCTTGATTCTTCTGTTTTTGTGAGATCTGACCTTTCATCTTGGAAAACGGCAGTTGATCAGCCACGGAGATCGCAAAGATCACAAAGAAAGGAAGTGCGGGAGATTCGCTAGTCCCCCGCGGATGATCTTCGCCAGGACCCTGCGCAACGCTTCCCTTCGATGGGTTACAAACAGAAATCAAGTCGAGTGAGCGCGCGGGTGGCGGCCGGGTTTGCCGAACGCTCTCACTGCTGCCGACGCCAAAGCGGTAACTGCGCTCCGCTGCGTTACCGCACTCCAAGACGCTGGCGCGCCATCCGGAGCACTCGAAATATCCGCCAGGTTCTTGGAGTGCGCCGACGGGAGTCGTCATTCCAGAAGTTGCAGTCGAAAGAACCGATGGGGCCTGCCAGGGTACGCAGAATCGATGAATCGGATCATGGCATTGGTTGCGAGCAGGGTTTGGCGCTCGAACCGAATGAACGGATGAAGACGCGGACGATGTTCTGGATTCGGGTTTATTCGGAATACTTCTTCCTGTGAACCTGTAGGGCAGACATCCTGTCTGCCGGTTCGGGCGGCATCTTGCCGGTCGAAACACAGGACAAGGATCGCGTCATTCGCATGGGGATTGCGCCAGACCGCCGGTGGCTTTGGGCTCCATGAGCGTGAAACCGGTTTTCCCACCAGAAATCGGATGCACCTCCACGCTTCGGAATCCTGCTCCTTCGGACTCCGCCGCCGGGGCCATGTGCTCGGACCACAGACTCCACCAGACGAGCGTCAGACAGCGACCACAGCCAGCCCAATTCATGGCGCAGAGAAAAACAGAAAAGTCACGGAAGGCAACGAAGGAAACAGGGTTGCTCGCCGCCTCAGTATCAACCGCCTCATCTGAAGGGTTGGATAAACATCGGGGATGCGCTAATCTGGAGTCGCCATGAAAGAGAAGGAGCTACGTGCCCACAGCTCGACGTTAACCCGAGAAATGATTCTCACGGCACTGCGCGCTCTGTCGGATGAACTCGGCAAACAAGCCGTCACGGGCGAGATTTGCCTTTTCGGCGGCACGGTCATGGTGCTGGCCTTTACGGCTCGTCTATCCACGAAAGACGTGGACGCGATTTTCCAGCCGACACAACTCATTCGCGACCTCGCTCGCCGCATCGGAGAGCAGCAGTGTCTTCCCGAGAATTGGCTCAACGACGGAGTCAAAGGCTACATTTCAACGCGTCACGAAACCACCGCGGCCAACCTCCCGCAGTTCCCTCATCTCCGGCTCACCATGCCCGTACCAGAATATTTGCTCGCCATGAAGTGCATGGCCGCGCGACTCGGCGGCCCCTCCGGCGAGCAATCCGATGTGCCCGACATCACATTCCTCATCCGCCATCTGGGATTGAAGTCTGCCAAAGAAGTGCTGGACTTGGTCGCTGAGTATTATCCGGCCAATCGCATCACCGTGAAAACCCAGTACCTCGTCGAAGGCTTATTTGAAGAAAGCAAAACATGAGACCGAAATCTTTGGCCGAAGTTGCGCAACTCACAGCGCGGGGCGACTCGTTTGACCGCTGCCTGGCGAACTTCCTGGACGAATTCTACTTCACTCCCCGTGCCGAGGCGTTGTCCGCCCCGCCCGTTCTGCTGGCCACTGTCCTCGGTGATTCTGGCCGTGTCGCTGACGCCTATCTCGCAGCCACGGCCGAGGAATTGGCCCGGGCTCACGCATTTCCCCTGCCGGCCTGGACGGCGGACGAAGCCCGCAAACTGCATCGCCCCTGGTTCGCTTCCCGGCTCGCCGCCCTGCGAGCCGTGCTTTTGTTAGAGAGCCCCCCCGGGTTTCGCGCGCGCAACCTCTTCGTCAGCGAGAACGCTCTGTCTCGAGTGTGAGAAGACCAACGTGTAACGAAGCCAACAAAGTCGGATTCCTTCCTCCGGTTCTCCCGCGCATCCTCAAATCACCGCTTTCCAACACTCCACCATAGCTCGCAGTTCCTGGGTCTCTTCCGGACGAACATTCGGCAACGGAGGCCGCACCGGACCGCCGGCCAGACCCATCACGTCCATCATCGCTTTCATCACCGAGACTTCGTAGCCCTTGCGCCGGGCACGCATTGCGTAGAGCGGAACGACGTAGTCGGACATCAGTTTCGCCAGCCCAGGCGCGTCATTTGCCGACGCGCTTTCGTGCAGCATGAACGACAGGCGGGGCGCGACGTTCGCGATGCTCGAGGTATATGTACGAATGCCGATAGAATAGTAGCCGGGCACCAGGTCGTCCCCTGCGCCGCCGATCCAATACAACCGGTCGCCCAGGCGTTGCTTGATCATCTGGTAGCGGCGAATGTCCCCCTGGCCATCTTTCCAGGCAATGAGGGTGGGAATCTGCGCTAGCTTCTCTACGGCAGCGGGAGAAAAGTTAGCCCAGTCGCGGCTGTAAATGATCAGGCCGAGCCGCGTGGCCGCGCCAATCGCGCGGTAATACTCGAACAATCCTTCGTCGTCCGCGTTCGGATAGTACGGCGGGAACGCCAGAATGCCGCTCGCCCCGGCCGCCGCGGATTGTTTCGCCAGCTCGGCGGCGAGTTGCTGGCCGAAACCGACGCCCGCGATGACCGGCGCTTTGCCGCCCGATTCTTCCACCGTTGCTTCGACCACGGCGAGGTGCTCCGCCGGCGTGAGCGAGTAAAGCTCGCCCGTGCCACCGGCGGCGACCACGGCGCACACCGGATGTTGGAGTAAGTGCCGAAGGTTTTTTCGCAGGCCGTCAATGTCGAGTGACAGGTCGGCTTTGAAAGGCGTCACCGGAAAGGCGATGACACCGGAGAATTTGCTGCGCAGTTGTTCGGGTTGCATACAGCGATTCAAAAGTTGGCGAGGAGGGTCTCTGGTAGTGGCCTAATTGAATCCTCGGAGCGCGACTGTGCCGAAGGACCAGTGCAGCGGTTGGTCTGCGACACAGCCGCGCTCCGACCAAATCCCAGCAATTCTCATCTTGGCTCGGCGCGCGCCCATCCTGGGCGCAGCGGCTTCCTCAAACTGCGCGCAACGGTCTCGTTCCGAGGCGCCTCGGGCTGGCTGAGCCGCTGCGGCCTGAAAGGCCGCGCTCCAATCGCACCATAATGAGAGTTGGTGACCAAATCCTTGATGCGGCCGCAAAGTGGAATTACAGTCGCACCAATCGATCAATATCCATTTCAACACACGCGCGAAAGATGGCAGCACAGAACTCAGGGAACCAGCTTTTTCGCCGTCTCCTCCGTGGCTCCTTGGTCTCCGGGGTTAAATCTCACCGGCCTCCAAATGTAAGGCGGACATCTTGTCTGCCGGTTAGCGGGGCATCCATGCCTCGTTCTTCCTACGGCATGATGCCGTCGGCACCGGCAGGCTGGAAGCCTGCCCTACGTTCTCGGACTTTGCTGGTTCTTCTATGCCTGGCCACGAGCGTTCTTGCATTCGCCCGCGCCCAGGAAAAGTTGGCGTTCCAGCCTCCTTCTCCGACCTCGGCGACAAACACGGCGCCCCGCCAGGTCATGCTCCTGCTGAAAAAGCACTGTCTGGCGTGCCACAACCCTGAAAAGAAAAAAGGCGGCCTTGTCATGACGACGCGCCAAGCCCTGCTCAAAGGCGGCGACAACGGCCCCGTGGTCGCACCGGGCAAGCCGGGCGAGAGTTCGCTGACGCAAGTGGTCCTTCCCGATTCCGATCCGCACATGCCGCCCAAAGAGCAATTGTCGGATGAACAAGTCCAACTCTTGCGCGCCTGGGTGACCGACGGGGCCGCGTGGGATGCCGAGGCTTTGGCGGAAACTCCTCCTGCTTTAGACCCTGCCAAGCTTCGCCCGCTGCCGCCGACTTATCGGCCCGTGCTCGCCCTCGCGTTGTCGCCGGATGGGAAACGATTAGCCGCAGGCCGAGCAAATGCCGTGGTGATCTACAACCTCGGCGACACCAATCAAATCCCGGCCGCCCGGCTGGAAGGACATCGCGACGCCGTGCAGTCGTTGGCCTGGAGCCCGGACGGCAAGCAACTGGCCGCCGGCGGATTTCGCCGCGTTTTGCTCTGGGATGCGATGACTCTGGAAAAGTCTATTGAACTCACCAACCTGATCGGCCGGGTCACGGCGCTCGATTTTACTCCGGACAGCGCGAACCTGATCACTGCGGACGGAATCGAGACGCAGCACGGGGAGGTTCAGGTTTGGAAATTGCCGGAAGTCGAACAGACCTCGCGCTGGGTCGCGCACAGTGACAGCATTCTGGACTTGAAGATCAGCCCGGACGGGAAAACGCTGGCGTCCTCCGGCGCGGACAAACTCGTCAAGCTTTGGGAGTTGCCGTCCGGAAAGGAAATCACGCGGCTCGAAGGCCATAATGGCCATGTCCTGGCTCTCGCGTTCAAGTCCGATGGTTCATTGCTTGCTACCGGCGGCGCCGACAAGGAAATCAAGATTTGGGACGTGGAGACCCGGGAACAGAAGGTTACGATTCGGAGCCATCCTGGCGCCGTCACGGACCTCGCGTGGGCGCCCGAGTCCAAAAACATTTTCTCCGCATGTGAAGACGGCGTGATTCGCCAGGGCGAGGAAACGAAAGAGCGCGTGGAAAAATCGTTCGCCAGCGCCAATGAAACATTGCATACACTCGCGATCTCCCCAGACGGAAAAAGTATTTACGGCGGCTGCGATGACGGTTCGATCAGCGTGTGGCAAAGCGACGGCAGGCTGGTCCAGAAACTTGTCGAAGCCGAAGCGTCAACGTCGATTCCCCCTCTCCTCCATGGAAGTGGAGGAGAGGGCAAGGGAGAGGAGGTGCGTCCGGCTGACACTGACGCAGCCCCTCTCCTCAGTCCTCTCCCCACTCCTGCGTCGCGGGGAGAGGAAGAAATGGGAACGCTTGCCGCGAAGACCAATGCCCCGCTCAGCTTTGTCAACGACGTGCTGCCCGTGCTGAGCAAAGCCGGCTGCAACGCGGGCAAATGCCACGCGAAACCCGAAGGGCAAAATGGCTTCAAGCTTTCCGTCTTCGCCTACGATCCCAAGTCCGATCATCGCGAGATCGTCAAAGACGCGCGAGGCCGGAGAGTTTTCCCGGCCTTTGCCGAAGAGAGCCTGATTCTAAGGAAACCGACTCTGGCCCTCCCGCACGAAGGCGGAGAGCGATTCAAAGCCGGCTCGAAGTCCTATCAGACTTTGGTGCGCTGGATCGAGCAAGGCATGCCGTATTCCGCCTCGAACGATCCGCGGCTCGAACGCATCACCGTGTCTCCGGGCGAACGGCGTTATCGCAAAGGCGACCAGCAGGCGCTAACGGTTCAGGCGCATTACTCGGACGGGAGCGTTCGCGACGTCACGGAATTGGCTGACTTCGAATCGAACGACAAAGAAATCGCCGAGGTGAATGAAAAAGGCCTCGTAACGGTTGGCAAGCTCAGTGGCGAAGGCGTGATCATCGTCCGGTTCATGGGCCTGGTCGAAGTCTCACGCGTTTCGATTCCGCCGGATCGCTCGCTGCCGGATTCGCTCTACGCCGCCCTGCCCGTGCGCAACTTCATCGACGAACTGGCTTACGCCCGCTTCAAAACGCTGGGGTTGCTGCCGTCGGACCCCTGCCGCGACAGCGAATTCCTTCGCCGGGCATGGCTGGACACGATCGGAGTGTTACCAACTGCGGACGAGGCGCGCCGGTTCCTCGACGACCAGGCGCCGGACAAACGCGCCCGGTTGATCGACCGTTTGCTGCAACATCCGGCCTACGCGGACCACTGGGCCACCAAATGGGCGGATTTGATTCGGCCCAATCCGGACCGCGCCGGCGTCAAGAGCGTCTTCATGCTGGACCAATGGTTGCGCGAGAGTTTCCGGCAGAACAAGCCTTACGATCAGTTCGTCCGCGAAATCCTGACGGCGCAGGGTAGCACGCACCGATACGGGCCAACCGTGGTTTTTCGCGACCGCCGCGAACCAGAGGACATCACGACCTTGGTCAGCCAGGTTTTCCTCGGCGTGCGCCTGGAGTGCGCGAAATGCCACCATCATCCGAACGAAAAATGGACCCAGGACGACTTTTACCAATTCGCCGCTTACTTCGCCGAGATGAAGCGCAAAGGCACGGGCATTTCGCCACCCATCTCCGGCGACTTCGAAGTGCTTTACCACGCGCCCGGCGGCCAGGTGAAACATCCGGTGACGGAAGCCGTCATGCGCCCGAAGCCTCCGGAGGGCGCGCCGGCGAAGATCGAAAACGGAATCGACCCGCGGCGCGCCCTGGCGGATTGGGTCACCGCGACGGACAACCCGTTCTTCGCCCGCGCCGCAGTGAATCGCGTCTGGGGGGAATTCTTTGGCCGCGGTTTTGTCGATCCCGTGGATGACTTCCGCACGTCGAATCCGCCGAGCCACGAGCCGCTCCTCGATGCGCTGGCCAGGGATTTCGTCCAACACGGCTGTGACCTAAAGCACCTGATGCGCACGATCATGAGATCGCACCTTTACCAACTCAGTTCGTTGCCTAACGAACACAACCTCGGCGACACCCGAAACTTCTCACGCTCCTACCGCCGGCGCTTGCCCGCCGAAGTCCTGGCCGATGCCGTGGCCGAGGTGACGGGCGTGCCCACGGCGTTCCAAGGATTGCCCGGCGGCGCGCGGGCGAAGGAAGCGTGGAACTACAAGATCGGTTCGGAATTTATGGACGCTTTTGGCCGCCCCAATTCCAGCAGCGATTGCCCGTGCGAACGCGACACCAAACCGAGCGTGGTCCAGGCGTTGCACATGATGAACGCCAACGATCTTCAGGTGAAACTCACCCATGCCGAGGGCCGCGCGAAACGCCTGGCCTCCAGCGAGCGAACCACCAAAGAAATCCTCACCGAGCTTTATCTCGCCGCATACAACCGCTTCCCGACTCCAGAAGAGTTGAGCCTGGCGAGCCGCGCGTTCGCGGCGGAAGACGCCACGCGCCAGTCCGCAACGGAAGACCTGCTGTGGGCGCTGCTGAATTCAGCGGAGTTCGTATTCAATCATTGATTCCTCGGACATGGGGAGCGCACGGGTGACCGGTCCATTTGAAGATGAGATCAGCGCGGACGTGGACACCAGTCACAAATCGTGACTTTGCCGGCACCGTCCGGGGCAAGGTTCTATCGGCTGAGCAGTGTGTCCGAGTTGCGAATCATCGGCCTGACGCTGAGGAACGGGAATCTGGTGTTCCAGTATCAGTAATCAGTGATCGGTAATCAGTGATCAGTTGTCAGTGGCCGGCGGTATTACCTGTCAGGGGTGTAGTAGGTGTCATGTGTCACGCATCGCGGATTACGGATTACGTTTTACGTTTCACGACTTCGCTTTCGGCCTCGCTCAGGATCTCCCAGATTCGATCCAGCGAGGTTCGCAGCAGAGACAACGAATCCGTATCAAAGGCAAATAAGCCAGGGCCTTTCATCCCCGTGCGTTGAATGTGGGATCGAATTGTCGCCGCATCCCGGCCGGTAACGGAAGTCGGTTCTTCGCCAGCAATGCTCGCCATGAACTTGTCTCTCGGAGCGCGGACAGCCATGTCCGCGCGAAACCACGGAAAACAATGCGCGGACATGGCTGTCCGCGCTCCGGGCCTTGCTGGTTCATGGTCCCAATACACGATTTCGCAATCATGGAGGCTCTCCATGAACAGGGCTGGGGACGGCTCGTCCCCAGCCTCAAGAGGACAGGCTGTCCTCTGTCCTGGCTCATGGCCCCGTTGCGCGGTCTTTCTTTGAACTTACGCTGGAGCACTACGCGCAGCGCACGTTCCGCTTGTTTGGGCTTGAATCCCCACGGTCCTTGCTTTCCCGCGTAAGCAACCTTGCCATCCCGATCAATCACGAACATTCGCTCCGGCCAGGCGGCGTAGAGGTTGTCCATGGTGTTGTCGATCGTGTCCACGACACAGGGCATAGAGAGGTTCAGTTTCACGGAACAGGCTTTAGCCACAGCCTGCCGTTCACCCCAATCCTTGGGCTGGTTGAAGATCACGCCTTCGGATTCGTTCGACTCCATCTGCCAGCCGTCGGCGGGATGGGCCTCCTGGATGTACACGAAGAGAAACGCCGCGCGATCCTTGTACCTCTGGAACAACGCTTCAAGGTCGCCGGACCGGCGACGAAACGGCGGTCAGGTGAAGCTGCCGAAAATGAGCATGACCGGCCGGCCCGCTTGATAAAGGCTGCGCGTGATGGTTTGTTCGGCGTCGCGCAATGGTAACGTGAAATCCGGCGCGGGCTGACCAACCCCCGGAGCCGGGCGGGACATCAGAGTCTTCGTTTGAGCCCAATCCTTGGGTCGCCGCTCGGCTGGAGCGCGGTCCATTTGCGCGATGAAGCGCGCGGCAGGATTCATGGACCGGCAACCAGCGCAGAACAAAAGCAGGGTCGTCGCTAACAGCAGAGGTGAGGTTTTAGCCTTCATGAGTGAGGGTCTGTTTCGAGCATGACTTATGCGGGAACAGGCCGCCGACAACGGGCTGGTACCCCGTTCCACCATTTTTCAAAGCACGCTCTGGTGCGCAAACCCGACCCTACTGCATTTGTGTCGAGAGTGAAGCCAGAGGAGGCAGCAAGGCAGCAATTCTGCCCATGAACCGGCGTGGTTTGTAGTCCCGCCTTTAGGCGGCTCCGGCGCTGCCGACCGGCTAAAGCCGGGACTACATGCGGGTCGCGGTTCATGGGCGCAATGCGCGAAAGAAATCTAGGCTCATTATGGCGAGTTTGGAGCGCGGCCTTCCAGGCCGCAGCGGCTCCGCCAGCGCGAGGCGGCCTGGAACGAGACCATTGCACTCAGTTTGGGTAAGCCGCTGCGCCCAGGATGGGCGCGCGCCGAGCCAAAATGAGAATTGCTGATCCGAGGGATGCTGGACTCTCTCGCCAGTCCCGCGAACAATTATCCGGCGAATCTTCCGCGCTGATTGCTCTATTCCTTCACGGGCAGCACATGAATCGCTTTGACCACGAGCTGGGGGGTGTCGCCGATTTTGAGGTTCAACTCTTGCAGAGATTCAGTGGTCAGCACCGAAGCCATGTTGGCTGGACCCACCACCTCGAACTTCACCAGGGACATGACGGGGTCGCTTTTGATGGAGGTGACCTTGGCGGTTATGTTGTTTCGGGCTTCATACTTCATGGGATGTTCCTCTCGTGCGATTTTTTCTTTCGCCACTCGGACGGCGCTGGCTTCATCCAGGGTTCGGGATCGACCCCCAAACCTTCCGCGACGCGATTGATGTAGTTGAAATAGCCGATGACCTGGATGGCGATAGTGATTTGCTCTTCCGTGAACTGGCGCTCGACGAGCCGGTCAAAGTCCAATTTCTCCATCGCGCCCGGATGCAGCGTCAGTTTGGCGGCGAAATCGCAAAGCGCGCGGTCTTCCTGGCTCAACGGCGCGAGGCGATAATCATAGATCAATTGATCCGCCGCTTCTTTTTGTCCGGACTCCGCACGGAAGTCCGCCGCGTGAGACAGCGTTCAGTAATAACAATCGTTCAGAGTGCTGACGACCGTGGCCAGCATTTCCTTGCGCGCCTTGCTGAGCGCGTTTTCGGATTTCATCAATCGGACGTAGAACTGCATCGAAGCCTCGGCGGTCGGCGCATCGCGGCTCATCACCTTGATGATGTTTGCCATGTAACCGGCGCGAGACAACGCGGCGTCGTAGAGACGCTTTATCGCGCCGGTCGCTTCGGGTTCGGTCGTGAATTTCAAGAAGGCCACGGCAATTTCATTCTCGCGAGCAACCTCCCGGCGCGTCGCCTTGGGCAAGCGGCGAACTCAATCGCGGAACCGTTCCGGCAGGTCAACCTCGAAGGTCGGCTTCGAGGTTGCCGGAGTAGCGACGGGTCTTTCCCTTGGCTCGGGCCGCTTCGATTTCATGCTCCATTCGGGCGCTCCAGTGTTCCAGTTCGTCCGGAGCCAGCCCATACTCCCGCAGGGCGTAGTCAGCGGATTGAACCTCCACCGGGCGCAACGCGATGACCTTATTCCCGCACAAGATGCCGATGTCCTCGCCCGCCGCGGCTCGCTTGAGCCACGAGGTCAAGTTCACTCGCGCCTCGGTGGTAGAGAGCGTTTTCATACCGACGATATTACGACCACATGAGGAGCGGGTCAATTCAACGGAATCGGGGAGCACACGCGCCTCGCGTGTTCCGACCGGCGCCTCGCCGGTCGGTGCGTTGTTGAAACCCAGCTACGAAATGGTGACGTCTTCCATCGAATGCAGGTGGTCGGCGGGGGCGCCGACCACGGCACGCGAGGGCGCATGCGGTCCCCATCTCGACTGCTAATCATAAAACACGGTTTGGCAGCAGCGCTGGCTCTTCTGCCCTTGTCAGGAGCGTCCGCCGACTGGCCCATGTTTGGCCGCGACCAGACACGCAACGCGGTCAGCCCGGAAACGAATCCGCCGATCTCTTGGAACATCAAGACCGGCCAAAACATCAAGTGGAAGGCCGAGATTGGCGGTTTCACGTTCGCCACACCGGTGGTGGCGAATGGACTCGTTTGGATCGGCACGAACAACGAGAATCCGCGTGACCCCACGGTCAAGGAACGCGCCGGAGTGCTGATGTGTTTTCGGGAAGGACCCGACCGAATCCGGCTCATTGGCTGAGCCACCGGACGACCGCGGCTCAATCGCAAATCCAAAATCGTTGCATCCACCGGTTGCCGGTGCCACGTAGCGCAGATTTGAAATCTGCTGTATCGGAGGATTGCATCCTGCAGGGCCTCGACTGAGCGGGAAGTGTTGAGAATGGCCGGCGGGCTGCCGATTTCAAATCGGCGATACGGCCCAGCGGGGTCGAGCCGCAACCAAAACGGCGCGCGGCCTTCCAGGCCGCAGCGGCAGCAATCGTCCCGGTGCATGAATGAAGTTTCAGCGCAGCCTTCCGTACGCAGGCGCCTGCGGCCAAGATGCCCGCGCGCCGGAAGGATTGTCGCAACCTGCGACGATTTCGACCGATAGTGATAGAGTGAAACTCTGCGCTACATGGACGGACTCGCCGACAACTTCGGGATGCACCGAGTGCCCTGCCTGAATTTCCTGACGGTTCGGAAAAAATTTGTCCACTTTTTGGAGGTTCGTGCATCTTACATGAAACCAGAGCCATCCTGGCATGAGCGAAACGCTGAAACAGGTCACCACGGAGTTTTTGGCCAGCCGGCCGCAGCTCATGGCCTTCATTTATGGACTCGTGCGTCATCCGCAAACCGCGGAAGACATCTACCAGGAAGTCTGGCTCAAACTGGCCGGCGCGCTGGAAACCGGGACGGTCGTCCAAAATCAGGCCAACTGGTGCCGCGCCGTGGCCAAGAATTTGATCCTTCAACACTGGCGAGACCAGCGCGACACCAAGGTCGTGGCTGACAGCACGCTCCTGGAATTCGTCGATTACGTGGAACTGGCCTTCACGGAAGATGACTCGGCGAGGAATTACGGGTCGGATCGTCAGTATGCGCTCAACCAATGCGTCGAGGCGCTCCCGGAAAAGTCCAAACGGCTGCTCCTCCTCAAATACGACGAGGGATTTTCCATCGGGGTCATCGCCTCACACTTTCGGCAATCCACGGCCGCCGTGATCAAGGCGCTCGTCCGCCTTCGCGAAGCGCTCGCCATCTGCGTGGAAAAGAAATTGAAGCTGCACGAACTGGGTTTATGACCCCACTGAAGGAATTGCTCGTCAAGTGGCAGGATCGCAGCCTGACGGACGAAGAACGGGCCGAGTTGAATACTTGGTTAGGGACTCCGGAAGGCCGCGCCCGGTTGCGGCAAGAATTCGCCTTTGATAGCGCCCTTCTGGAAGCGCTTTTGGCCGAGAAAGCCCGCCAGGAGGCCGGACAGCAAGCTCGCGCTTTCGAGACGGTTGAGGTCCGCCAGAGCGAAATGTTCGAAGACCGCGCCGCCGGATTCTGGCGCGCGGCTCAGCGCGTCTTTCGCGTTGCGGGATGGAAACTCGCCTGGCCTGCGGCGGCAGGTGCGGCCGTGGTTTGCTTCCTGGTGCTTCGCCCGTCCGAGCACGAAACGCTCGCGCAAATCGAAGGGCGCCCCCAGGGCATGGCTCTTTTAAGGGGAGGCAAGCCGGTCGCCTGGACCGGCGTGATGGCTGTGAAGTCCGGTGACCAAATTCAAACTCCCGCCCAGAGCGGAGCCACGGTCGCGTATCTCAAGGAAGCGACAGCCCTTGAACTGCGCGCCGGGACGCGACTGCGGTTGGAGCGGACCAACGCCTCGCATCGCCTCGAATTAGCCTTGGGAACCCTTACCGCCAAAGTTGCACCGCAACCCAAGGGCCTGCCCATGCTGATCCTGACACCTCATGCCGAAGCGATTGTCATGGGCACAGAGTTCCTCCTCGCCGTGGACGCGCAACGCAGCCGTTTGGAGGTGCGGGATGGCACCGTCCAGTTTGTGAATCGCGATGACGGCAAATCGGCGTTAGTCACCGGAGGGTTTTTCGCGATTGCGACCAAAGGCGTCGAAATCACAGCGCGTTCGCTCTTGGAGGAACCGTGGCATTCCCAGGACATCGGCGAAGTCGGCTTGGCGGGCGACGCGCGGTTGGAAGGGGATCGTTGCACGGCCAAGGGCGCTGGGCGCAACACCTGCCTGACGAAAGACCAGTTCCATTTCGTTTATAAAGCCCTGGAAGGCGACGGCGAAGTCATAGCACGCATCGTGGACTTGCAGATGTCGCATCCGGGAGGCAAGGCAGGCGTGGTCATCCGGGAAAGCCTCAAAACCGCGGCCCCGCACGCCTTTCTCTTTTTGCGACCCGACGGCCATGTTGAATTCGAGCACCGGCCCGCGATCGAGAGCAAATCCGATCGCGTGGGCCGTGACAGCGCGCCGCGCTGGCTGCGTCTGACGCGCAAGGGCGACTCCATTGCCGCTTCCATATCGCCCGACGGCCAACGGTGGACCAAAGCCGGGGCCGTCCGAATCAAGATGAGCAAACGCATTTACATCGGCCTCGGCGTGACTTCGTGGGACAACGCCGCGCTGGCCACGTCCGTCTTCGACAACGTGCGTGTGCTGGCCTCAACTCGTTGAAACGTGGAGAGACCATGGGACAGACCATTGAATGAATGCGGCAAACTTGAACTCTGAAATTGAAATCGAAATAGCATGAAACAAAACTCAAACCTGGAGCGCCGCCGCTTCATCAAGAGGTTCGCCTTCGCGACCGCTTACTCCGCCCTGCTGGGCAAAACCTGGACCGACGTCCTGGCGTCAGAAATCAGAACACTCTCGGTGTCCAGCACCGGCACACTGCGCTTGAAGCTGGACAATTTCCCGGCTCTCAAAAACGAATCGGGCTCCGTCCGGTTGGCGCTTAATCCGTTGCGGGCCGATCGGATGCCGGACGGGCAATTCCACCCCGTGATCATCAACCGCGGTCCGAACAACACCTTCTTCGCCCTCAACTCGCGTTGCACTCATCAGCAATGCGCGGTCGATCCGATGGACACCTTCACTAACCAGATGCGCTGCCCGTGCCATGGATCGATCTTTGCCATTGATGGCCGGCGTATTTCCGGCCAGGCCACCAGCGCGCTGAGCAAATACACGGTCAATTTCGACGGCGCCAATCTGCTGGAAGTGCAAATTCCGAGTCTCGGCTACTCCATTACCGGTTCCGATGTTCAGCCGGCGGGCGGCGGAACTCCTCGCTTCCGGTTGGATTTCCGCGCCCTGCGCAAAGTCGAATACGAAGTGCTTTATCGCGAGTCGCTGGACAAAGAGGCCGCGCCGGCTTCTTTTTCGGCGACGGCGGATGGCGCCGCCGATCAGACAACGTTCAGTTCGGCCACAACCGCCAATGCGAGCCTGTTCGTGGAGCGCAAGTCCCCGGCCGGTTTTTACATGGTCGCCGTCCGTGTCAGTGAAATATGAATTCCATCGAAGCCTGGCGACTTATTTAACCCATTTATCCATTCGACTTGTTTAACTTTCTATGCGGAACATGACCCGAAGGCGTGCAACGGCAAGGTCGCGGTTGGCGGCTATTGCTGGGGCGGCGGGCAAACGTTCCGTTTCGCGACCAACAACAAGAACCTCAAAGCCGGCTTTGCGTTTTACGGCACGGGGCCGGAGAACGCGGACGACATCGCGCGCATCGACTGCCCGATCTATGGCTTCTACGGCGGAAACGATGCGCGCGTCAACGCCACCATCCCGAAATCGTCCGAGCTGATGAAGAAGGCGGGGAAGACGTATGAACCGGTGACGTACGAGGGCGCCGGTCACGGTTTCATGCGGGCAGGTGAAGATCCAACCGGCAACGCCGCCAACAAGAAAGCGCGCGAGGAAGCCTGGACGCGCTGGAAGAATCTCTTGAAGAGGATCTGGAAGTAGGGCAGGCATCCTGCCTGCCCAGACAACACAAATTCGCAAACACCAAAACCAAACCGTTATGAACAACCCAAGATATTCAGTCCTCAAACTCGCCACGCTCCTGGCTGCGGCGGCGTTGGTGAGGAGCCTCCCCATTCCAGCGCCCCGTGCCGCCGCCGCCAAACCGAAGTTCACCATCAAGGAGGTCATGCAGACGCTCCACAAGGGCGACGACAGTGTCGCCCGGCGCGTCTCGGATGGGCATGGCACGAAGGAAGACTTCGCGAAGCTGGTCGAGTATTACGAGTCGCTGCCGCTCTGCACCCCTGAGTTGGGAGAGAAAGCGAGTTGGAACGAAAAATCTACGGCACTGTTGAAGGCGGCCAGGGCCCTTAAGGCCGGCGAAGACGGCGCCTTGGAGACGTACAAAAAGGCGGTCAACTGTCGAGCCTGCCACAGTCAGCATCGCCCGCCGCCGCCGCAAAAGTAGCATCAGCCGCGCCTGGCCTCTCCCTTGAGGGAGGGGACAGGGTGAGGGTGAAGCGCTGAAGAATTCGGAAACCTTAAGACCTGCCGACTTTTCACCCTCACCCCATCCCTCTCCCGCTGGGAGAGGGGGATTTCCAAAACAGAGTCTAACCAGTAACCTCTCCAACCATGAACTCCTTGACTCATTCCCTTCCCCAAAACCGCCGCCGATTTCTCCGCGACCTGAGTTTCGGCGCCGCGCTTCTAACCGTGCCCGGACTCTTTGCCGATGAACTGGTCCGCACGCACCCGCAAACCGAAGGGCCGTTCTATCCCGACAAATTGCCCCTCGACACCGACAACGACTTGCTTGTCATCAACGACACCACGACGCCCGCGCTCGGTGAAGTGACCTGGCTGAACGGACGCGTGCTCGACGCGCGCGGCGAACCGATTCGCAACGCGCTGGTGGAAATCTGGCAGTGCGACCACAACGGCGCGTACCTTCACAGCGGCACGAGCAATCGCGAGAAACGCGACACGCATTTCCAGGGCTTCGGGCGGTTCCTCACCGGTTCCTCCGGCGAGTATCTGTTCCGCACGATCAAGCCTGTGCCGTATCCGGGCCGCTGTCCGCACATTCATTTTGCGATCAAAATGAAGGGCCGCAAAGAGCTGGTCACCCAGTGCTACATCGAAGGTCATCCGGGAAACGAGAAAGACGGCATCTACCGGAACATCAAAGACGAGAAAGCCCGGAAATCCATTACGGTCCCGTTTGCGGCCTTGCCGAATTCGCGCATCGGCGAACTTGCCGCGCACTTCGATATCGTAATGGGGCTGACACCGGAAGCTTAGCCGTAAGTATTCAGTGCGATGAAAAGCTCGCCCTCTCCCCCAGGGAGAGGGAGTAACTTTTACCGCCCGCGGACTCATCCCTGTTGAGGGACCGTTTCCCGGTGCGGGAAGGAGCGGTTCCCTCTCCTGGGGGAGAGGGTTAGGGTGAGGGCGAGTCACCTTTTCAAGGAATAGATACGGCTTAGGACTGCTGTTGCCGGGCGCTTTTCTTTGTAGCACCAACTTGCAGTCTGCAGTATTCGTGGGAATCGCCGCCAGCACCGACGATATTTTTCACGGCGTGTAGTGGCACGGAGCGTCTCGCCGTGCGGTCCGGAAACGAACGGTCGATGTCAGATTCAGAACCCGCACGGGCGGCAGCAATTCTCATTTTGGCGTGCGTGGAGCGCGGCCTTCCAGTCCGCAGCGGCCCCGGAAAGCGAAAACGGCGCGGAATAGCCTGCCGCGTTCGGATTTCTCTGCGCGCTGCGCCCAGGATGGGCGCGCTCCGAGTCAAAATGACCTGAGCGAAGTCCTGCGATGCGGCAGATTGCAAATCTGTATAGCTAAACCGTGGCGCACTACCTACGGATGCACCTCGCACAGGTGATCCTCGAATTATGAATCCAGTGTCGATGCCACGATCCGACAGTGACTCAAGGATCCCTAACCCCGATCCGACGACAGCCCGGGAAAAGCGCTTCGATTGGCCGCTGTGCTACGACGCGGAGAATCTCGTTCAGGAACAAATCCAGGCCTTCCTCGCGCGCAACGCATTCGCTGCCGTGCTCTCAGATCGCGTGCGCTCGGAGACCGGCACGTTGATGTTCGATTGGGTGGATCACCTCGTGATCGCGGCGGACCTCGAAGCGCGTTTGCGAACTGCCGGGTTCACGGAGGATCCGTCCGGCGAGACATTCGTAGCTAACCGGCGCGCGATGTGGCATCCGGAAGCCATGTTGCCCCGCGTCCTTGTCGATCCAGCGGCATCCAGTGCCGACGGGCCAGCGGAGTTGGCCATCCACGTGGACAGTCTTTCTGATTTCATGGCCGTTCATCGGCTTGGGGGAGAACCGGAAGGCGAACCGCTCTCCCGCTTTCGCCGTATCGTGGCTTCGTCTGAGAACGGCACGACTCTGTCGGCTGTTGAGCGGCGGGGCTATCGCGGCTACGTGCCCGACCCACTCAGGCCGAATCAAGCCGGGGTCATCCTCAAAGCCCACGAACTTTGGAAAACGCGGCGTCGAATTTTTGAGAATGACGCGGAAGGCTTTCGCCACACGCACGGCTTGCTGGATCGCGTGCTGGCTCTGGCTGGCCGCGACCTCGCTTGCCACGTGGTTTTCGCCGAAGAGCGCGCGTTTTGGGAACACCGCAACCGTGCCGCCCAAATCCAGAAGCGCCGGCAAGATTGGCTCGGGCTCGGCTGGGCCAATCACGATCACCACACCTTCCGCAGTTCGCGCGCGCATTTTATCGATCTGATGCGCGTCCTGGAGAAGCTCGGCTTTGAGCGACGCGAGCGTTATTACGCCGGGGCGCAGGCGGGTTGGGGCGCGCAAATCCTGGAGCATCCGGTCGAGCCGATCGTCGCGTTCTGCGACGTGGATTTGGAGCCGGAGGAAACGGACATCGATTTTTCACGCCAACCCCTGTCGCCTTCCAAAAAGTTGGGCACGATCGGCCTGTGGGTCGGGTTGCACGGCGAGAGCTTTCTGGCCGCGGGCATGCACCACCTCGAATGCCGCTTCGATCATGACTTGCTGCGCGACCAACTCGCTTTGGAAGGTGTCGCCACCATGAAACCCTTCTCGGATCTGCCGTTCCTCAAACAGGCCTTCACTGAGGGCGAACGCTGGCCCGTGCCCCGGGAACGAGCAGAGCGCCTTTATCATGCCGGACTGATCGACGAGCGCCAATTCCATCAGTTCACGAAGGAGGGCGCGATTGGCAGCCACCTGGAAAACCTCCAGCGCACAGGCGGCTTCAAGGGATTCAATCAAAAATCGGTGAGTGTCATCATCGCCGCAACGGATCCGCGCCGGCACGCGGGCTGACGGCGCCGTTTCGCCAGCCACGAGGATGCGGGACGTGTTCCATTCGCGTGGTCATGCGCGCCTTCAATGACCACTCGGATGCTCATTAGGTCATCCCTATTTTTCGTGCGAACAGGCTTTTGGGATGCTACCACTTCGGAATGAAGAATCCGTTCCCCGGCATGACCCATGGCTAGAGGAATTCTGGCAGGACGTGCATGCCACACTGCTGGTTTACGCTCGAGATCAACTCAACGCGGAGCTTCCGCCCGGCCTCCAGGCGCGTGTCGATGAGCGGCTGGCCATCGCGGCGGAGGAGGGAAAGGCGCGGACTTACGTGCCCGACGTGGCGATTGCCGAATCCTGGGACCGGCCTTCAGGACCGGTCTTGGGGCAAGAAGGCGCAAGGGTCGCGGCGGCGGAACCTCCCATCGTGGACTTCGGTGAAGAAGTGCTCCGCCGCCTGGAGATTGTGGATAGCCGCGCGCACGTCATCACTGCGATCGAAGTGCTTTCGCCTTCCAACAAGGCGGACCTTGACGCCGTTCTGAACTGTCGCCGAGAGCGGAACGATTACTTGCGGGGTGGCATCAGCATCGTCGAGATCGACTTGTTGCGCGGTGGCACTTGGATTCTACCGGATCGCTCGATGCTCAAGCCCGTTCCGCCTGGCCGAGTCTGCTATCATGCCTGCGTGACACGTCCGCCCTGGTGGAGTCGCCACGAATTTTACGTTCTGCCGCTGCGTGAGCGCCTTCCCACGATTCGTGTGCCCCTGCGCCGCACAGACCCAGACGTTGCCTTGGACTTGCAACTCCTAATCGACGACTGCTACGAACGCGGCCGGCACGCGGCAGCGATCAACTATGCCAAGGCGCTCAGTTTTCCGTTACCCGACGATGAGGCGGCTTGGGCGCGAGATATCCTCGCGAGCAAAGCCGGGTGACAAAAGGAGCGCGGGCTTTAGCCCGCTTCGACGTGCGCATGTCCAGAGCATTGGCATCCCCAAACCCGTTCCGGCGTGCTGAAGCGGCGTGAAAGACGCGCGCCTCGGCCGACCACTTGTGAATGCGCCGAGTCCATTATCCCTCGACGGAAAAGCCGTTGCGAAAAACCGATTCAGCCGGTTTGATCCCGAACACATGAGTCCGCTCAAAGGCGTGATGATCGGCGCGGGTTACTTCGCCCAATTCCAAACGGAAGGCTGGAACCGCATTCCGACCGCGAAAATCGTGGCCGTGGCCGACGCGCTTCCGGGCCGGGCAAAGGAATTCGCCGAGCGATGGAACATCCCTGCGGCCTACACCGACGCCGCCGCGATGCTCGCGAAAGAAAAACCCGACTTCGTCGATATCGCCACACGGCCCGAGGCCCATTTGGCTCTGGTCACGCTGGCCGCGCGCCACGGCGCGCACGTGATTTGCCAAAAGCCCATGGCCCCCACGTGGGCCGAATGTCTGGCGATGGTCAAAGTCTGCAATGAAGCCAAAGTCCGCCTGCTCCTGCACGAGAATTGGCGCTGGCAACCATGGTATCGCGAGATCAAACGCCTCCTCGACGCCAGGACGCTCGGCAAACCCTTCCACATCGCGTTCCACATGCGCACCGGCGACGGTCGCGGCGAACAGCCTTACACGGTGCAGCCGTACTTCCGCGACATGCCGCAATTCATCCTTTACGAGGTCGTCGTGCATTTCATCGACACATTTCGGTATCTGGTGGGCGAGATCGCGACCGTTTCGTGCCAGACGGCGCGTGTGAACCCCGTCATCAAAGGCGAGGACTACGCGCTTGTGCAAATCCGGTTTCACAGCGGGGTCCAGGGACTCATCGACGCGAATCGTTTCAGCGGCCGCGTTGCGGTCGATATGACGCTTGGCGCGTTTCGGCTGGAAGGCGACCGGGCCGCGATCCGGTTGTCTCCCGACGGACAGCTCTGGCTGACGGAATACGGCAAGGATGAGGTCCGGCATGAATTCTCAGTCCCAGCCGAGGGATACAAAGGCGACAGCGTGAAAGCCACGCAGGCGCACCTGGTGAGTTGCTTGCAGTCCGGCCAGCGCAGCGAATCCGAAGGTGAAGACTATTTGCAAAACGTCGCGGCCGTCTTCGCGTGCTACCGCTCCGCGGAGTCAGGGCGCACGGTGTCGCCCACGGAGTGGTTTGGGCGTAAGGCGTAAAACATAAATCGTAAGCCAGGGAGTTTCCCCCATTTGGCGATGCAAACCATTTGACCTTTGGGACGCCTCCAATCGGCGCAAGCTTGATCGCAGCTTGCGGGCAATTTGCGCGAGCTTGAATGGAGTGTTGGTGCTTCGCCGCGGTTGGGAAAATTCTTGATGGAAACCCGGAATACTGGCCAACGTCCCAGCCAGCATGCCCTTTTTGCCCATCGTCGAGCGAGAACTGCGGGTTTGGGCCCGCCGGCGGGAAACCTATTCGGTTCGCGTTCGCCTTGCGCTGGCCGCGGCCATCGGCGGGATCGGCGCGACGATCGCCTACAATTACTTTGGCGGAGCGTGGACAGGTTTCACCCTGTTTCAAGGGTTGACCGAGATTCTGTTCGCTCTCTGCATGGTCGGCGGCGCTCACGTCGCCCATGATTGTTTGAGCGAAGAAAAGCGCGAAGGAACACTGGGGCTTCTTTTTCTTACCGACCTGAGAGGCCTCGACGTCATTCTGGGAAAGCTCATTTCGCGATCCATCGGCGTGGCCTGCGCATTCCTGGTCGCGGTTCCGGTGCTGGTCTTGTTGATTCCCCTCGGCAAGGCGCACCCTGCCGCCGTCGCGCGAGTGACGCTGGCTCTGGCCAACACGCTTTTTTTCTCCTTGAGCGCCGGTTTGTTGATTTCCTCGCTCAGTCGCAAACAGAGCCGTGCCAGGACGGGGACGCTGATGATCATCTTATGGTTTTGGCTCCTCATGCCGGAAGTGGCGCAATGGCTGATCAGAAGTGGATTCCCGGAGGTCCTGTACCTTCCCCTGCAGCAGCTCAGTCCCAAAATCACCTTCCTGCGAGCGTTGGTTCCCTCTCTGGGAACTCTCGGAAACTCATTCTGGATTTCGCTTTTTGGGACGCACGCCCTGTCGTGGGGATTCGTGATCCTCGCGGGATTGATCGTGGGCCGCGTGTGGCAGGACAAAGCCAGCGGACCCGCGGGCGCAAGCTGGCGCGAGCGGTTCAAACAATGGTGTTACGGGAAGGCGGAGGTCCGCAGCGCGCTTCGGAATCGGTTGTTGGATCGCAATCCGATTTTCTGGTTGATGGGGCGGGATCGCCTGAAGCGGCTGTGGTTCTGGGTTTTTCTGGCCGTGATCACAAGCTTCGGGATCGGGGTCGCGACGGCGAAGCCCATGGTCCTGGATACCCCCGCGTTCTTCTCCATGCTCGTGATCTTCGCGACCCTGATCGTAAAGTTGTGGATCGGCTCGGAAGCGAGCCGAGGGTTCGCCGAGGAAAAATGGGCTGGCACTCTGGAATGGCTGTTTTGCGCGCCACTTGGCGCACGAGAAATCGTCGGTGGTCAATGGCTCGCTTTGCGCTGGCAATTCCTGGGGCCGCTCGCATTTCTCCTGGCGGCGCAAATTGCCGTTGGCATCTTTGGTTTGCACACCGATGAGTTCAGAGGCGAGCAGGACAGAATTCTCTGGATTTGGGGCAGCCTGGGTTATGTGGGCACGTGGCTCCTGGATTTGTGGGCGTTGGGCTGGACCGGCATGTGGTCGGGGATGTCGGCGAAGAACCCACGCGTCGCGCGCGGCGGGGCGGCGATCCGGATTGTGGTGATCCCGGGGCTGGTTTTCTATCTGGGCATGATCGCGCAAGCGCTCTGGATCACATTTGGAACCAACAATAATGCGCCTTCGGCGTCCTTGAACCTGGCCGCGTGGTTTGGATTGGGCGCGGTGAATTCGTTGTTCTGGGGCCTCCGATCGCGCAGACAATTGTATGAGAGAATGCGAACGGCGGCCGCAGAGCGATTTGCTTCGGAGGATTCTTCAGGGCATTGGTGGGCTTTTTTCCGCCTCAAGAAAGAAGTCGCGGCCCTTCCCGCGACGTTCCAAGAGCACATCACTAAGCCGTAAGTATTCGGTGCGATGAAAAGCTCGCCCTCACCCCGGCCCTCTCCCCCAGGGAGAGGGCTGGGGTGAGGGCGATTGCTTCCTCATACTGAATAGATAGTTACGGCTGAGGAGAATTGCCGCCAAGGTCGGGCAATGCCTGATTGTCAGCGAATCCATCGATCCAGCAATCCCTTCATCCCGACCGCCTTCGCAACACGCTGTGTTCATATCGCTTCACCTCGGACAGCCACGCCTCGCCGACCGGGACATCTTGAGAAGCGCAGTAGTAATCCCAGATCGCGCCCATCGGCAACGTCTTGGCCTCTTCCTGCAGGGCCAACCGAGTCGTGAAATCGCCGCAGTCCTCCGCGGCGCGGATCCCCGGCGCTTCCAGCAGCGCCCCCAACAGCGCGCGCAGCAAGTTGCGCGCGCCGATGACCCAGGCGGCCACGCGATTGATGCTGGCGTCGAAATAATCGAGGCCAATGTGAACTCGCCCAAGGCAGCCGTTGGCCACGATCTCCCGCGAGATCGCCTGGAGGTCGTCCGTGAAGGCGACCACGTGATCGCTGTCCCACCGAAGGCCGCGGCTCACGTGCAGCAAAATCTCCGGCAAGAACTGGAGCACGCTGGTGATCTTGTCGCTGATCGACTCCGTGGGATGGTAATGCCCGGCATCCAGGCACAGCAGCTTGCGGCGCGTGAGGGCGTAGCCCAGGTAAAATTCGTGGGAGCCGACCACGTAACTTTCGCTGCCCAGGCCAAAGAGTTTCGGTTCGACGGCGTCGAGATTGTGCGTCGAGGAAATGGGTTTCTTGAAAATGGCGTCAAGGGATTGGGCAAGGCGCTCGCGGGGAGCGCGGCGATCCGCGGGTGTGTCTTTGAAACCGTCCGGGATCCAAATATTGGTCACGCAAGGCGTGCCGAGCGTTTTGCCCATCGCCGCGCCAATCTCGCGGCAACGAATGCCGTGTTCGATCCAGAAGCGCCGGATGCTTTTGTCCCGATGGGAAAGCGTGAAACCGTCCGCGGCCTTCCGATGGGCGAAATAAGTCGGATTGAAGTCGAGTCCCAGGCCGCGCTGCTTGGCCCAATCGATCCAGTTCCTGAAGTGCGCCGGTTCGATTTCGTCGCGGTCCACGCGCTGTCCACCAAACTCGCCATAGCAGGCGTGGAGATTCAAACGATGGCGGCCAGGAATAAGAGAAAAGGCTTTGCCGAGGTCGTCACGCAGTTCATCCGGAGACCTGGCCTTGCCCGGATACTGGCCGGTCACAGCCAGACCGCCGCCGAGGTCACCACCGGATTTCTCAAATCCACCGACGTCATCGCCCTGCCAGCAATGCAGGGAAATCGGGATCGAGGCGAGAGTTCTCAGGGCCCGGTGGACGTCCACGCCAAGCGCGGTGTAACGTTCGCTCGCGAATCTGAAGGCGGGTTCGACCCGGAGGGCTGGGGAAGGTGTGATGGAAGGTCGCATGGCAGCCAAGTACTCAGTTAGATACCCAATGCCGAATCCAGAATGACCAAAGAATGGCTAATTCCCAATGACTCAGTTCTCTACTGGGCCGTCCAGCCCCCATCGACGGTGAGCGTGGCGCCCGTCACATAGCTGGATGCATTGGATGCCAGGAAAATGACGACCCCGTGGATTTCGTGGAGGTAACCCCAGCGTCCCAAGGGGATTTTCGCCACGAACGCCTTGTAAACCTCCGGATTCTGGAGCAGCGGCAAGTTCATGGGCGTCTCGAACGGCCCGGGACAAATGGCATTTACGGTGATGCCTTTCGTCGCAAATTCCAACGCCTGAGTTTTGGTCAGGAGCACGATGGCGCCTTTCGTCGCCGTGTAGGCCGGACGCCCCGCCAGTCCCACCTGTCCGAGGATCGAGGACAGATGAATGATGCGCCCCCAGCCCTTCTGAATCATGTGCGGGGCGGCGGCCTTCGTGCAAATAAATGGCCCGGTCAAATTGATATCCAGAACCTTCTGCCACTCCTCCAACGGCAGTTCGACGGTGGGCTGGCGCACGTTGATGCCCGCGTTGTTCACCAGGATATCGACGCCGCCCAATTCTTGGATCGCGCGCTCGACGGTTCCGCCAACTTCCGCGGCGTTGGTGACGTCCGCCTGAAGGCCGAGGGTGCGGCAACGGTGCGTTTCGGCGATCTGTTTGGCGGCGGTTTCCGCCTCGGCGCGATTGCGGCTGTTGATGACGATGTCCGCGCCGACGCTGGCCAGAGCATTGGCCATGGCGAAGCCCAGGCCTTTTGTGCCACCCGTGATCCACGCGACTTTCCCGTTCAGTTTGAAGAGTTCCAGGCTCATGACGCGCGCATCGTGCGGGAACGATTTTTGAAACGCAAGAACCCAGCCGCGTCCTTGAACCACGCGTCATTCTTCTCAACCGCGAATGGAAGCGAATCGACGCCAATGAAATCGAGCGCTTCAAGGAAGCGCCAGACCGCTTTCTTTCTCGACACCCTGGCGACCAGGCAGACCGGGGTTGCCTTTCCCCGGTCTTCGCGTTCATTCGCATCTCTTCGCGGTTGAAGAATTTTCCTCTGAATTACGCGTGGATTGGGGCGCGTTCATTCCTTGATCTTCGTGTCGATGAGAATTGTGACCGGCCCGTCGTTGGTCAGGCTCACCTTCATGTCGGCGCCGAATTCTCCGGTGAAGACGGGGCGCCCCAAATCTTGGGCAAGTCTCTGCACGAACGCCTCGTAAAGCGGGATGGCGGTCTCGGGTTGCGCCGCTCGAATGTAGGACGGACGATTCCCCTTGCGCGTGCTCGCGAAGAGCGTGAATTGGCTGATGACAAGAATGTCGCCCTGTGCTTCCTGCACCGAGCGGTTCATGACGCCTTGTTCGTCAGGAAAAATTCGCAGGCGCACAATTTTGCCGCTCAACCACTCGAGGTCCTCGGACGTGTCCGAGTCTTCCACGGCGAGGAGGATCACCAGACCGAGATGGATGGAGCTTTTCACGCTGCGGTCGATCACGACCGAAGCCGAAGAGACGCGTTGGATGACGGCCCGCATATTGCCCGCAGCATCACGGCATGTTCCTTGCCTGCACCTTGCTCAGCCCACACCGCCTGGCGCGCAGGCTGGAAGTGCGCTGTGCTTTATCGTAAGAATGGCAACCATGAACAAGCTCCTGCGTTTGCTGGCCCGCGTTTAGATGGGCGCGGCCCTGCTGAATCCTGGCAAAACCGGGGCCGAAGATTTCCCTAACATCGTGTTCATCCTCGCCGATGATTTGGGCTACGGCGACATCAAATGCTTGAACCCGGCAGGCAAGATTCCGACACCTCATCTCGACCGGCTGGCCGCGATCGGGATGATTTTCACGGATGCGCATTCCAGTTCTTCCGTTTGCACGCCGACGCGTTATGGCCTTCTGACCGGACGTTACAACTGGCGCTCGCGCCTTAAGAACGGCGTGCTGGGCGGATTTTCCCTGCGCCTCATCGAGACGGGCCGGCTCACGGTCCCCGCGTTGCTCAAGCAGCATGGATACGAGACCGCATGCCTCGGGAAATGGCACGTGGGCCAGGACTGGCCGCTCAAGGATGGCGGCTTCGCCAAAGACTACGACGACGGTTGGAAGGTCGATTACATGAAGCCGATCCTCACTGGACCGACCGCGCTGGGCTTCGACTATTTCTTTGGCCTTAGCGCCTCGCTTGACATGCCGCCGCACGTTTTCATTGAGAACGATCTCGCGACTGGCATTCCGACCGTGGAGAAAAAGTGGATTCGAGCAGGGCCCGCGCACGCGAGCTTTGAATCGATCGACGTCCTGCCGGTGCTCGCTAACCGCGCCGTGCTTTATATCGATCGGCAAGCCGCGAAAGGCGGTGGGGCGGGGCCGTTGTTTCTCTACTTTGCCCTGACGGCTACACACACGCCGATTCTTCCGCGCGCCGATTGGCAAGGCAAAAGCAGCGTGAACGATTACGCGGACTTTGTCATGCAGGTGGATTGGACCGTGGGCCTCGTGCTCGAATCGCTGGAGCGAAACGGGCTCCGGGAAAACACGCTGGTGATCTTCACCAGCGACAACGGTTGTTACCCCGCGGCCAAGTTCCCGGAATTGGCCGCGAAAGGGCATCATCCCAGCCTCCAATTCCGGGGGCACAAAGCGGACATCTTCGAGGGTGGACATCGAATCCCCTTCATTGCGCGCTGGCCGGGAAAAATCAAAGCCGGCCGTGTCAGCCGCCAATTGATTTGCCTGACCGACTTGATGGCGACGTGCGCTGAGATCATCCGGGGCGAAGCTGCCGGATAATGCCGGGGAGGACAGCGTGAGCTTTCTGCCCGCGCTCCTTGGAAGAGCGCGCCGTCCATCACGTGAGGCGGTGGTGCATCACTCTGTCAACGGCTTCTTCGCGATCCGCCAGGGTAAGTGGAAGCTCGCGTTGTGTCCGGATTCCGGTGGTTGGAGCCCGCCCAGGCCCGGTAGCCCGGAAGCCGCAAAGCTCCCACGTCTCCAACTCTACGATCTTGCGGCTGATCCGGGAGAAACGAACAACCTGCAACGGGAACAACCGGCCACGGTGAAGCGGCTGACGCGGCTTCTGGAATAATATGTGGCCGATGGCCGAAGCACAACCGGTTTGAAACAGCCCAACTCTGGACCCGTGGAGATCTGGAAATCCGCTCCTCCTGCAGAATGAATGCTCGAATCCAGGGCGCGGATTGTAACGCGTGCGGCGGGTGAGCTGGGCTCAGGTAGAGTTGAAGAGTCTGAAGGCGCAGACACGCTCTTACTGCCTGCTGAATTCCAAAGGAATTCCGAGCTGCTGGATCGCTTCCACGACAGCCATCTGGGCGGGAGTCGTGTCCCCGGCAGGGTTGTCGCGGGTATAGACGACCCCACCTTTCGATTCCTTGACCTTTTGCAGTTCCTGCAGGAATTCCTCCTGCGATAGTTGCTTGTTATTGGCGAAGATTTCCCCACCGGGTCCGATCTTGATTTTTAGGCGGGAAGTCACCGGCGATTTTTCGGAACCAACTGAAGCCGTGTTCTCTTGCTTCTGGCACCCACAAAGCCCCACCGCGGCCGCGATGCCGAGCATGATCAATGATTTCATAGGCAAGTCCGGAAGCGAAGCTAGCAGGACCATCCCGGATGGCAAGCGTACGGCGCGCACGAAGCCTGTGCAGAGAGAAGCACACGGCACGCCGGCACGCCGCGAAAAAACCATTGTCTTACGTGACGGGCAATCTACATTTTCGAATATGTCCACACAGCGACAAAACAAAGCCACGCGTAACCCCAACGGGACGCGCACGAACATCTACGGTTTCACCCTCATCGAACTCCTGGTCGTCATCGCGATCATCGCGATTTTGGCTGGCATGCTTTTGCCTTCCCTGGCCAAAGCCAAGTCCAAAGCCCAGCAAATCAGTTGCGTGAATAACGTGAAGCAACTGAATATCGTGTTCCACCTGTACTCCGGCGACAACGAGGATCGGATCGTCTTGAACAACCACGGGGATGTCGGCGCCTGTTGGGTGGTCGGGACTTTCGCGGCGAATGCTGCCGATGCCACGAACATCACGATCATGAACAATGAGAACCTGTCTCTCTTTTCGAAATACATGAACGCCTCCAGAGGCGCGAACATTTACAAATGCCCGTCCGACAAGCTAAAGGGGACCGGTTCGGGAACGCTGGCTATTCCGCGCGTGCGCAGCTACGGGCTGAATGGGTATATGGGCTTAGACGTGAATCCCCCGCAAACGCGACCCTACTCCTATCGCGGCATTCCAGACGCTCGGTACCGAC
>Ga0233424_10000497_pt1 | contig 48557 bp, 40 predicted proteins | sample Watercolumn_Towu_FD_181011 | JGI IMG/M metagenome (GOLD analysis project Ga0233424, IMG submission 181011) | Freshwater microbial communities from Lake Towuti, South Sulawesi, Indonesia - Watercolumn_Towuti2014_125_MG | ecosystem: Environmental > Aquatic > Freshwater > Lake | place: Indonesia...
GCCTCCGCCCCCGCGCACAAGCTCCTCCGCCGGGATGACGAGATCTAACAACATTCGCTCCAATTCTTCCGCAGCAATTGGAATGTCGTGCGTGAGGATGGCTTCTGCGTGATAGTGTGTCTCCACCTGAAACCCTCTTGTCTTTATCCGGTCGAACATCTCTTGGAGCGAAATAACTGCCGGTAGCCCTATGAACACATGAGCTTAAAAAAGGCAGACTCGCCAATCCGGAGCAAGGCTAATTCTCTAATCCTGCGCCGCTTGTGCTACATGCAGTGTTCAGCAAGCGCCATCCACGATGCGGCAGCGCAAAGGTGTGAGCTTGCGGCCCGTGCGGTCCTCGAACTTCTTCGCCATTTCGTGAGAAAACCGTTCCGCTTCGGATTCCCGGACGAGATTGATGGTCGCGCCGCCGAAGCCGCCGCCGGTCAGGCGCGCGCCGAGGCAGCCCGGTTGAGCCTGTGCCAGATCGACCAGCAAATCCAACTCCGGACAACTGTTCTTGAAGAAGTCCCGCGAGCTGGCGTGGCTCTCGAAAAAAAGCTGTCCCAATTGCGCCAGGTCTCCCTCGCGAAGCGCGCGCTCGGCGCAAACCACGCGGCGGCTCTCGCCCACGATATGATACGCGCACTGGTATTCGCGCTCGGTTAATCTGGACTTATCGGCCTCCAGTCGTGAGGCATCGACACTACGGAGCGAAGCGGCCCCCAAAGCGCGCGCGGCGGATTCGCATTCGCGGCGCAAAGCGTTGTACGCGCCGTCCGCCAGATCATGTTTCACGCCCGAATCGCAAACGATGACCGCCACGCCGGGCGGCATCGGCAGGTGCTCCGCGGTCAAGTGCTGGCAATCGATTTCAACCAGGTGCCCCGCCTTGCCAAACAAACAGGAAATCTGATCGAGCAATCCGCAATTCACGCCCACGAACTCGCTCTCAGCGTTTCGGCAGACGCTGGCCAGAGCGCGCTTTTCCGATTTCGTGAGCGGCGGGAGTTCTCCGCGCGAATTGCGCTTCGGCGGCGTGGCCAGCCCGGCTGGATTCAGCGTAAACGGGAACAGGCGCCGAATCGTCAGCGCAGTCGCGATCTCCAGCGCGGCCGAACTGCTCATCCCGGCGCCGAGCGGAATGGTGCTGTGAATCGCGGCGTTGAACCCGGTGAAGTTCACTCTCCGCTTGCGCAATTGCAGCAGGACACCTTTGACATAATCCACCCAGGGGGCCGAATCGCTCTCAATGCGGTCGCAGGCAAATCGCTCTTTCTCCGGGAACGCCGATGAAACCAGCTCGATCTTGCCATCGTTGCGCGCCGCGGAAGCCATTTCCAGGCGCCGATCAATGGCGAGGGACAGCACAAGGCCCTGGTTGTAATCCGTGTGATTGCCCAGCAATTCCAGCCGCCCCGGCGCCCGGACGTGATGCACCGGCCAGGCGCCGAAGTGTTGCTTGAAGAGATTCTCGAGGTCGGTCACGGGCGCGACCTTAGCTCAGGCGATCAGAAAATCCATTCTGCGCTCGTACGCGTAGCGCGACCCCGTTTTGTTTCGAGACCGGAAGGCACGGCCCACGCCAAAGCGCCGTCGCCGCTGCGCTCTGCCGGCGCACTCCATGGAGCTCTCGACCTGGTGAGGTTCATGGGCTGTGAGCAGGTCCTTTTGGAACATGGAACCTCTCCACGAACTGACGTTCAGCCAGCCCGCTCGCCCGCAAAACGAGCGTTGCGTCCCCGTGTCTTCTGCCCTTTTATGGTGTGGCTTTTATGGACGTTACACGAACAGCTTTTGGAACGTGGAGCGGCGGTCGCTACATGCATTTCGGCGAGCCACTGGCCGAGGAACGTTTCCTCCGCGTGATCCAGCAAGCCTACGAGCGAGGCATCCGCACGTTCATGACCGCGGATGTTTACGGCTCTGGCGCAGCGGACGAGATGCTCGGTCGCGCTCTGGCGGGTGTGCCACGCGACTCGTATTGCCTGGTCGGCGCGATTGGCCACGATTTCTACAAAGGCGAGCGCAGCGGCGCGAAAGGTTTCCCGCGTTTCACCGCCACGCACAAACCCGGCGAATACGCCGATTACCTTCGCATGGCCACCGAGAAATCGCTGGCCCGCTGCCGCGCGGACCGGTTCGATTTGCTCTTGCTCCACAACCCGGATCTCACCGGTTACACGAGCGACAAAGTGTGGAGCGCGTTGGACAAGCTCAAAGACGCCAAACTGACGGACCGCCTTGGTGTTGCGCCCGGCCCGGCCAACGGCTTCACGCTCGACGTGCTTCTGTGTTTCGAGCGCTTCGGCGCGTTGCTAGATTGGGCGATGCTCATTTTGAACCCGCTCGAACCGTGGCCGGGGAGGCTCGTGTTGCCCGCGGCGGTGAAACACGAAGTCAACGCCATCACGCGGGTCGTCGATTACGGCGGATTGTTCCACGACGATGTGAAGCCGGGGCACAAGTTTGGCCAACAGGATCATCGGGCGTTCCGTCCGGCGGGGTGGGTCGAGGCGGGTTGCGAAAAGATGGATCGATTGCGTGAAGTGGCCGCGAAGCACAAGGCCACGATGCTTCAGCTTGCGTGCCTCTGGAACCTCTCGCAACCCGGCGTGAAGAGCGTCATCCCGACGCTGATTCAGGAAACGGGCGCTGACACCAAACCAATCGAAGCCAAAGTGGATGAATTGGCGTCGCTGCCGGAAGTCAAATTGAGCGCGGACGAAGGCGAGTTCATCGCGAAGATCGGCGACAACAAAGGGTGCATGGAATTGAAGGGTGCGAACGTCGCGCACGCGGGTGAGGCGCAGCCTGACCGCTGGGGTCTCACGCGCGACCATGAACGGGTGGCGAAACGCTGGGAGATCGATGCGAAGGCCGACTTGGCGTGTACGCACAAATGAGTTGAAACCTTTTGCTCTAAAGCTGCGCATTACGCGCTGGGCTGTGTGTTTGAAGCGCATCCAATTATCCAATCGATCCCTATGAAAACTGATTCGCTATTCCGTTCGTTGTGGGCCGCTGGCGGCGTCGCCGTCGTGGCGACTCTCAGCGCATGCCACGCGCCGTCGATCATCTCATCTGCCGGTGATACGGCCGCGGGCGCAGTCAAAGGCGCGGGCAAAACTGCCGCCTCAGCGACACGATCGGCATCGAAGACCGCGGCCTCCGCGGTGGGCACGGCGGGCAAAGTTGTATATTCCGGCGTCTCGGCCGCCGGGCACGTTGCCAAAGCCACCGTGGGCGCGGCGGTGGACGTGGTCAGCGCGCCGTTTGTGATCTTGCAGGACACGAAAACGGGCAAGTCTTGCCGCGTGCTCTGGCGGGAAGGGATGACATTGGCGTCGGCGCTCAGGGAGGCTGGAGTCAATGGGGAGTTGGATTCCATCAGCCTGGTGCGCGGCGCTGACAGTTTCCGTCCCGGCGATTCCTTTGCGCTCAAGCCGGGCGATGTTGTGGAGTTGACGGCGAAAGGCGGCGCTCCGGTGCTGGCGCACACGGGCGCATTGTGATGTCGGCGTGAAGGACCAATACATCGCCGCGAAAGAACGTTGGGCGCGCAAGATGGCCGGGCTGGAGAAGGCATCGGCGCGCTCGGAAAACCGCCTCCCGCCCGGACAACGGCTCGTCACCAATTTTCCTGTCCTCGACCTCGGCATTCAGCCGGACATCCCGTTGGATAAATGGGAACTTAAGATCCACGGCCTCGTCGAGAATCCGGTTACGCTGAGTTGGGCGCGTTTCCTGGCCTTGCCGCAATTCAACGATGTGAGCGACTTCCATTGCGTCACGACCTGGAGCCAGTTCGACATGGAGTGGGAAGGCGTGTCCTTTTTCACGATTGAGGAACTCGTGAAGCCAAGGCCCGAAGCGGCGCACGTCTTTTTCAAGAGCTACGACGGCTACACCACGAACAATCCCCTCGACGTTTGCCTGGACGACGACGTGCTCATCGCGCACAAGTGGAAAGGCCAGCCGCTAGCGAAGGAGCACGGAGGCCCGGCGCGGGTGATCATCCCGAAGCGTTATGCGTGGAAGGGCGCCAAGTTCATTCACGAGATGGTGTTTGGGGATCGGGACACGCTCGGTTTCTGGGAAGTGCGAGGCTACTCGAATACGGCCGACCCCTGGCTGGAAGACCGCTTCGCCTGAGAGAGCAGGAAACAAGGTGAAACAAGGGAGTGTTGGAGTGGCGGAGTATTGGAGTTCCCACCACTCCGCTACTCCGCTACTCCGCTACTATTCCATTACTCTGTTCAGGGTCGAAAAATGGGCAAAACGGGCGCAATTTCGTCCCGTAAGCCAAGTTCTTCCTGCCTAAAAAAAGTTGCCCCCCCGGACCGCCGTTGTCCTACCCCCTCCGTTAAGATGCGAGCCAAAAACTCGTATGACCAAGCAACAAATGGAATTGGGATTGGAACAACCACTGGGATTTCGACGCGTCGAGCGCCGTCCACGCCGCCTGCCCCGCGCACGCTGGTGGTTCGCGCAGATGCGGCAGGTGGTCAGCAAGGCGGCCGAGCCCGCGCCAGTACGTTTAGGCGAGAGTCAAACTCGCTTTTGCGAAATCAGCGAATAGCTTCAGGATTTCACCCGGATTTCCGCTTTGCAATGGACTTGGGGTATCGTAGAACTCCCGTCCCGCTAGGCGGGAAACCGATGAAACCCGATGTGGAAATCTACGACACCACCCTGCGCGATGGCAGCCAGGGTGAAGGCATCAATTTTTCGGCGGCGGACAAACTCCGCATCGCTGAGCGCATTGATGCGTTCGGGATTCATTACATCGAAGGCGGCTGGCCGGGCAGCAATCCCAAGGACATGGAATTCTTCCTCCATGCCCGCCGCCGCAAATGGAAGAACGCCAAAATCGCGGCCTTCAGCATGACGCGGCGCAAGGGCGTCTCCGTGGAAAAGGACGAGCTGATGCGGCAAATCCTCGAAGCCGAGACGCCCGTCGTCACCATCGTCGGCAAATCCTGGCTCCTGCATGTGACCGAAGTGCTCCGCGCCAGGCCGGACGAGAATCTCGCCATGATCGCCGACACCATCCGGTTTCTGAAGGATCACGGGAAAAAGGTGATTTACGACGCCGAACACGCCTTCGACGGCTACAAAGACTCTCCCGAATACGCTTTGGCCACCTGGCAGGCTGCGGAGCACGCGGGAGCCGAGTGCATCGTGTTGTGCGACACCAACGGCGGATGCCTGTCGGCTGAGATCGCATGCATCACGAAAGAGGCGAAGGACAAGCTGACCGCGCGCCTGGGCACTCACACCCACAACGACATTGGCGTCGCCGTCGCCAATGCCATCGCGGCTCTTGAGGCAGGCGCGACGCACGTGCAGGGAACGATCAATGGTTATGGCGAGCGAACCGGCAATTGCAGCCTGACGAGCGTCATTCCCATCATTCACTTCAAAATGAAGAAGCTGGGCGTGCCCGCAAGTTCGTTGGTGAAGCTCAAGGAATTGTCCGAGTTCGTGGACGAGATCGCGAACATCCGGCATGATCCACGCCGGCCCTGGGTTGGCCAGACGGCGTTCGCGCACAAGGGCGGAATGCACGTCCACGCCATCGACCGCGACACGCGCGCTTACGAACACATCAATCCGGAGGCGGTGGGCAACCAGCGGCGCGTGCTCGTGAGCGATCTGTCCGGGCGCGTGAATGTTTTGTTGAAGGCGAAAGAACTGGGATTTGATCTTGCGCCTGATCAGGCTGAGACGCGTGAAATCACGGCGCTCATTAAGGAACGCGCAAGCCAGGGCTACGAATACGAAGCCGCGGAAGCTTCGCTGGCCTTGCTCATCCGGGGTGTGCTCGATCATAATCCCGAACTGCTGTTCACCGTGGACGCGTATCACGTTTCAATGCGTCGCCAGGGCCGCGAGTCCGTGTGCGAAGCGACGGTGAAAGTCCGCGTCGGCAGCGCGGTGCATCACACCGTGGCCGAGGGCGACGGTCCGGTGAATGCGCTGGATGGCGCGCTCCGCTCCGCTTTGGCGAAGTCTTTTCCCAAGATCCGAAAAGTGGCGTTGACCGATTACAAGGTGCGCATCCTGGACGGCGTAGCCGGCACCGCGGCCAAGACGCGGGTGCTCATTACTTCGACCGACGGCAAGCGCGATTGGGGAACGGTGGGCGTGAGCGAGAACATCCTCACCGCCAGCCTCCAGGCGCTGGTGGACTCGATGGAGTTTGCGCTGCTGCGCAAATAAAGCAGGTTTGCGTGGAGGGTGGAATTCGAGCAGACTTGTTTCATGACAGCAACGCTCAAGAAGAAGGCAGATCAGTTGATTGCGGAACTGAATCCGGAGGAGCGGGTTGAATTGGCGGACCTGCTGTACGCCACGCTCCCTCGCCAATACGAGGAGCAAGTGGACAAAGCGTGGGCCGCCGAGATCGGCCGCCGTCTTGACGAATATGAGGCGGGCCGTGCCCGAATATTGACTTCGGAAGAGTCTTTTGCCGGCGCACGAAAGGCCCTGCGTGAAGCCCGTCGCGCATCTGTCCGACGCAAACCTTGAACTGGCTGAAGCCGCACTTCGGTACGACCAACAGGCGCCCGGGCGGGGTGAACGCTTCCTTGGCGCCGTTGCAGATGCTCAATGGTTGATTCAAACCCATCCAGAAATTGGAGTGCCTTACTTTCGTAAGACCCGCAGGTGGCTGGTGAGGCGCTTTCCTTATGCGATCATCTACCGTGTTGAAGTGGATCGTATCCTGGTTGTGGCCGTTGCCCATGCGAAACGGCGCGAGGGGTATTGGGTGTCTCGCTTGGGCTAGAACTTGCCCGATTGTCTCATGTCTGAAATCCCCAAAGCTTACGAGCCACAGTCCGTCGAGGACAAATGGTATGACTTCTGGGTGAAGCACGGTTGCTTCACGGCTGACCCCGCGCGTGTATCCGGCAAACGCCTGGCTTACTCCATCGTCATTCCCCCGCCCAATGTGACCGGCGTCCTCACGATGGGTCACGTGCTGAACAACACCATCCAGGACATCCTCGCCCGCAAGGCGCGCATGGCGGGCAAGGAAGTCCTCTGGCTGCCCGGCACCGATCACGCCGGAATCGCCACGCAAACCGTCGTCGAACGCACGCTCAAGAAAGAAGGAACGATCAAGCATCGCGACGATCTGGGGCGCGAGAAGTTCCTCGAGAAAGTGTGGGAATGGAAAGAGAAGCACGGCAGCATCATCATCCAGCAGCTCAAAAAGCTCGGATGCTCCTGTGACTGGACGCGCGAACGCTTCACCATGGACCTGGAATACTCGCGCTGCGTGCAGAAGGTGTTCGTCGATCTTTACCAGAAAGGCCTCATCTACCGCGGCAAGCGCATGGTAAATTGGTGCCCGGTCTCGCAGACGGCGCTCTCCGACGAGGAAGTGATCATGAAGGAGCAACAAGGGTTCCTCTACTACTTCAAAGTGGAAGTCGCGGAGCAGCCCGGCACGTTCCTGACCATCGCCACGACGCGGCCAGAAACGATCCCTGGCGATACGGCCGTGGCAGTGAATCCCAAAGACACGCGTTACGCCCATCTCATCGGCAAACATGTGGTGCGGCCATTGCCGGCGGAGTTGCCGAGGGAACAGAAGTTAATTCCGATCGTGGCAGACGATCATATCGATCCTGAGTTCGGCACCGGGGTGTTGAAAGTGACGCCGGCGCACGACCAGGCCGATTTCGAAATCGGTCAGCGGCACAACCTTCCGCTCATGGACATCATGGAGCCCACCGCCACGATGAACCAACTGGCGGGCGCTGATCTGCAAGGACTGGACCGGTTCAAAGCGCGAAAGGTCGCGGCGGAGAAGCTGAAGGAAATCGGCGCGCTGGACAGAGAAGAACCTTACACGAACAAAGTGGGTTTCAGCGAGCGCGCCGACGTGCCCATTGAACCGCGTTTGAGCGAGCAATGGTTCATGAAATATCCGAGCGCCGAAGCGTCGCGCCAGGTCGTGGCCGAGGGACGGATGAAGTTCTATCCTGATCGGTGGGCGAAAGTCTATGACCACTGGATGGAAAACATTCAAGACTGGTGCATCAGCCGGCAACTCTGGTGGGGGCATCGCATTCCAGTTTGGAGCCGGACCTATGCGGCGGAAACGGAAATGCCGCCCGCCATTCGCGATGCCGTCCTTCAGGGCCAGAAGCAGCCGTGTTTGTCCGGAGCAAACGGAGCATGGAGCTACGTTGGCGGAGACCGGATTGCCCAATGGATCATTACTGCCGCCACCTGCTTCGATGAAGAGGCGAAGGCGTTAGAACAACTTGGCTTCACTCAGGACCCAGATGTCCTCGACACCTGGTGCAGCTCGTGGCTTTGGCCATTTGCGACCATGGGCTGGACGGGGGATGAGGCAAAGGATGCCCAGAACACCACGCTGAAGACGTTCTATCCCACCACCGACCTCGTCACCGGGCCCGACATCATTTTCTTCTGGGTCGCCCGGATGATCATGGCGGGTTACGAGTACATGAAAGAGATGCCCTTCCGAAATGTTTATTTCACCGGCATCATTCGTGACAAACTGGGTCGGAAGATGTCGAAGTCGCTCGGCAATTCTCCCGACCCGCTCGACCTCATCCACCAGTACGGCGCGGACGCGTTGCGTTTCGGGGTGATGCGCGCCGCGCCGCTCGGGCAGGACATTCTCTTTGACGAACAGAACGTCGAGCTAGGCCGCAACTTCTGCAACAAGCTTTGGAACGCCTGCCGTTTCCGCCAGATGCAAGGCGGCGCGACCGAAGGCGAGATCGATCCCGCTCTCCTGACGAGCGATGACAAGTGGATTTTGCTCAAGCTCGACCAGGCGATCCGCGAGATCGACACCGCCTTCGCGGAGTACCGCTTCAATGAGGTCACGCAAACGCTCTACCGCTTTTTCTGGAGCGAGTATTGCGATTGGTACGTGGAGGCGAGCAAGGCCATGTTGAGCGTCAGAGCGTCAGAGCGTCAGAGCGTTCAGTCGCCGGACGCTCCGACGCTCCCACGCTCCGACGCTCCCACGACAGAGGCTCGCCGCGCAAACAAGCTTGCCGTGATCGACTTTGTGCTGGGCCACATGCTGCGCCTGTTCCACCCGTTCCTGCCTTTCATCACGGAGGAACTCTGGCACGGGATGGGATTCGACCGCGAGTTGCCCGCGGACCAGGGTGGCCAGACGATCATGTTCGCGCGCTGGCCGAAGCCGCTGGATGACGATTTTAAGAATCACTATGGCCTGGATGAAAGCGACGAGCGCTTCGTGAACGCCAAGTACGAATTGGTCGGCCAGGGGCGCAATTTGCGGCGCGAAGGGAACATTCCTTCCAGCAAGAAAGTGAAGTTCGTTTTCAAACCCGCCGGCGCGTTCCCGGAACACGAAGCGGAAGTTCTCAAGCTTTTGCTCAACGCGGACACGCTCGAAGTCGCTCCAACGTATGATCCGCCCAAAGGCACGCCCACGGTTCGTTCAGAGTTGGGCGAGCTTTGGCTGCCGTTGGAAGGGTTGATCGACGTCGCCGCGGAGAAAGCGCGTCTCATCAAGGAAATCGCCAAGGTGGATGCGGAGATCGACAAAGTGCGGCAGCGCTTGAACAACCCAGGGTTCGTGGAAAAGGTGCCGCCGGCGGTTTTGGAAGAGCACAAGAACCGGCTCGCGGCGTGGGAGGCGAAACGGGCCCAGCTTCAGGCCTCGTTGGACAGATTGGCAGATTCTTAATTGCGCATCGGCGCGCGGGCGACCCCGCCCGCAGCGGCTTCGCAAGTCCGAGTGTTGAAACAATTTGGGCGCGACGAGCGCGCTGCGGGCGGGGTCGCCCGCGCGCCGAACGGTTTACCACCAGAAGCTAGGGCCGCCGTCCGTCCGGACGTACATCTTCTCGAACTTCTGCCACTGTACGTGGCCGTCGGCATACAGCAAATTGCCGCCCACCGGCAGGCGTCCGGTGGAGTCCAAATGCGCGCTTTGATGTCCAGCCCAGCCGCCGTTGATCTTGGTGTAACGGTTGCGAGTGCGATCAGTCTGGTTTTCCCCTTCGGAGATCACCGCATCCGCGACGCTCACGCGTTCGGCCGCACCCGGATTGATTTCGGTGCCGTCGCGCATCCGCCACGGTTTTGGATTCACACTTTTTTCCGTGATGTTCGTCGCGCGTATGCGAGCCGCGTAGAGCCAGGCAAACTGGTAACCGGCGACGCGATAACCCTGGTCTCGAATCGTCTCCTCTCCGAGGGAATCCGTGGTGAATCTCCAGAGTTCGTTGTTATCCTGCTTGGGAAAACCGGGATCGTAGAGCACGTGCCGCTGCGCGCCGTTCCGCGTGAGCAGATTAGCCACGTAAGCCGGGATGTCCCACGGCCAGTTGCCGACAGACTTGCTCACGGGATCCTGGAGCGGCGGGAACCAGTCGTTGTAATCGCCCGCGTACATGAGCGACGCGATGCCAATTTGCTTCAAGTTGCTGGCGCATTTGATTTTGATGGCGTTGGATTTGGCCTTGGACAACGCCGGCAAGAGCATCGCCGCCAGAATCGCGATGATGGCGATCACAACCAGGAGTTCGATGAGGGTAAAACCGCCGCGGCTGCGCGGCTGAATTCGTGCGGCTCGAGGGGAGGAACGATCTTTCTTCATAGGATCCGGGATGGGTGGTCGTGTGCGTTCGAGAACATTGAATGGAAAAATTAGCGCGCCTTGCCAGGGATGCAACGAGAAATCCCGAGAATCCAGGACGTGCGGTGCATCCCAGAGTTTGTCGGTCGCAGGGTATGGCCGACCTTCGGGTCGGCAAGCACCGAAGCATTCTTGCCGCGTGCAAGGATTGGAACACGCCCGAGGAGGACGCCGCGTGGGCAAACCTGTAGCCGGCGAAGTCGTCGTACTCCCTGTCCCGCAGACCAACCTGCAAGCTGGCAAACGCCGCCCCGCCCTCGTCGTCGCCGACCTGCCGGGTGACGACCTGATCCTCTGCCAGATCACCAGCCAACACCGTTCCGACGGCTTCCCGATTTCCCTCACCGCCGCCGACTTCGAGCGTGGCCGGCTCGCCGTGGACAGCTTCATCCGGCCCAGCCGCCTCTTTACCGTCGAACAATCCGTCCTTCTCTACGCCGCAGGCGAGGTCAAGCCTGCCAAGCCGCAAGAGGTGCGGGCCAAGATTCGCCAACTCTTCGCCTGACCGGCCATGCACCCCATCCTCACCGTGCGCAACCTTTCCACCGGCTACGGCAAGAAACAGGTGCTCTTCAACGTCAGCCTCGACGTGATGCCCGGCGAAATCCTCCTCATCACCGGCGGCAACGGCTCCGGCAAATCCACCCTGCTCAAAGCCATCTACGGCCTGCTCCCGCCCTGGAACACCGATGCCGAAATCGTCTTCCGCCCCAATCCCGACGGCCCGGCCCTCGCTTTCAAAGGCAAAGTAAATACGCCACCAGATCTTCCTTCTCCTCCTTCGCCAGTTTCAGTTCCAGCACGAGGTTAAAGAATTCGACCGCGTCGTGAAGCGTCGGCAAGCGGCCATCGTGCAGATACGGCGGCGAATCTTTGATGCCGCGCAAGGCGAAGGTCTTGATCGGGCCTTCTGGCCGGCCCGCGTAGAACCGCTCCACTTTCAAATCGTGCATGTAGTCATCGACAAACGCCGGGCCGCTGTGGCACGTCACGCATTGCGCTCTGCCGTGAAAGAGCTTTTCACCGCGCAACTCCGCGGCCGTCGCTTTCTCCGGGATCAGCCGGTAAAGCGGGCCGAGCTTGGGCGCGGGCGGGAAGTCCAGGATCGCGTTGAAATCGCCCATGCGGTTGCTGATCTGCTTTTGCACGCCGCGCGGGCCGATGGCTTGCATCAGGCCGGGATCGCCGTCGAAGTATTCTTCCACCTCCGCGAAGTGGTCCATGCTGCGGATGGAGCGCTTGGAGGAGAATTGCATGAGATTGAAATTCCCGCGCAGCGACGGCGTATCGACGCGGAGGCGCGCCTGGTTCGGACGGGAGTCGGGAGCCAGCTCGATCGCGCCGTTGGAATGCCCGTTCACGTGACACGACAAACACGCCACGCCTGCGCTCGGTTCAAGCGTGACGCGATGCGTGGTCTGGTTGAACCACGTGGTCGGCGAAGGCCGGAGCAATTCTTTCAATCCTTCCATTTGCTCGGCGGTGAGCAGGCCGTTGAAGATTTCATAGTAATTGCCGAGGGTGACTTCGCGGCCGCGCGTCACGTCGCCCAGCTCCTTGTGCGTGGTGAGGAACAGCGGCGGCGGGAACTCCGGCAGATATTCGTCCGGAATATCGAAATCCACGTCGAGGCGTTCGTGCTCGGGATGGGCCAGGGTCCATTGCTGCGGGAAGAGCATGTGCGCGGTGGTTTGCAGCGGATGAGCCAGCGGTTTGAAAGGGAACAAATCCCGGCGCTTGATTTCTTCCGCGCTGAGTTGGGCCAATTCCTCAAAAGAAGCCGCGGCCTGAGGCAGGCGCGCGACCGGACCTTTCATGATGGGCTTGCCCGCCGACATTTTCGCGCCGGGAATCGCTTCGCCGGCGAGATTGAACCGGCTCTTCATGTAGGCCTGCACGTCGGCCATGAGTTTGGGTTTTTGTTCGCGATGAAATTCCAATCACTGGTCCCAGGGCATCGGAAGCGTCGGCGTGCCGAAGGAGCTTTCGCCCGCGCCGGCGTAGCGCCACAGATCGAACGGCGTGCGCACGCCTTTGCCTCCCGGTGGATAGGGCAACAGTTTGGAAATGTGGCCGTCGCCCAGGCCGAAATCGTTCTCCGGCCGGTTGGTCGCGACGGCCGCGGGACTCTGGAGCAAGTGCAATGGCGTGGTCTGGGTGCGCGGCGTGGTGTAGCCGCGTGGAGTGGATGGGGAAGAATTGGGTTCAGCCGCCCTGGCTCCGTCGAAATCAGCCGGCTGGCTCGGTGGATTATCTGTCTGGCGAGCGAGAAAATAACCGATCAAAACTCCAGCCCCGAACACGGCGAGGCTTCCGCCAAAGAAACGCTTGGAACTCAACATAAACCTATTCACCTTTCGAATCGGAACTGGCTGCCGCCGGGGATTTCCTCACGCACCGAAAGCCGTAGATGTCGTAGCCGAAGCAAACGTCCGAGTAGCCCGGATTCTCGTTGTAGCGATACCCGGCCCGCGCGCTTTCCTCGCCGAATCGCCACGCGCCGCCGCGCAAGACTTTGTTTTCCCCGGTGGGCGGACCTTTGGGATCCTGCTTGGGCGACTCGGCATAATAATCGACTTTATAGAAATCGTTGCACCATTCCCAGACGTTGCCGCAGATGTCGTACAGCCCCCAGGGATTCGGCTGCTTTTGGCCGACGGGCCGCGGCCGTCCGCCGGAATTCTTCTCAAACCAGGCGTAGTCTCCGAGCTTCGCGGGGCTGTCGCCGAAAAAATAAGCCGTCGTGGCGCCCGCCCGGCCGGCGTATTCCCACTCGGCTTCGGTGGGCAAGCGATAGCCATTGGCGTCGAAGGTGCACTGCCAGGTGTTCGTGTCGTAGCAGGGTTGCAACCCTTCGAGTTCAGAGCGTTTGTTGCAAAAGCGAACAGCGTCAGACCAGCGCACCTGTTCAACCGGGCTCTTGTCACCTTTCCAGCGGGACGGATTTGTGCCCATGACTTTCTGAAATTGCTCCTGGGTCACCAGGTATTTGTCCATGTAGAACGCGCTGACCGCAACTTCGTGTGGCGGCGAATCGACCTCGTTTTTGTCGCCCATGGTGAATCGGCCCGCGGCGATGAGAACCATCTCCGCTTTGGAGATTGGCGAAGCCTTCGCCGAGTCACCCGCGGGTTCCACCGCGCTCGTCGCTGCCAGCCTTTCAGCCGGAGCTTGAGTTTGCGAACGCGCCTCCGGCTTTTCGCGCCCGCATCCGTTCAGCAGCAATGCCAACACCGGCAAAAGACCCAATGAGAATCGAAAATGAATCATGCTCCGGCTCGTGAAAGTTTATCGCGATTATTCTCAGTGCTGGACTTAATCGATTCAACACATTTAACGATTTAACGTTGCAACGCTCTGACGTGCCGCCGACGTGCGGCTCAGTAATCCGCCCAGATCTCATACCCATCCGGATTTCGCAGAATCTGACGGCAGCGAGCCCTGATTTCCTTCGCCAACTCCAGGGCTTTTGATTGTTCGAGGCACGCGCGCCCCGCTTCCTGAAACAGTTTCCGCGTGATCGTGTGGCATTGCGCGACCACGTAATCTTGAGCGCCGCCCATGGCGCGCCAGGCTTTGAGGAGTTCCATGTAAGCTTTGAGATTGCCCGGTTCTTTCTTGTTCGTCAGGGCCATGGTCTGGCGGGTCAATTCTTCCGCGTGCGCCAGAGATTTCATGTTCTCGTTTTGCACTTCATACTCTTGGGGAATTCGCTGGGCGATCGCCTCCAGGTTTTCCAGGAACGGTTTGAGTTCAGGAGCGGAGTTTCCTTGCGTCCGCAGGAACTTGATCATTTCAGCGGAGAATTGCCGGTACTCGTCGATGCGCGCCAGGTGTTGCTGCACGAAATAAATCATGTCCTCGATGGATTCGGCGATGAACTGCTTCTGGTTGACCTCCTCGCCCGACTCGAAGACGGCCTGGATCGCTTCCGTATAACCGCACGTGCAGGCGCGATGCACTTGGCCTTCGCACCGGCGATGGTGCGTGCGGAGCTTGCGCCCGGCCACGTCGAGTATGGAATCCGCCTTGGGGCGGCCGAGCGTCGCTTTGAGGATTTCCACCGGCGTTGAGATGGTCAGCGGCGTGTCCTGGCCTTCCAGGAAATAAATCAACGCTTCGCCTTTGGGCGGCACTTTCTTGCTCAAGTGGAAGAAAGCGGTGTCGTCTTTGAACCAGACCGGATAATTGTAGGAACCGGGCACGCCGCGCCAGATTTGCCCTTTGGCTTCCCGGAACGCGAAGCCGGTTTTCACGCCCGCTTCCGAAAGCTGAGTTTTCCAATTGGCCGGGAATGGCTTCCTCCACAGGCTGGCCACGTCCTTTTCCAGATGAGTTGGCTTTAACTCTTCCCGGTGCCAGATTCCCGGCGCGCTCAACGCCGCCAGACAAAAACTCTGCCCGCCCGTGTCGAAATCGATCGACTCCGCGAGGCGTTTGCCGTCTGGTTCTGCGGCCAGGCCAAGGTTCAACCGCTGCTTTCCCTTTGGCCAGGTCATCACCAACACGGTGTCCCCGCCGTTCAGCAAACCGAGAAAAATGCTTTCCGCCGGGACGCAAAGCGAACCGGCCGAGGGATGTTCTCCGGGAGCAACAATGAGATCGTCGCCGACGAAGCTGGGCGCCACGCCGTACTCGATCCGACTGGTCAGTCTGAAGTCCTTCATCCCGTGCGCCGGCTGGATCTCCACGATCTCGGTGCGGTCGATGGCGAAAGTGGCGGAGACACCTGTTGAACCTTTGGCGGTGAACGCAGCTTTGATCACCCCTTGATCTCCGCCATTCCGCACAATCTCCAGGCGGCCAATCCCTGTAGTTTCGGTTGCTCCGTGAAGTGGGGTCAATTCGGCAACCTTGGTCAAGGCGTCCGTCTTGGGCGGCAGTCTGCTGGCCGGGGCGGAATCCGATTTGGAGAAAATGGCGACTCGCCCCTTGGCCGACCAAAAAACCGCGAGCAAACGCTCGTTCTCCAGGACAGCGTCGCCTTGGAAAGAGTATTCCCGGCCATAATATCCGGGGTCTGAACTGGCCTTGGCGGGGTTGGCTTCGAGCTGCAGAAGATCTCTCGGGACAGCCCGCCAGCCGGTCTTGTCCGCAACCTCAACCGTGTCCGCAAACCGCAATCCTGTATCCCAGATCATGACATTGTTCGCGGCTGAAGCCCATCGGACCGTGAGAAGCATCGCTGCCGCCATTGATGCGAAGGAGATTGTTCGCTTCAGCAAGGGCGCTTGAGGACGGTTGGCTATGGGATTGGTCTTCATAAGTGGGACGGCAGGCGGTAATCTCTGCTGACCGAGATGCGCTCGCCGACAAACACGTTGGGAGACAACCTTTCCCCGTCGCACTTGTCTGTGCAAACGGCCCGCACAATATCCTCGCTTGGATCGACCGTCATGCTGGGGAGGAGAGACGCCTTGACAGTTCCGCCACACCCTCATGCTTCACTGTGCCTTCCCAGAGTTCTTCCACGAGCGCATAAGCTGAGGATTGAGGAGAGGGAAGCAGCGTCATGGTTCGCAGATCGGGTTTAATTTAGCCAGCAATTCGGGTTTTAACAAGCCGAAGAACAGCCCCTTGATGATGTGGCAAAATGCTGCGGCGCGGGATCCTGCTTCCAAAACTCTTCAGGCATCTGCCAGCACCCTCAGGCAAACTAAAAGCCCTCTTCGTCAAACTCTAAGCCGTGACTATGCAATTCCACGTCGCGTTCCCCCTCACCCCAGCCCTCTCCCTCAGGGAGAGGGAGGTGTTTTTTCCAGCCCGGGAATGGTCACTGAACGGTTAATTGAACGACAGCCCTGGAAATGTTCTCCCTCTCCTTGGGGAGAGGGCCGGGGTACGCAGTCGTCGGACTGAATAGATACGGCTAAGCTACGAAGGATTCTGTGCTGCGTCCCATTTGCCGTCCGGGCCGCTTTGGAGTTGAGAGGAACGCCGCTGGAAATTAGCCTCCACCCGCTCGATGAATTTCCCGACAACCTAGCCATGCTCTTTCACACCTGGCCGTTTCTGGCCTTCCTGCTCATCGTGCTGCCGGGGTTCTTCGCGCTGCGGAAGACCCGGCTGTGGCTTCCGTGGCTGACGCTCGCGTCCTATTTTTTCTACGGCTGGTGGAATCCTTATTACCTCTTCCTCGTCGTTTATTCGACCTTGCTCGATTTCAGCCTCGTCGCGTTGATGGAGCGCTGTCCGCGCGAAGGGCAACCCATCGATGTCCTGGCGCGCCAGGCACGGCTGAAGTTTGAGGACCGGGTTTTGAAATCAGCGTTCATCGGCGCCTCCCTGGCCACGTCCGCCTGTTTGACAATGGCTTTGGTGGGCCCGCCCACGCTGCGGCCCACCCTGGCCGCGCTCGGAGTGCTGGTGTTCTTGATGGCCCTGGGCGCGCTCTTCCGCAGCCGCCGCATCTGGCTCCTGATCAGCGTGGTCAACAATCTCGCCTTGCTGCTCTTCTTCAAGTACGCCCGCTTCGTGGTCGAGAATCTCAACGCCGTCTTCGGCTCGCTGCATCTCGTCCTGAAATTTCCCGACCCATCCGCCCTCATGCCGTTCGGGTTCGAATACCTGCTTCCGGTCGGAATCTCGTTCTTCACGTTCCAGTCGCTGAGTTACACGATCGATTTTTATTTCGGCAAGGTGGACCGCGAACGGAATTTTCTCCGCTTCGCCACTTTCGTGTGTTTTTTCCCCCAGCTCATGGCCGGACCGATCGAACGCGCCAGGCATCTGCTGCCACAGTTTCGGCAATTCCCCGCGGTTCGGCTGGGAAACTTCACCGATGGCGCGTCGCTCTTTTTGGTGGGTTTGTTCAAGAAACTGGCGCTGGCCAATTACCTGTCGTTTTATGTCGAGCGCGTGTATGAAAGTCCAAACGCGCACGGAGCGCCGGCGCTGATCCTCGCGACCGTCGCGTTCGGCTGGCAAATCTTCTTCGACTTCAGCGGCTACACGGACATGGCGCGCGGCGTCGCGAAGCTCATGGGCTTCAATTTGATTTTGAATTTCAACAATCCTTATCTGGCGACCGGGCTGGGCGATTTCTGGGCGCGCTGGCACATCAGCCTTTCCACGTGGTTCCGCGACTACGTCTATATTCCGCTGGGCGGAAACCGAAACGGCACATTCCAGATGTACCGGAATCTGTTTCTGACTTTCTTCATCTCCGGCATCTGGCACGGCGCGGCGTGGACCTTCGTGATCTGGGGAACGCTCCATGCCCTGGGCGTGATGATCACGCGCGAGCTGGAGCGGTCCGAATTCTACCGGACCTGCATGCCCAAGCTGACGAAACAATTCGGCGTGTTCGTCTTCGTGAGCTTCACCTGGATTTTCTTCCGCGCCGAATCGCTAACCGAGGCGTTGCAGATCGTGAACCGCATCTTCAACGCGGCCTGGCAAGACCCGCAAATCCCGGTTTTGATGATTGGGTTGGTGGCGTTCGTCTGGCTGTACCAATTGTTCTACGAATCGCGTTTGCGGAATCTACTGCAAACCGGACTGGTCCGCGTCAGCGTGGCGGTGTTCATGGTTTTGTATCTGAGTCTCGGCGCGTCCGGCGGCGGGGCGTTCATTTATTTTCAGTTCTAACTAAATGCCTACACCTGACCCGGAATCCAATCAGACCATCTGGGGAGCGCACGCGCCTCGCGTGCTGATTGCGGCGCCCTCGCCCCAATCACACTGGCGGCTGGCGACACTTCCACGTGATTCCCGACGCCCAGCCCGTCGGCGAGGCGCCGACGGGAACACGCGGGGCGCGTGTGCTCCCCAGGGAGATTGAACTATGCAGGCCAGAAAGATCGAGCTTTCCGACGTGCCGTTCGTGAATGCCATGCGGCTCAACGCGCGGCATTGGACGGCGGCTTTCGCCCTCCTCGCGATCGTCACCACGCTGACGCCGCGGGCGTGGAAGAAGATCGAACGCTTCGAGCCGGGGCGCGATTACCGTATTCCTTACGCTCTAAGCAGAGACTACTGGCTGTACGAACGCCGGCTTCAGCAACTCACACCCACGAACATCGCCGTCATCGGGGATTCGGTCATCTGGGGCGAATACGTCCGGCCGGACGGCACGCTGCCGCATTTTCTCAATGAGCACCTCAGCCAGCCCGGACGATTTGTGAACGCCGGCGTGAACGGCATGTTTCCGCTGGCCGTGGAAGGGTTGATCCGCCATTACGGCGCGCCGTTGCGCGGGCGGAAGGTTCTTGTGCACTGCAACGTACTCTGGATGACGAGCCCGAAGGTGGACTTGAGCACGCCGAAGGAGGAACGCTTCAACCACGCCGATCTCGTGCCGCAATTCGCCCCGCGCATTCCCAGTTTCAAAGCGGACTTGAACCAGCGCCTCTCCGCGATTGTGGGACGGCACTTCACTTTCTCGCAATGGGTGAACCATCTGCAAAACGCTTACTTTGAGCAGAAAAACATTCTGGCCTGGACGCTCGAAGTAGATAACAGCGATCCGCCGAGGCGGCCCAACGCTTACAAGAATCCCCTCGCGCAAATCACGCTCAAACTCCCGGAGGAACCCGCCGCCGATCCCGATCGCGGCCCGGCCAGTCCGCGCCACAAACTGTGGTCCGCGACCGGCCAGGGTTCGACGCGTTTCGAGTGGGTGGACCTGGATCAATCCCTGCAATGGGCCGCGTTTCAGCGGTTGGTGAAACTTCTGCAAGCGCGCGGCAATGACGTGCTTGTCGTGCTCGGCCCGTTCAACGAACACATCATGGCCGAGGAAAACCGTCTCGCCTTCCGTCGGCTCCGCGAGGGCGTCGCGGACTGGCTGGCGAAGAATCGCGTTCCTCACGTCGCGCCGGAGACGCTCCCCAGCTCGCTCTATGCCGACGCGAGCCATCCGTTGACGGAGGGCTACCAGAGGCTCGCGGAATGGCTCGGCAATGAGGCGGCTTTTCGCGAATGGGCGGAAGGGAAATAGGACGGACACAGGTTGTCCACAGAGATGGAGCGGTCTTGAATTCGTTCCAGAAGATGATCGAAGAGCGGCCGAGGGACGTTCTTGGACGAACCTTAGCCATTAGTGTAAAACAACCGCGTGATCTCGGCTTTCAGGCGTTTGACTTCTTTGGGGTCCGTTGAACTGACCAGCCTTTGCGCCAAGTCACGCAGCTTCTTGCCCGTTCTTGTCCCGGCGGTACGACGTTTCCTGGCAACCTGCATTGCTTCAGGATCAAGCTTCTCCGAGTGCAAGTCAGGATGATGGCCCTGGCGCCCTGGCGGCCTTGCACGACTGCATCCACGAGTTTGTCGGTGATTCCTGCGCCCGTAGCGCAGAGTTGCACTCTGCCGTATCGCCGATTTGAAATCGGCTGCGTGTCGGGTCTTCTCAACGCTCCAGGCCACGCCGAGGCCCAGCAGGATGCAATCCTGCGATACAGCAGATTTCAAATCTGCGCTACGGGGCACCGACAACTTGTGGATGCACTGGCCTTGCACGACCAACTTTGCCGATTGACATTCAGTCGGCTTTTTTCAATCTCACTCCGTCACGAAAATAACAGAGAAAGGAACACCTATGGCCTTGATGCACGAAGTGGATTACAAGATTTATGGCGATGATATGCAGTTTGTGGAAGTGGAGCTGGATCCCCAGGAAGCCGCCGTCGCCGAAGCGGGCGGGATGATGTACATGGAAGACGGGATCGAGATGGAGACCATCTTCGGCGATGGCTCGCAACAACGGAGCGGCTTTCTGGGCGCGCTGGTCGGCGCGGGCAAGCGGTTGCTCACGGGCGAGTCGCTGTTTATGACCGTGTTTCAGAATCGAGGCGCGGGAAAAAAGAAGGTGGCTTTTGGGGCGCCTTACCCCGGAAAAATCATCGCCGTTCATCTGAGCGAAATCGGCGGCGAATTGATCGCGCAGAAGGATTCCTTCCTCTGCGCGGCGAAAGGCGTCACGGTCGGAATCGCGTTTCAGAGGAAGATCGGCGTCGGACTGTTTGGCGGGGAAGGCTTCATCATGCAGCGGTTGCAGGGCGACGGCTGGACTTTCATCCACGCGGGCGGCACGCTCCTGCAACGCGATCTGGGGCCGGGCGAATTTCTGCGCGTGGACACGGGCTGCATCGTCGCGTTCCAGCCCTCGGTCGATTACGACATCCAGATGGTGCGCGGCATCAAGTCGATGTTCTTCGGTGGCGAAGGTCTGTTCTTCGCGACGTTGAGAGGTCCGGGCCGCGTCTGGCTGCAATCGCTGCCGCTGAGCCGTCTCGCTGACCGAATTTACGCCGCGGCGCCCAAAGCGGGCGGAGCGGGCCGCGAAGAAGGATCGCTCCTGGGCGGCCTCGGACAAATGCTGGATGGAGACAACTAGATTTTGGATTTACGATTTGCGATTTATGATTTCAGCGCTCTGAAGATTGCTATCGAAGCAGTTCGCGGTGGGGTTCGTTGTCCCGTTCCCAGCGCCGGAGCGCCTCGTCTGTTTCTTGAAAAAGCAACGCTTCCAGGGAGAAACCCTCCACATGACCGTCGCAAAAGGTCACGTTTGCTCTCTTTCGATGCCGTTCTTGCGCCGCTCTGGTCTCGTCCGGATCACCGCCAATCCTATTGCGGCCTCTCGTCAAATCCACGCCGCGGATAATTCCGTTTGTTCCAACCCCGCTGGAACCATCTCCGATCGCCAGCATGTTGCTTGGGATCAGCACTTCGGACTCTTTGGTGGGACGTATGCGGTAACCGATACGGGTCGGATCTTCATTGACTCCTCCCAAACCAAGGTCCGGGCGATCTGTGGGTTGGTCATGGCCCCAGCCGTTGTAGCCGTAACTCGTGACAATCAACCCGCCAGTGAGTCTGGTCTTTTCACCGGGGCACCACCACATCTGCTCCAGGTGAACGAAGTTGCCGTCCTCTTTCGTTCGTTGTTCAACATAGTAGTTGATGTAGTCCCACCATACAGCGGAGTACCGTTTCGGGGGCTACCAAGTCAAGATCCGCAAGCCAACTACTTGATCGAAATGAGTGTCGCGCGCGGCGAGAGGAAGTTGATACTCTTTCGCGATGGCCGCGATCCAAATGTCATTCTCAGGAATGGGTGTGCCTTGCCTTCGCCAACGCTGCGCGAATCTGGCCGTAGTGATCGGCGGTGGCCAAACCGGGTGACAAAACGACCACCGCCGTCAGAAAGTTGGAAATCTCTGCCAGAGTCTTGGTCTGGTTTGCGGACAGGTAAGCGCCACAATAAAGTTCGCCGAGCGCGGTTTGGGGAAGAAAGAGCGCGGCGCACGCCCGGACGTGTTGTCCAATAACGGCATCGTTCCTGAAGTATGCGATGATGACCGAAGTGTCGAGGAGCACGTCACCATTGGCTGGCATCGATCCTTTCGCAATTCGCCTGGATGGCCGCTTCCATCGCGCGACCTTCCTTCGGTCAGACACCCAAAGGCCCTATCCAGCGCATGCCGGCGCTCCGCCAGGCTAGTTTCTTTCAACTGATGAATGTAGTCTGCCGCCGCGGCGAGTTTCCCCGGAGGCAATGCTTTGAGTTCTTCAACGATAATTTCCAGCGCACTCATGATCGTGAACATAGAAACCTTCGCGAGCATTGACAAGCCTCGCCCGCAAGATAGACACGACCAGGCGATTCTCCCCGGACGGCATGCCGGAAGGGTATCGTGAGATGGTGGGTTCAGGGGAAAGGGAGAAGCGACTCCCGGCGCCGGCCAGCAAAGGAGGCTTCGGATTATTCCACGACGGCGACAACTCTCCCCTCTCCTTGGGGAGAGGGCCAGGGTGAGGGGAAAGGAAGCGAACTTCGAACCCGCGCCTTGGGATTTATCGGGCGCTAAACACGTGTTCGGCGTCTCGCTGAACACTCTGGTGCGCTTGTGGCCCGCGCCTTTTGGTTCGGCTTCCGCGCGACGGGCCAGTCGGCGAGACCGACTGGAGGTTGGACATTTTGGTGACGGCATCGTTGATATTGTGACCAACACCGCAATCTTCTCCCTCCCCGGGAGAAAAGACAACCGGCGCCATTCACCCTGAAAACGGCGGTTGGAGCCCACGAAACACGCGAAACACACGAAATGAGAGAAGGTTAAATCGTGCGAGGCATTCCCCTTCTGAGCTAGGCGGTCATTCGTCGCAAGTGATTTCTCTTTCGTGTCTTTGGTGTGTTTGGTGGGCCCAACTGCTTTTTCGAGGTGCACGCCGTCAACGCCACTGAACAACAAATAGAAAAGTCCAAACTCCGGCCAGTCGGCGAGACGCCGGCTGGAGCATCCGAGACGGATGCGCTCCCAACTGAATCGCCCGCGTTCATAACTATTTCACGATTGTCCTGGTAGGATGCGCGCCCGAACAGAACGCCCTAACAAATGCCTGGCGCAATCATGAACCCAGAACCAATGCGTTGAAGGAAGGACCCCGCAAATGAACATCCCAACACCCCTGCAAACGTTGCATCGATTGATGCCCGGCAGCGTGAACATGCCGATTCACTCTCATCTCCAAACTCGTCGATTCGGCCAGTCGGGGTTTTCCAGAGCGCTGCTTTTGCTGTCACTCCTCGCGCTGGCCGCGCTCGCGATGCCCGTTCGCGCCGCGACGAGTCTCATCACCAACGGTAGCTTTGAAACATCGACTGTGGGCAATGCCACGCTGCCCCCAGGCAGCACCGCGCTCGCCGGATGGACGATCCTCGCCAAAGTGTATATCACGGCCCCAGGCACCACGTACTGGCCAAACAACAGCTCGCGGTGGATTGACCTGACAGACCTTCAAGGCAACGGCTTCATTGAGCAATCGTTTGCCACGACCTCAGGGGCAATCTACCAGGCATCGATTCGCACTTTCAATGGCGGGGGGCCAACTTCGGTCGGTTCGTCAATCGAGCCAGTTTTCGACGCGCAATCCCGGCACGGGCGTGAAGTCGGCAACGTTGCGCGTGAGCAGGGTCGCTTCGTGGGCGAGGCAGATGCAGGCGATTTTCAAATCCTGGGTGCCGACTTTCTGGCGCAAGAATTTCAGCCCATCGAAGCGATTTGCGGCGTCGTCATCCCACGGGAGCACCAGCCACGAGGCAAAGACCTCCACCTGCGCGACGAGTGGTAAGCAGGAATCTGTCGGCGTGGTTCCGTGTGCCTGCGAATCTCCGCCAGCCACCCGCGCAATGATTCCTCGACCGTCACAGCCGTCACGGCGGCATCCCCGCCTGACTGGTCGAGCCGCCGCAACAACCGCAAGCCTGCGGGGGTGCGGAAGATGAGTTCGCTGGCGTGATTGGTATCCAGCACGAACATCCGTGCTATTCCTTATTCGCTTGCTCGCGCCATTCCCGGCCTAACCGCTCAGCACTGCGGGAGAGTGCGTCATCGGGCGTCACACCCACCGTGCTGCGCCAGTCCTTGGCGCGCGGTTTCAAATCGAGCACCTGATGCTTGAGTTGATCAAACTCCCGCTCGGGGCGCGCCATTCGCTGTTCGGTGGTGTTGGTTTCCATGCGGCGAAAGTAACTTTTGTTCTACATCTTGCCAAGAGTCGGTTTCGCTGGAAAAGGGGCCAGCAGTTTCGATAACTCGTCCGTCGTCAATCGAGACGCGGGCGCAATTCGAAAGCGATGAAACAGAATAGCCAGCGGCAGCGCCGCAGCACGGTTTCGAGCGCCGCCGCCGCGCGCAAGAGTTCCTCCAGCCCGATCATGAAGACCAGGAAGACCCATGAAGACACGGGACGCAAAAGATTCGTTGATGACGTTGACACTATACGGCATCCTCCTGAACATGAGCGTAGTTCAAGTTGAGTTGCCCGAAGAGCTGTTCGCGTTGGCGAACGTGAACGGAACGCCATCGCGTTCCGCTTCGAAGCTCATTGCGCTCGGACTATTCCGGGAGCGGCGAGAAGTGTTGATGCACTACACCGAGACGGATTGGGAACAGGCCGTCGCGCGCAAGCTGAAGCTGTGACCGTTGTCTCCATGAACGTTCGGTTTCGGACAACCTCGGGGCTTCGCCGATTGGACAGTCCTGCGTTCACGCTGATCGAGTTGCTGGTGGTGATCGCGATCATCGCGATTCTCGCCAGCATGCTGCTGCCCGCGCTCAGCCGGGCCAAGATCAAAGCCGGCACGGCTCGTTGTTTGTCGAATCTGCGGCAATTCGGCGTGACGATGGACCTCTACACCTCAGACAACGCGGAGCGCTTTCCTTTTTCGGGCCGGGCCTGGCCGCAGATGCCGTTCGTGGATTTGTTCAAATTGTTTGACCCGTACGTGAGCACGAACGGCGCGTCGTTCTACTTATGTCCGAGCGACAAGGGGGTGGCGTGGAATATTGCCTGGACCCGGGTCAACGGCTCCTCGATGGGCATTCGCACAAACGAATTGGCGTTTCCAAATTCCTACTACTACTACCACCAGTTCTACAACGACGACACGCTCTCGCCCAAGCTGACTCAACGGCGCACCACGGAAGTCAAGTCGCCGACTAAAAAGGCAGTCATGTCCTGCTTCGCGGAGCCGGAGCATGGAAATCTCGGGGACAAAAATATCGCGCACGGCAAGGAGGGCTTTCCGTTGCTCTTCGTGGACAGCCACACGGCCTACACGAAATACCAGCAATTGAACAAAGCGAAGCCGTACGGGGACTACAACCTGGATTGGACTGTGGGAGGTCTCACGGCTGGCGAGGATCTGAAGTAGTCAACCGATTCTCCAACAAACTCGAACGGTGACGCCGAGAGAAGAGTCCACTTCGAAAACCGATTCATCACGCCAGTCCGCGGTTCGCTGGTGGCCGGCCATCCTCATTCTGGCGCTGGCCCTCGCCACGCTCGTTTGGATTTGGGGTTGGTATGGCGCTTCGCGGCAGGATCGGACCGTTGCCACCGCGCCGGTGATCTTCGGCACGATTGTCCTGTTGCTTTTGTGGCTCGTCCTTTTTTCGCGCGCTCGCTCCTGGATTCGATGGGCCGTATTGGGCGGAGTGGTGGGCGTGCTTGCCATCGCCGTTGGCCTGTTTCGGATTCGAGGCGTCACGGGCGATTTGCTGCCCATTCTGGAATTCCGTTGGAACCGAAAAATGGCGCAGCCAATCGAACTTAGCGAGGCGCCGGCTCCGGTGGGAAGGCCGGAGATCCAGTCCACGCCGTTCGATTATCCGCAATTCCTCGGCCCCAATCGCAATGCCACCATCGCCGGCCCGAGGCTGAACAGAGATTGGGCAGCGAATCCTCCGAGCTTGCTCTGGCGGCAACCGATCGGCGCGGCGTGGTCGGGCTTCGCCGTCGTCGGCGACCGCGCGGTGACTCAGGAGCAGCGCGGCGAGGAGGAGATGGTGGTTTGTTACGACTTGCACTCCGGGAAAATCCTTTGGTCCCACGCGGACCGAACCCGCTATTTCACGACGATTGCCGGCGAAGGACCGAGAGCGACACCGACCATCGTGAGCAACCGCGTCTATGCGTTGGGAGCGACCGGGCACCTGAATTGCCTCAACTTCGCGAGCGGCAAACCGATTTGGTCAAAAGACATCCTGCAGGACAACCGAAGCCACGTCCCGGAATGGGGCCTGAGCGGGTCGCCGCTCGTCGTGGACAACCTTGTGATTGTGAGCGCGGGTGGACGCGACGGGCGTTCGCTGGTGGCCTATGAACGCGAGACCGGCCGGTTCAGATGGGGCGGAGGAACGGATGGCGCGGGCTACAGTTCGCCTTGTCTCGCGACCCTCGGCGGCACCAAGCAGATTCTCATTTTCAACTCACACAGCATCGCGGGGCACGCAGTGGATTCCGGAAAGGTCCTCTGGGAATATCCGTGGCGCGGCGGCCATCCGCACGTCGCGCTTCCGGTGATCTTGCCTGGGGATCAGGTGTTCGTTTCCAGCGGTTATGGCACGGGCAGCGAGTTGATGAAAATCCAGTCGAGAACGAACTGGTTGCCGAGGCGAGTCTGGAAATCCACCCGGCTCAAAGCCAAATTCACGAACGTTGTTTTTTGCGATGGTTTCATTTACGGCCTCGACGACGGAATCCTCGTTTGCCTTGATGCTTCAGATGGAACTTTGAGATGGAAGGAAGGCCGGTATGGACACGGCCAGGTCATCTTCGTGGATGACTTGCTCCTGGTGATGGCGGAGTCCGGCGAAGTGATTTTGATCGAACCGATGCCGGAGAAACATCTTAAGCTTGCCAGCTTTCGCGCGTTGAATGGCAAGACATGGAATCCTCCAGCGCTCGCAGGCGAATATCTGCTGGTCAGGAACGACAAAGAGGCAGGGTGCTACCGAATGCCGACGGTGGAGCAGGCCGCCGCGAAAGCTCCGTGACGAGAGTGTCCGGGTCCCTCAGGCCGTGGCGGGCGTCGCCTCGCGTTTCTCGATGATCGCGGCGACGATTCGATCCGCGACTTGCGGGTTGTCCACCAACGCCTGACGGGCGGCGTCTTTGCCCTGGCCAACCAGTTCGCCCTGAAACTGCAGCCACGCGCCTTTCTTTTCCACTACGCCGGCGTCCAATCCCACGTCGATGATGCTGCCTTCTTTGTTGATCCCGTGATTGAAGTAAATGTCGAACTCCGCCTCGGCAAACGGCGGCGCGAGCTTGTTCTTCACGATTTTGACTTTGACCCGATTGCCGATGGCGTTGCCGGTGGTGTTCTTGAGCGTGTCCTTGCGGCGGATATCGATCCGGACGCTCGCATAGAATTTCAACGCTTTGCCGCCAGGCGTGGTTTCAGGGTTTCCAAACATGACACCGACTTTCTCGCGCATCTGATTGGTGAACACACAAGCGGTTTTGGCTTTGCTCAGAATTGCGGTGAGTTTTCGCAAAGCCTGGCTCATGAGGCGCGCTTGCATGCCCATCGTGGCCATGCCCATTTCGCCGTCCAGTTCGGCTTTGGGCACCAGCGCCGCCACGGAATCGATGACGATCACATCAAGCGCATTCGAGCGCGCCAAGGTCTCACAAATGGTGAGCGCTTCCTCGCCGCTGTCGGGCTGGGAAACCAAAAGGTCGTCCAGGTTCACGCCGAGCCGGCGCGCGTAGTTCGGATCGAGCGCATGCTCGGCATCGATGAACGCCGCCAGGCCGCCGGCTTTCTGCGCGTTCGCGATGACATGGAGCATGAGCGTGGTCTTGCCGGAGGATTCCGGACCGAAAATCTCGATGACGCGACCGCGCGGCAAACCGCCGATGCCCAGCGCCAGATCCACGGCGAGCGCGCCCGTCGGGATGACATCGATCTGCACGCGATGGGCGTCGCCCAGCCGCATGATGCTCCCTTCGCCATACGCCTTGGTGATGGTGGAGATGGCGGCCTCGAGATCGCGCTGGCGCGCGGCTGAGATCTTCGCCGGGTCAACGGCGCGTCCTTCGGACGAGGAGCGATCGGGCGGCGACTTTTCGCCGTTAGATTTCTCTGAAGTTGGTTTTTCGGCGACAGTTTTCTCGGCAGTCTTTGGGGGCATAGCAACTCTCTCCTTTAATCTTTGCTTAGCTTGTAAAGAAAAATTCGGGCCATGTCCAGAATCTTGTTTGTTTGGCGGCGCAATCGTTGTCGTCCGAATCGGTTTTTAGCCAGGAAAATAATCCGGGAATTGGTCTTGACTTGCTGGGCAGGAGGTCTAAGATGCAAATGGTAGCGTGGGATTGATCGCACAACGCTGGTTCGTTCAGCAATCATCAATATTCAGCACCTCTATGAAATACCTTAAGTACGGCGTCGTCGCCGCAGTCCTTATGGCGTTGCAACTTTCCATTGCCGCTCAGGACAAACCCGAACAAAAACCCGAAAAACCAGGCAAGCCCGGCATCGGCAAACCTGGCAATGCGAAACCTCCCGGCGATAAGCATCCGGGCGACAAACCACCGGGCGATAAGCCTCCTGGTGATAGGCCTGGCAAACCCCCGGGCGACAAACCCCCAGGTGATAAGCCTCCCGGTGGCAAGCCTGGCAAACCTCCGGGCGACAAACCTCCGGGCGACACACACGGCAAGCCCGGCAAGCCCGGTGACAAACCCCCGGGCGACACACACGGCAAGCCCGGCAAGCCCGGTGACAAACCCCCGGGCGACAAGAAGCCGGACGCTAAGCCCTAAAGTCCCTGCTCTGGTTTGACAATCTCAGATCCCGGAATCTGATTTCACATAAGGCGTGGTCGTGGAAACATGGCTGCGCCTTTTTTGTTTCATAGCAGTTCCACGCATTTCCATGCAGGATGCGAGAAAAAACAGATGACAGAGCGGCAGCGATCTGACAAAATCCGCGCAGGGGTAGACGCGTCAGGATGGAGTTTGCCGCGAAGAGGTTTCAATGCTTCGAAGCATCGGCACCCGCCCCTGTTCCTAACACTCAATTGTCGGTGATTGATCAGCGATAGCCAGCGAATGATATCCGTGCCTGTCATCCTCCACCCGCTGTTTTGCCTCCCAGCGGTCCTGGTCCTCAGTCTCACAGGGTGTGCTTCCTCATCACAAACCGTCGCCTCGCTTGAAATGGAATCTCCACGGGCCAACCACGGTTTCCTGACCCAGGACGCCCAGCCTGATGGCTTGAAGCAATTGGCGCAGGCGCTGCAAAACTCCGAAACATCTGGCCACCCGCTTCTAAAGACTTCCGGTTCTCACGGTGAGAACCAATCGGCCCCAGCTTCGGATTCAGCTACGGACGACGATCTGGCTGGCGCGGCGCAGCCCGAAGCTCAACCCGCTGTTGCGGGGGGCAATTTCCCGGCCACCGCAGGACTCAGCAAATTGATCTCTTTGCCCAAGCTGAGCGCAACCGAGATCGACGAATTGATTTCGGCGCTCCAACTGAAGCTGGAAACCGAGCAAGACTATCGTCCAGCGCAGCCGGCTCTACTCGCCCCTCTTCCCGCCCTGCCATCCGGTCTCAATCCTGGTCCGTCCCTTTCAAAAACGACTCCGAACGGTCGGTCATTGCTTCGTCTGGGCCATCGACGGTTTCTCTCTCAACCCGCCCAGCTTTGGGTGGACGGCGCGGTTATCGCGGACGCAGATCCGACGGTGTTGGCCGTTAACCCAGATCTCAGCGTGATTTCAGCCCTGGTCGATGCCCTCGCCGCTTCCGCCGAGGAGCGGAAGAAGAATCTCGATTCGAGTGATCTGGGAAGCCGGCTTATCCGGTTGAGCTACATCGATATGGCCGGCGCCATGAAGGCGCTGAAAGGATTTGGTTTGAACACGGCGGACGAATTGGCGGGCGTGCCCAAGCCGATCTCGTTCCAGCAGTTGCCGCTGGTGGCGCCGATGCCTTCGCCCGACACCAACCATGTCTCGCTCCTGGGCGCAGAAAAAGTGGAAAAAGGACCGTTCGAACTTTCGTTGACGCCCTCCGTCGCCACTCCATTGCCGGGAGTGGTGAATACGGCGCCGACTGAGCAACTCGTCGTTTTCTTTCATCAGGCGCACCCGGAACAGTTCGGGCGGGTCAAACAACTCCTGGATGATTTCATCGACCGGCCCGAACGGCAGATTTTTGTGGAAGGGATGGTTTTGGAAATTAACGAGGAGGGCTTGAAGGAACTCGGAATCGAATGGCAATTCAAAGAAGGGAACTTCGAATGGATCGCCGGTTCGCTGGCGGCGCCAGGGACCGCGTTGAGCACCGCCCAATTCGGGTTCGATAGCCTCCGGGATTTGGACAAGAACTGGGTCGCCAAATTGAAAGCCCTGGTGGTGGAGAAGAAAGCCGAGGTCCTGTCGCGTCCCAGTGTGCTGACCGTCAACAATCGCCAGGCGACGATTCGGGTCGGCACCGACATCCCCATCGCCACCAGCCAACAGGAGCCGGGCGCTTTTGCCGCGCCGGGCACCGTGGCCTTCAATTTCAAATACCTCGCCACGGGCATTTCGCTCAATGTCATGCCCCGCGCGAACGAGGCGGGCGACCAGGTCAGTTTGTTGATCGACACGATCGTCTCGGCACAGGTGCCGGGCGCGGATTTGGAACTTCGGTCCGCGAGTGGCGCCCTGCTGGCTTCCGCGCCATCGATGGCCACGCGGCGAATCCAGACTTACGCCCGGATCGACAACAACACCCCATTCATCATCGGCGGTCTGGTGAACAAAGAATACGCGACCGCGCGGGACAAAATCCCGTTGCTGGGAGATATTCCATATCTTGGCGCGCTGTTCCGGTCGAAACGAACCACGTCTAGCAAACGCGAAGTGATCGTCGTCTTGACGCCGCATGTTCTGGAGCCGGAGAAAGGAAAACTGTTTGGCCAGTTTCTGCCGAAAGACGAGGACCGGTTCGATGAATTTGGAAACAAACTGTTCCGGGACACCTACCGCATTCGCTCTGAGGATGTGTTCGATTTGTCATTCATTACGGACAATCCGCGGCTGCAGCGCTTTCGCGACGAGGCCCAGCGGGCGGTCACGCGAGATTTTCGGCTGGCTTACACGGAACCCTACAGCCAATTCGCGGACGACCGCTTCCCCGGCGAGAACATTCTCGTGCGCCGGATGGTCTGGGAAGTGGTGCGCCGCCTTTCCACGACCAACAGCCTGCCCAACTACAAATGGCTTGACAGTAACATCAACCCGGAGCGTTTGATCGTCTTCGAAAGCCAGCAGACCGGCGGAGGATTCGGCGTGCAATTCCTCGAACGCATCTTGTCCAGGCTCGCGGGATCGAAGGATTTCGATTCTTTCTTCACCGGCAAGTCCGGCAAGGCCCTGGTGCTGACTTTTCACGGAAAAGCTCCGGCGGCGGCGATGGCAGAACTGATCACCGTGCCCATCCCTGAATTCCGCTTGGTGGATTGCCCGGATCACCAGAAATTCTGGAACTCACTGCTGTGGGATTTGAACCAGCCCGACGACAAGGGACTGCCTCGATATTCGATTGTGCTGAAGGACCGCTCCGACCTGGTGCGATTGCAGCGTGCCCTCATCGTGAAGAAGATCGTGGCCCTGAACGGCGGCAACACCCAGATGTCCCTCTCCAACTTCAGCCTCGGCAAGTTGCTGCTCATGCCCGAACCCAAGCCGGATCAGTTTCATCCGGTCGATGGCGAGGTGGCGCAGTATTTCTTTCAGATCGAAAAATATTACGAAGCGACCCTGCAAGTAATCGAAAGAACCCTGGCCGGGATGGAAAGGGCCGGGCGGAACGCTTCAACAGTGCCTCGATAATCTCTGCGGTTGTGCAATGCCTCCGAACAAAGCTCCAACTCCCATCTCGTTGACGAACGAGATCCTCCACGTTCTGAAGAAGCTGATTTGGCCCGTCCTCACGCTGGCCTTGATCCTGGTTCCGGGCTGGCAATGGCTGGGCGAGCGGCAGGCCGAGGCCAAGGACATCACACAGCGTGTTCTGGGTTACGTCGTCGGCGCCGGGCTTGGCCTGAGCATCGCGTGGCTGGTCGTCCGGTTGATCGAAGTCCTGGTTTGGCGGCTCCTGGAGCTGCGGTTGCGAGCGAACGTGCCGCGCCTCCTGAAAGACATCGTGGCCGCAGTCGTTTTCTTGATCGCGGGTTTGATGATTTTCGGGCTGGTCTTCAAACAATCGGTCACGGGCATCTGGGCGACCTCCGGCATCGTCAGCCTGGTGGTGGGCTTCGCCTTGAAGAACATGATTGCCGACGTGTTTTGCGGCATCGCTTTGAACGTGGATCAGCCGTTCAAGATCGGGCAATGGATCAAGATCCATCCGCGCGCCATGCCGCCCATCGAAGGGGCCGTGCTGGAAATCAGTTGGCGATCCACGCGGATGCGGACCATGGGCCACAATCTGGTCGTCGTGCCGAACAGCGAAATCAGCACGATGGTCATCACCAATTACAGCGAGCCTCAGGACAAATGCCGGTTTGACATTCCGTTCTGTTTGGATTTCGCGGTCCCGTCCGAACGAGCCGTCCGCGTGCTCCTGGCGGGCGCCAAGGCCGCGGCGGGAGTCCTTGAAACGCCTGCGCCGACGGTTAACGCCAGTAAAGTCAGCGGCCGCGGAGTCGAGTACATGGTGAGATTCTGGATGAAGCCCGCGGAAATGAATCCGGAAGTCGTGTACCACACGGTCATCACCAATGTCCTCAGACATCTGCACCAGGCCGGCATTTCGCTGGCTTACGAGAAGCACGATATCTTCTACGCGGAAATGCCGCCGCGGCAGTTGGACCGGATGAACGACCGCGCCGCACTGGTTCAGCGCATCGAAATTTTTTCCGGCTTGCAGCAGGAGGAAACCGCACGCCTCGCGGCCCGGATCAAGGAACGGCGTTTCGGGTCTGGCTCGGCCATCGTCAACCAAGGAGATCCTGGGGATTCGATGTTTGTGCTCGTGGAGGGTTTGCTGGAGGTTCGCTCGGATTTGGAAAACGGAAGAAAACAAGTCCGTGTCAAGTCGCTTGAGCCGGGCGAATTCTTTGGTGAAATGTCGTTGCTGACCGGCGAACCGCGAGCAGCGACGGTCGCGGCTCTTACCGACACCGTGGTCTATGAAATTGGCAAGGAAGATCTCGAATCGCTTTTGGCGCACCGTCCGGAAATCGCGGTGAACATTTCCCAGATCGTCGCGCAACGGCGCCACGATCTGGCCGCGCTGGAGAAGCTGACGCCGGAGGAGAAGGCGGTCGCTCAGCACAGTTTCGCCGAACAAATCCTGGACAAAATGAAGAGCGTCTTCAGCAGTCTTCGCCACGGACTGGGCCTTCGCCCGCGCGAGACCGCCATCGTCAAATAGGAATTCCGGTTTCCTCGCTGTCTTCTGCAGCCTGATCGCGAGCGCAAAAGGCTTAAGGTTCCATGTCGCCAAACTCCAGACTTATGAAAAGTTCTCCGCCGAATCCGTCCTCCGTTCACCCTGACAAAACAGCCCCGACTCTGGCTTTCACCTCGATTGACCAGCGCTCTCATCAAGACACCGTAGGCTCGCTGCTGGAGTCAGCCGAGCGTGGCCAGCCACAGTGCGATCGAAGCGAGGGCGCTTATCCACAGAGCGACGAACGCGCAACATTCCCAAGTGTCTGAGGCGCGCTGGCTCTGACGAAGCTCCGTTCGAAGCTGAAGGTCACGGGGAGGCTGGAAGGCTCGCACGGCCTTCGAACCCTCCGTCCAGCCCATGAACTTCGCTCCGCCGAGAGATCTATGGAGTGCGCCGGCAGAGCAGGCAGAGCGCCGCGGCGACGGCGCTTTGGCGTGGGTCGCGCCTTCCGGTCTCGAAACCAAAGCGGGGTCGTGCTGCGCTTGCCGCGCTCCAAAGGGTCGTCGGTTGTGGCCAAGCTTTCCTGCGGCGGGTCGAGTCGCCGCGGGCGTCTTCAATTCAACGTTTCGCAACTGCGAGATCGGTAGCGTGTCCATGCTGTGAATCAATTTCAGAATGAGGACACACCGGCCAAAGGAAGGTTGCAGAAACCTGGCCTGAGTTTCTGCCCATGACCGCTGAGGTTAACTCGTATCGAACCCTCAGGTTCGGAAGCTACTCAGGTCGCACTCCAGTTTTTCGTTGGCCCGGATCATTTCCTCCCAGGTGACTTCGCGGCGTTGGTATGCGGCGGTGCGGCCCAGAATTGTCGTGAGATTGCTGCGCACACTCGGAGCCACGGTGGGATTGCTGTAATCGCCGCTTGTGATCTGATCGTAAAAGCTCGCGATGCTCCGGACGGCGCCGTCGGTGTAGAGATTGCCAGTCGCACCGCCGGTGAACGGCGTTTTGCCGGTAATGGCGACATGGCCGCCGTAGTGCGTGTCGATGGTGCCGTTCGTTCCATAGATTCGGCATTGGATGTCTTCCCAGCCCGCGCCGACTTGTTTGGAACAAAAGCTCAAAACGACCTCGCCCGGGTAATTGAAGATCACCGCAAAATGATCCCAGCACGTGCCGATCAATTCGCGCGCTTTGCCGCCGCAACCTGCAGCTCGAAGCGGCGCGGCGTTCAAAATCCACGAAGCCACGTCGAGCGCGTGGATGTTCTGCTCGGTGATCACGTCGCCGGAGAGCACGCGGTCCAGCGCCCAGGCGCGCAGCCACAAATCTTTGTCGCCCGGCGCGGCGCGGAGCCGGGCATCGAGATTGGAAAACATCAGGCTTGTCTGATACGTGGCTTCTCCGCACACGATCCGTCCGATGTCGCCGCGGTGGACGCGCTGGATCGCTTCCTGATACAAGGTGTGCGCGCGCGTTTGAAAATCCACGAGGAACACGCGCTTTTTGGCCGCAGCTTTCTGGCCGCTGTCCGCGATGCCCTGGCAGCCCGGAACATCGACTGCAATCGGTTTGGCCAGGTAAACGTGACAGCCGGCATCCACGGCCGCGGCCGCTTGCTCCGGATGAAAGTAGGGCGGACTCTGGATCACGACGGCGTCCAGCTTCTGTTCGAGCAAGCGGCGGTATCCGGATAGGCCCGTGTAACGCCGCGCCGCCGGCACCTGGAATTTTTCGCCCACGGCATCGACGCGGTCCTGAAAGTAGTCGGCCACCGCGGTTAGGCTGTAGCCGCCGTGTTTCTGAAATAGATCAGCGATCCAGCCGCCGCGCCCGCCGCACCCGATCAACCCCCAAGCGATCTTTGAATTGGATTCAGCGCCCAGCGCCTGTTCCGGTTTGAGGAGGGTGAACGAAAGCGCGGCGACTCCGCTTCCGGTTATGAATTCGCGGCGGGATACTTCGTGAGCCTGGTTGGGGTGGGCGTGACTAATCTGGTCTGACATATTGGATCCTTTGTTTCGGCAAGTCTCCCTGATCGGAGCGCAGCCGGAATTGATTTGTGTCAAGGCATCGGTTCCAACGCGGCGGCCCAATGGAGCACGATGGTTGAATTGTTGAATGAATCCTCCGTGCCATCCATGGCCAGCCGCCAGCGTGTCTTCGCTCATCTCCACGGGCGCCCGGTCGATCGGCTGCCTGTGATGCCCATCACGATGCAGTTTGCCGCGGCGCAAATCGGCGCGCGCTACGGCGAATATTCGACGAATTATCGCGTGCTGGTCGAAGGCCAGATTCGAACCGCCGAAACCTTCGGCTTCGATTACGTCAACACGATGTCCGATCCTGCGCGCGAAGCCGTGGACTGTGGGGCGGCCATCCAATTCTTTGACGATCAACCCGCGGCGCTCGTAGAGGACCAGGCCTTGCTGGCGAATAAGACCACGCTAAACCCGTTGAAGATTCCTGACCCGCTGAACGGCGGGCGCATGCACAACGGAATTCGAGCGATTGCCCTGTTCAAGGAGAGGATCGGCCAAGAGAAAATCATCGAGGGTTGGGTGGAGGGTCCGCGCGCGGAGGCCGCGGACCTGCGCGGCATCAACACGCTCATGCTCGACTTTTACGATGATCCGGCGTTCGTGCGCGATCTGTTCGATTTCGTCGTCGAAATGGAGTTGCGCTTTGGCCGCGCTCAAGTCGCGGCGGGCGCAGACATCGTCGGCGTTGGGGACGCCGCGGCATCGCTGATTGGCCCGCATCTCTACGAGGAATTCGTCTGGCCGTACGAGAAGAGGCTCGTCGAAGGCCTTCAGGCATTGGGCGCTGCCGTTCGGCTGCACATCTGCGGCAACACCCGATTCTGCTTGAAAGGCATGGCAGCGCTCGGCTGTGAAATCGTGGACCTGGACTCGCTTTCACCAATTTCGGAAGCGCGGGCGGCGATGGGGCCGGACCAAATTCTCCTGGGCAATATCAATCCGGTCAGCGTGCTGCGGGACGGCGATGCAGCGTCCGTGTCGTCGGCGATCTTGGACTGTCACCGCCAGGCGGGCGATCCATACATTGTCGGCGCTGGCTGTGAAGTGCATCGAGACACACCGGCCGAGAACCTGCAAGCGCTGGCTGAATACGCCCGGAAGCGTGGTCCGGGATCGGACTTAACTTGAGCCACTATCAGTTCCGCCGGGCCATGGAATTCGCGATCATTGGCTACAATTTCCGCCGCGTGGCCAGTTTGCTGTAGCTCCTACTTTGACCTGGCGTGTTGAAACGCCTAGTCTCTGCGGCCATGCGCATCTGGGCTGCCGTCCTGCTCGTTTTTCTCAGCGGATTCGCCATCATGGTTCTGGAGATCATTGGCGCGCGATTCCTGGCCAAAGATTTTGGGAGTTCGTTTTACGTGTGGGTCAGCCAGATTGGCATCATCCTGGCCGCGCTGGCCTTGGGTTATGGCGTCGGAGGGTGGCTGGGCGACCGTTATCCGGGCGCGTCGCTGCTGGCCTGGCTGCTCTTCCCCGCTGGCGCCTTCACCGGTCTGATTCCGAACTTCGCGCCGCGCCTGATTGACGCGATCATCCTCCGCCATCCCGAGGACCAAACGGTCCCGTTAATCTGGCAAAAACTCGACCCGGCGCTCGGCAGTTTGCTGATTTTCCTTTTGCCGTGTTTTGTGCTGGCGACATTGCCGCCGTTCGTCATCCGGCTTTCCGCGCGAAATGTCAGTCACGTCGGGAAAGTCAGTGGCTTGATCTATGCCGCGAGCACCGTCGGCAGCATTGCCGGGGTGTTTGTGTCCGGGTACATTTTGATCGATTACATGAACCTGACGAACATCTTCCGGGCGACAGGAGGGCTGACGATTCTGCTCGGAATCATCTGCCTGATCCTGGGCAAAAGTTGAAAATCCGAGAAACATTTTTCTTGGCGCACGCCTCTACACTTCCATGAATTGCGCACGGCCAAAATTAAGTGCCTGTCTGGGGGGAGCGAGCGGTCTTTTCTGCCGGTTGCGGGAGTATCGTAACGCCGTCTTTCGAGCGGCAGGATGCCGCCGAAACCGGCAGGCTGGAAGCCTGCCCTACGTTTTGTTCTGGCTTGTTGCGACGCCGACGCTCCTGACGGCAAGAGCCTCCGTGGTTTTCGAGACGACTTCGCCGTACCACCACATTCGCGTCGTGGATAACCAAGGCATCCGGACGTTGAGCTTCGATCAATCCCAGGAATCCCGGATGTCGCTGGCCAACCCGCTCGCCGGTCATTTTCAATACACGGAGTTCTTCCACATGCCATGGCTGTGGAACCCGGCCATGACGAACGTGCTGCTGATCGGGTTGGGCGGCGGGAGCATTCAGCGCGCTTACCAGCATTACTATCCGCACGTGGCCCTCGACACCGTGGAACTCGACCCGGTCGTGCTCGAAGTGGCCAAAAAGTACTTTTTCGTCACCGAGACGCCCACGCACAAGGTCCACATTTCGGATGGAAGGATTTTCCTGCGCCGGACTCAGAAGAAATATGACGCGATCATCCTGGACGCCTACAAATCCGGCCGCTACGGCTCGTACATTCCGTATCACCTGGTCACGAAAGAATTTTTCGAGATCGCGCGCGACCGCCTCACGGAGAACGGGGTCGTGGTGTATAACGTCATCGGGACTTTGCAGGGCTGGCGCGCGGATATCCTCGGTTCGGTTTACAAGACTTTGAAGGCGGTCTTCCCCCAGGTTTATCTTTTTCCCGCGACGGACAGTTGGAACATCGTGATGGTGGCCAGCCGAAATCCTTTGCCGGTCACGTTGCCTCACGCCGTGCAGCGGGCCGCCGAGTTGGTTGCCGAGGGTCGCGTCACGATGCCCACGTTCAAGACGCGCGCCGCGGCGTTTCTGCCGAAGATCCCGCCAACGAGCCTGCGCGCCGACGTTTTGACGGACGACTATGCCCCCATTGACGGGCTGCTCGCGCGCGCGCCCACCGCGGCCGACCGGCGCTCGAATCGGCGCGTCCCCGACGCCGAAACCGATCCGGCTCCCGCCAAACCAAAGGGGACGAAGATTCCGCAATGACTGATCTATGGACGGGCCGTCCCAGCCGCGTTCCGCCGTCCCTCCGGGACTCGACGCTCCGACTCCGCTAACCCGGATATTTCACACCCTCCGGGGAGCACACGCGCCCTCGCGTGTTCCCATCGGCGCCTCGCCGATGGATTCGACGACGGTCGAACCGACACCTTTTTGTCAGCCAGAGTCGCACCGTTGCGGCGAGGTGCCGCAAGCAGCACGCGAGGCGCGTGCGCTCCCCAAGACCGAGCGTGAAATATCCCGGCTAACCCAGTGTTGAAACACTGGGCTATTCTCAGAAGTCCCTCCGGGACAAATTGCAGTTGCGGCACAAGTATTCATGGCTTGAATCAGCCTAGAAATTCGAAGCCTTATATGAGCGCCATTCCGGGCCGTCCCCTTTGCTACGCGACGGTTCTTTCCTGATGGAAAAGATTCTCGTGATCCAACTGAGTCGGATGGGCGATCTTGTCCAGACCCTTCCGCTCCTGCAATGGCTGAAGCGCGGAATGCGGGAGCGGCAAATCACGCTGGTTTGCCTGCGGGAATTCCAGCAGATCGTGCAGGGCCAGCCGTGGTTCGACCGGCTGGTTGCGATCGATCTGGCTGAAGTTCGTAAACTCTGTGACGAAGCCCATCGGCAAGACTTTCGCCAGTTGGCGCCCTTCGAAGACTGTCCGGAACTCGCGGAAACCTACGATCGCGTCATCAACCTGACGCACGACGAAGCGAGCGCGGTGCTTTGCGAAAAAGTCCCAGGCCGCGAAAAATGCGGCCGCATTCACACCCTCCCGAACGAAATTCGGCTGCTGGGCGACTGGGCGAAATACCTCTTCGCGGCCGTCCGACATCGCCCGCTGAACCTTTTCAATCTGGTGGACATTTACCTGGGGATGGGAAGTTCCAGTAGTTCCCGAACCACGCGCACGGATCATGAACCGACGGGAATCCCACGCACCGGTTCTGCGGACACCCTCTCCCCCTCCGAGGGGGAGAGGGAACGGGTGAGGGTGAGGTTCAGGGGACCAATGGGCGAAGTTCCGCTTGAGAGAGTTCTCTCCCCGAATGGCAGTGAGGAGGATCGGTTCCAGGGAAGCGCGGCCCGGTGTGACTTCAAAGTGGAGGCCGCGGCTCTGGCGGAAGTTGGCGCCCTGCTCCGCCATCACGGATACGCAGGGAAAGGGCTGCTCGTTGGGCTGCAACTGGGCGCCAGCGATCTTCGCCGCGCCTGGCCAGTCGAGAACTTTGCGGCGCTGGCCCGGCAGCTTTGCACCTGGCCCGACGTTGAGGTTGTTTTGACGGGGAGCCAGAAGGAAGCGGCCTTGAGCAGCGAATTCCTCCGGGAGGCAAATGGGCCAGTCATCGATTTGATCGGCCTGACGGACCTCCGCCAACTCCCGGCGCTGCTCGCGACGTGTGATCTCCTGATCAGCAACGATACCGGTCCCGTCCACATCGCCGCCGCGGTCGGCACGCGAGTCCTGGGCCTTTATTTTTCGACGGCCTATTTTGCGGAAACTGCGCCTTACGGCCAGGGCCACGTCGTCCTCCAGGCACAAAGCGAATTCGCGGGAACCAATTCTTCGGAATTCTTGGCTGCCTCACGCGGCGAGGACGGCCTGCCGGTCGAAGCCGTGCAGGCCGCTGTTCTGAAAATGCTAGGCCGCGGCTGCGGCTGGCCTTCCCACCAACCCGGATTGCGCGTTTACGAATCACAATTCCTGTCCAACGGAACGCTGATCTACGCACCGGTCGGGCCTGCGGCGCCGCCGGAGTATCTGATCGGGCTCGTGAACCGGCTGATGTGGGAGCAGGCGTTCGGGCTGGCGAGCGACACTGCATTCATTAATGAACTGTTCTCTCGCAGCCGGGTGCTCATAGAATTGCAGGAGGAGTTGGCCGATTACCGCGAGGCTCTGCGGAGGATGCAGTCCCATTTCGCAAACGGGCGCGAACTGGCCCGCCGGATGACCGCCTTGGCTGAGTCGGAGAGCCAGGCGTCCGATCCGGCTGCGGCTTTGCCCGAACAAATGGCAGGGACCGTGAGAGAGATTTCGGGCCTGGGCGAGGGATTCGCGCTGCTCGCCGACTTTTTCCATTACGAGATCATGGACCTCGATTTTTTGCCCAGGTCCGAGCTCGCGCAAGAATTGGAACACAAGTTTCGGAAGCTGGAGAATCTTTCCCGAATCTTTTTGGAGACCCTGGACGAGATCGAAGCACTGGCCCGCGCCCATGGCTAAATCAATCAGAGAGACTTCACAGAAGGCAACGAAGAGAACAAAGGCTTTGTTGACTTAGTTGCCATCTGTAGAAACTCTGCTGCCGGAGAGCGCAAGGAAACATCGGATTGTTTGCGGTCTCCGCCTGAAGCCAATCGAACAACCAGGACCAAACATGTTTGGAGCAAGCCGCGGCTCGTTTGCGTCTGATTCGGCGGCTCATCATCCGCATCGCCATATCGCGAGCACGGCGTTCACGCTCATTGAACCCCTGGTGGTAATCGCGATCGTCGCGATCCTGGCTTCCCTGTTGTTGCCCGTGCTCAGCAAGGCGAAGGCGAAAACCCAGGGAATCCAATGTTTGAGCAACTTGAAGCAATTGGGATTAGCCTGGGTCCTCTACGCAGACGCACACAACGATCAGGCGCCGCCGAATGCCAATGATACGACCGATACCCGATTAAGTTGGGTCGCCGGTTGGCTCACACTTGACGGCGGCAACAACGCCGGTCATCCAGGTCCCAACAATCCGGACAATACGAATCAGCTTTTCCTGCGCAACAGTTTGCTGGCTCCATACGGAGCGGATGCGCTCGGCATCTGGAAATGTCCGGCGGACAAATCGCAGAGCACCATCAGCGGCAAGCGCTATCCGCACGTCCGGTCCGTGTCCATGAACAACTGGGTGGGCGACTACGACCCGCGCACGGGCCAGGAGAATCCCGCCTCGACCCCGGGCTACATCCGGATTAAAAAGATGTCCGACATGACCGATCCGCCGCCGGCGAAAACTTATGTGATGCTCGACGAGCGCGCCGACAGCATCGGCAACGGCTATTTTCTCCTGCTCATGGACGGGTTCCCGGAACGGCCGACGCTGCGCAGCTTGGTCGATTACCCGTCGAACTATCACAATGGCGCGGGCGGTTTGAACTTCGCGGACGGGCACTCGGAAATCCATCGCTGGCGCGACCCGCGCGTTCAGCCGGTTTACCAGCCCGATTTTCATCTGACCGTGTGGCCTCCACGGCCCGTCCCGAACAGCGTCGATATTGGCTGGCTGCAAGAGCGGGCGACGGGAACGAAGTGACGGCAGGCTCTTTCCATGAACCGTCGGTACGTAGTCCCGCCTTTAGGCGGTTTCAACGCCCCCGACCGGCTAAAGCCGGGACTACGTACAGGGCGCGGTTCATGGGCTGTGAGCATGCTTCGAGAACCAAGGAAGCTTCCCATGACCACGACGGCAGGGCTGCGTTGCCGCGCAGCCGCTTTTCAGTCGATGCGGCGGCGCAGCAGCACCGCCCTACCCTTGACAGGCTCATGGCCTCGGTGCGCGGGCGAATAACTGTGGAAGCTTTCACACTGATCGAACTGCTGGTCGTCATCGCCATCATCGCGATTCTGGCGGGAATGCTTTTGCCCGCGCTCAACAAAGCCAAGGGCAAGGGACAGCAGATTGCGTGTTTGAACAATTACCGCCAGCTTCAGCTTTGCTGGCTGATGTACGTCGATGATCACAACGATGCCTTGCCGCCCAACGCCACCAGCAGTGAAGGCGGGCGCGGCGGGTTCAATGCGACGCCGGACACGTGGATTCAAGGCAACGCCTGGACGGACACCAGCAGCACAAACATCGAGAACGGCGTGCTGTTTCCTTACAATCGCTCGGTCAAAATCTACAAATGTCCCTCGGACCGTTCCACCGTGCGCGACGAAGGCAAGGTTCCGCGTTTCCGCACCGTGGCGATGAACATGTTCATGAATCACATCCCTGATCCCAGCGATCAAACGTGCTGGCACCGGTTCTCCCAAATTATGAATCCGCCTCCGGCCAAAGCATTCGTGTTTATTGACGAACACGAGCACAGCATCGACAACGCTCGGTTCTTTCTGGCGGGCCGGAACGAGTGGCGGTGGATCGATTTCCCGGCCACAAGGCACAACAACGGGGGCGTGCTGAGTTTCGCTGATGGCCATGCCGAACTCTGGCGCTGGCAAGAACCGATCACGATTCAGATCGGCAAAATGAAGCCGTGGATTCAAGGTCCCTCCGGCGTTCCCGGCACCGACCGCGATCTGAGGCGAATCCACGAATCGATCCCTGTGCCGCCCGTGCGCTGAATGGGGGAAAAGACCAAATGAAGGTCCATGCCCGCGTGTTACGCGTTACGCAGCGACCGAGGCATGGTGCCGCGTCTCATTGCGGTACGGTTTGATGTGCTCCTGATAGCATTGCGGACAGATGCTGTGCGTGAAGTCCGTGCCGGTCTGGGCGTGGATGTAGGACTCGATCTGGTGCCAGTAATCCTGGTCGTCCCGGATGCGTTTGCAATAGCTGCAAATCGGCAAGAGTTTCTTGATCTCCTTCACCTGGTTCATGAAACCCAGGATGCGCTGGGCTACCCTCAAACGGATCAGCAATTCGTCACACCGAAAGGGCTTTGCTAAGAAATCATCGACACCTTTCTCCATCGCCAAGCGGTAATTGTCTTTATCGGACCGAGCTGTGAGCAGCGCGAAATAGACGTAGTCGCGCGAGCGGCGGGCCCGGATGCGCTTGCAGAGTTCGAGGCCGTCCAGCTTTGGCATCAGCCAGTCGCTGACAATGATCTGGACCGGATCTCGGGCAAGAACGGACCAAGCTTCTTCGCCGTTGCGAGCTTCCACGGTGTGATGGCCAGCGTAAGCCAGCGCGGTCTTGAGGATTTCGAGCGCAACGGGATCGTCGTCAACGAGAAGGATTTTACTGGCTGGTCGAGACTCTATCAATAATCAACTTTGCGGTTGCCTGAATCAGCAAGAAGCGGACGAACGGTTCTAGCCCGGCAGAAATTCTCTATTCTGCAAAGCGGGACAAAAGTTGCCGAGATGCGCCAGATCTCATCCGCAGCCCGGCAATTCTCACTTTGGCGACCTAGCGGGCCGTCCCGGCTGCGAGTTTAGCACTACAGACACTTCCGAAATTCGCAGCGCGGACGACCTTGTCCGCAGCGCTTCCACGACGACCGGGGCGCTGGAAACCTTCGACGCACCCCGGCCAGTCGAGGGGGCTGCAGGCGAGGTCGCCCGCGCTCCGGTCCATTCGTGAAACTGTCGCCGTTTGAAGCGCTTTGCGGCGAGGACACCCCGCAAACGCGCAGGCACGGACGCCTGCGCTGCTTCAAATGAGAATTGCGTCCAGTGCATCAGTTGACGGTGGCCTGGACTGGAACGCTCGATTTGGAGTGCGCCGGCAGAGCGCAGCGGCGACGGCGCTTTCTTGTCGAATCCCACAATCTCGGACAGATCGGGGATCGCCGCCTGGGTCCACGCCAAAGCCGCGTCGCGCTCCGCTTGCCGCCGCACTCCAAAGAGTCACCGGCAACGGGATGCGCCGAATTGCGTCCGCAGCCTGTGGCCGGCGTTGACTGAGGTTCGGCAGGAGGGTAATACTGTTCCATGACCTGATCGAAAGTCGAAGGTAGTTCGATTGGGATGGGCAATCGGACGACAGTGCAGGAAATACTTGCTGACTCGCATGCTTCAAACCGCAGATTCCATGTTGCCTGGCCTTCTCCCGGGTTTGGCTGCCAGCGACGAGATTTCTTCTTTTCGCGATTCTTACCTTAAGGCGTTCCGCGGGATGTTATTGGGACGCGTGCTCGACGAAAAGTTCGCGAGCCTGTATCGCGCCGGCAAGATTCATGGCGGCGTTTTCATTGGACGCGGACAGGAGGCGTTGAGCGTCTCCGTGGGACAGTTGCTCCGGCCTGGGGATATCTTCGCTCCTTTGATCCGTGATTTGGCGGGACGGTTGGCCTTTGGAGAGCCCATTCTCGACGCCGTGCGAAACTACCTCGGCTCTGTCCTCGGCCCCATGCGCAGCCGGGATGGGAACGTGCATCGAGGGCGTCCGAGACAAGGTTTGCTGCCGATGATCAGCCACCTGGGCGCCATGATCCCGGTGGTGAACGGGATGATCATGGCCCGCCGAATGAAGGGGGGGGCCGAAGCGGTCGGGGCCACGTGCATCGGCGACGGCGGCACTTCCACGGGCGCTTTCCACGAGGCGCTCAATCAAGCCGCCGTCGAGAAGCTGCCGCTGGTGCTCGTGGTCGCGAACAACGAATACGCTTATTCTACGCCGACCTCGCGGCAGTTCGCCTGCCGCTCCTTGATTGACAAAGCCATCGGCTATGGCGTGGAGAGCCACGCTCTCGATGGCACGGACCTGGCGGCTTGCCTGAGAGGGATGGCCAAGGCGATCCAACGGGCGCGGCAAGGATTCGGGCCGCAAATGGTCGTGGCTCGCTTGCTGCGGCTTTGCGGCCATGGCGAGCACGACGACTCAAACTACATTGATCCCAAACTCAAACAAAGTCCGGCGGGACGCGACTGCTTGAAAGTGGCCGAGGATTATTTGCTGCGACAGAGCTGGGCTGAGCCGACGGCCGTCGAGGGCTGGCGGAACGAGGTTGTGCAACGGGTCGAAGAAGCCGTCGCCAAAGTCCAGCGCGAGCCAGGCCCGGACCCGTACAAAGAAGATTGGTGCCCGCTGGCTTCAAAACACCTGAACGACACTCAAGGGCAAAACTAACAAACGGAGGCTTCCAGCCCTACATTCGCAGACAGGCGGTTAAGCCACCTGTAACGATGCCCAAACAAAATCCGTCTAGTCCGTCATATGCTCAAACCACTTCCTGCTTCAAGTTGGACCTACGCCCGCGCCGCGCACTTGCTCAATCGCGCCGGTTTTGGCGGGCCGCCTTCCGAGATTGAAAAGCTCGCCGCGCTCGGCCTGGAAAAGGCCGTGAATCACTTTATCGATTACGAGGAAGTCGCGGACGATACACCCGCGCCGGAGTGGGCCAAGCCTGATCCGACCCGCATTGAGCGCGTGCAGAAATTTCGGAACGCCACGGCTGAAGAACGCCGCAAGTTCCAGCAAATGGAACGCCGGACCCAGCAGGAGCGGCTCCTGGCGCTTCGCCAGTGGTGGCTGCAACGCATGGCGAATGGCCCGCGCCCACTCCAGGAAAAGCTCGCGCTGTTCTGGCACGGGCATTTTGCGACCAGCTTCCAAAAAGTTCGGGACGCCTATTTCATGTGGCTCCAGAACGAAACGTTTCGCAAACACGCCCAGGGCAACTGGATCGAGTTGCTCACCGCAGTTTCCAAAGACCCGGCTATGTTGATCTGGCTGGACCAGGCTCAGAGCCGCCGGGAACACCCGAACGAAAACTTTGCCCGCGAAGTAATGGAGTTGTTTGCATTGGGCGAAGGACATTACACGGAAAAAGACGTCACCGAAGCGGCGCGGGCTCTGACCGGCTGGTCCCTGGATCGCGCGAATCAGGTTTTCGTGAATCGGCCCCGGCTCCATGACAGCGGCGAGAAAACTGTGCTAGGCCGCACGGGGAACTTCAAAGGTGAAGACGTGCTGGAGCAAATCGTGGCGCAGCCCCAGGCCGCGCGCTTCATCACCGCCAAGCTCTGGAGTTTCTTCGCCGGTGAGAATCCGCCTGAGGATCTGGCCGACGCGCTCGCGAAGATTTTCCGGGAGCACGGGAACACCTTCAAGCCGGTCTTGCGCGCGATGTTCCGGAGCGAAGAATTTTACTCGGACTCCACCATGCGGAGCCAGGTCAAGGGGCCGGTGCAATGGCTCGTCAGCAGCGTGCGCATGCTGGAGACTCAGTTGCCGCCGCCGTTCGTGACGAACAACATGCTCCGGCTCCTGGGCCAGGACCTGTTCGCGCCCCCGAACGTCAAAGGCTGGGACGGCGGGTTGAGCTGGATCACGACCAACAATTTGTTGAATCGCTACAACCTCGCCGCGTTTTTGGTGCTCGGCGAGAACCCGATGCCCATGATGGCTGGCCGCCCAAATGGCGCGCCGATGCAGCGTCCCGGGAATCGGCCGAACCTGCGCGGGCGCGCCGTCGATGTTGCCAAAATCCTGACGGAAGAGGAGCGGCGCAGCAAAGACCAGCTCATTCAGGCGCTGGAAAGACGGTTCTTCCAGGGAAAACTCCGCGACAAACAGGCGAAAACCTTGCGCAAATACCTGGACACGCAAGGCGAACTGGACGACACCGACATCCGCCACGCGATCCGCCTGCTCATGTCCACGCCCGAATTTCAACTGACTTAGCCGCAACTATTCAGTGCGATGAAAAGCTCGCCCTCACCCCGGCCCTCTCCCCCAGGGAGAGGGAGTAACGTTTGCCGCCCGCGGACTCATCACTGTTTAGTGACCGTTTCCCAGTGCGGGAAAGATCGGTTCCCTCTCCTGGGGGAGAGGGTTAGGTTGAGGGCGAGTCACATTTTCAATGAATAGATACGGCCTAGGACTCGAAACCATCTACTCCAGCTATGAATCCTGCCATTGACCTCAAAACTCGCCGTGAATTTCTGCGCACCTCGTTGCTCGGCGGCGCGCTCACCTGGACGGTGCCGTCCTTCATTTCCAGCACGTTTTCCGCCTTGCACGACGAGGCGGCCGACCGCGCCACGCAAATCACAACCGGCCAGGACGGCCGCATCCTGGTCGTCCTGCAAATGGCCGGCGGGAACGATGGATTGAACACCGTCGTGCCGTTCACGAACGACCATTACCTTCGCGCGCGACCTCGGCTGAAACTTGCCGCGGACGCTGTCTTGAAGGTCAACGACGAATTCGGATTCCATCCAGGCCTCACCGCACTGAAGGAGATGTTCGACGCCGCGCATCTCCGTGTGATCCAGGGCGTCGGATACCCCAACCCGAATCGGTCGCACTTCCGGTCCACGGAAATCTGGCAGACTGCGAGCGACGCGAACAAGTTCGAGAAACACGGCTGGCTCGGACGGTACTTCGACAACGCGTGCGTCGGCGCCGATCCAACCGTGGGCGTGAACATTGGCCGCCAAATGCCGCAGGCTTTCGCGAGCGCGAAGCCGGTTGGCGTCAGCCTGGATAGCCCGGAGAATTATCGCTTCGCGGACCTCGACCGGCCCATGGAAGGCGAGACCGCATCGAGCGAACCGTTCTATCGCAAATTGAACCGGCCCGCGCCGCTCATGGAACTCGAAGGCCGAAATGACGGCACTTCCGGCGACACGATTGGAGCGGTCGCCGGCGGGACAAAATTCACCGGATCACCCCTGGATTATCTGGAGCGCGTGGCGCTCGATGCCCAGGTGAGCTCGGACAAGATTCTGGCCATCAGCAGAAAGGCTGCGAACCAGGCGACGTATCCCGCGTCGCCTCTGGCGAACTCGTTGAAGTTGATTGCCCGATTGATCGGCGGCGGCCTGCCCACACGGGTTTTCTACGCGTCGCAAGGCGGCTATGACACGCACACGAACCAAGCCGGCACGCATGAGCGGCTGTTGAAAGATATGGCCGACTCCGTGAAAGCGTTCGTCGCGGATTTGAAAGCCCAAGGCAATTTTGAGCGCGTGCTGATCATGACCTTCAGCGAGTTTGGCCGGCGCGTCGCGGAGAACGCCAATGGCGGCACCGACCACGGCGCCGCGGCGCCAATGTTCGTAATCGGCGACAAGATCAAAACCGGATTCCTGGGCAAATACCCGAGCCTTGCTCCGGAGGATTTGGCGAACGGCGATTTGAAATTCACCATGGATTTCCGCTCGGTGTACGCGGGCGTGCTCGAAGGCTGGCTCAACACGGCTAGCGCTCCAATCCTGGGCAGGAATTTCGAGCCGGTTGGACTGGTTTGACGAACGAAGTTCGCAAAAGGAGTTCTCGGAGCGCGACTGTGTGCGAAGCACCAGTCGCAGCGGTGAGGCCAGTACTGTGACAAAGAATTTTCGATACATGCGTTGCGTTGAGTTTGGCCTGTGGCGAGGCGGGAGCGAGGGAGCATCCCCGCCGCGGGCTGTGACCGAACGAACAACGAAGCCACAGGCCGAACTCAACGCAACCCTCCGGGCGGCAGTTCTTTTTGCGCCAGACTTCGTTGCTCGCTCCTCCCAGACCACCGACGGGTATGCTCGTCGCTCGCGCCTTG
>Ga0233424_10000499_pt1 | contig 48416 bp, 42 predicted proteins | sample Watercolumn_Towu_FD_181011 | JGI IMG/M metagenome (GOLD analysis project Ga0233424, IMG submission 181011) | Freshwater microbial communities from Lake Towuti, South Sulawesi, Indonesia - Watercolumn_Towuti2014_125_MG | ecosystem: Environmental > Aquatic > Freshwater > Lake | place: Indonesia...
ACTTCGGATCAAAGGGTTGCGGGTTCAAGTCCTGCCCGGCGCGCCAGCAGCACGGACGCCTTCGCGCTTCGCGAACCAGCGGGGAGTTTCCCGGGCTGTTTGTTCGCGTGTTCCCGCTCACAGCCCGGTTGCAACACATGGGGCTGTCCTCGATTCTCGCCGGCGCTCTCGCGGCATCCGCTCGCCTTCCGGCTTGTCAGCGCGGCGCACCCTTGCCACTGTCCCGCCACCCGCTGGGAATGAAGCGCATCCTCCTGATAGATGGCGACGACGGACTGGAGTCCGCACTCGCCAAGCCGCTCGCGGAAGCGGGCTGGAATGTCCTTCACGCGCGCGGCGGCGAGGAAGGCATCCGCACCACGCTGGAGCAGAAGCCCGACGTGGTCGTGTGCGAACTTCTCATGCCGCGGGTGAACGGCTATCAGGTCTGCCGCGGCGTCGTGGCGCGCCGTGAGCCCGGGAGCCGCACCAAGATCATTCTCACCGGCAGCAGCAGTTACGCGACGGATCGAGCGAACGCGCTGGAAGCGGGCGCGGACGAGTATCTGGTGAAGCCATTCCGCCCGGCGGACTACTTCACGTTGCTGGATTCCATCGGCGCGGACACGGCGTGTTTCCGCGAAGGCCGCCACACTGCCCACGCCAAGGCGCCCGAGGGCGGCGCTCCCGAGGCGTCGGTGGTGTATCACATCGGCCGACCGCCGACGGTGCGATTCGGGGCGTGCGCGGGTCGTTGCCCACGCCCGGACCGAGCACGCTCAAATACGGCGGCAACACTTCCTGCCTCGAGGTGCGCACCGACGGCGAGATCATCATCCTTGACGCCGACGTGTTCATCATGGACTCGCAATACGATGCCACCGAATACAAGGCCCACGTCGGCTGGGGCCACGGCTGCGTGGACGATGTCGTCGCGAACGTGAGGAAGCGGTTCCTGTTTCACCACGACCCCGATCACGACGGCGCGCACATCGAGAAGATGACCAGTAGGGGCAGCGAACTTGCAGTGATGCACGGCGCCACGGTGGAAGTCGCGGCGGCGCGCGAAGGCCTGGAAGTCGTGCTCGCCAACAGGCAATCGTGATACCGCACCACGCTTGGACACATCCCATTCGTCCTCGTCCGCCTCCTCGCCCTCGATGAATTGGACACCAAGTTCGAGGACGAGGACGACGACGAGGACGATCACGACGGAACACTGATGAGAACCTCGACACTCAAACTCCTGCGACTCACCGCTGCCGGGCTTTGGCTCGCCGCTGTGTCCGCGCCGGCCGCCTCGAACTCCGCGTCGCGCGCCCTTCACGCGCTCTTCGACGCCGAGTGGGAACACGCGATGCAGCAGCATCCGACGTGGGCTTCGTCGCTCGGCGACCGTCGGTGGAACGACAAGTGGCCCGACCTCTCGCTGGTCGCCCTCGAGGCGCGGCATCAGCACAACCTCGAAATCCTTCAGCACCTCGCGAAGATTGACCGCAAGTCGCTCCCGCCGCGCGACCAGCTCAACTACGACCTCTTCCGCAAGCGTTACGAACTGGCCATCGAGGCGCGGCCGTTCCGCTGGGAGCTTGTTCCCATCTCGATGCGCGATGGCATCCAGTCCGAGGACGAACTTGCCGACAGCCTGCGCTTCGAGTCGGTGAAGGACTACGACGACTGGCTCGCGCGACTGCGCGCGCTGCCCGAACTCGTCGAGCAAACCACTGTGCTCATGCGCGCCGGCATGAAGATTCGCATGGTGCAGCCCAAGGTCATCATGCAGCGCGTGCCGGCGCAGATTGAGAAGCAGCTTGTCGCCGACCCGGAGAAAAGCCCGTTCTACAAACCCTTCACGAGCTTCCCCGCGAGCGTCGCCGAGACGGAGCGCACGCGGTTGCGCGCGTCGGCCCGCGAATCGGTCGCGCAGCGCGTCGTGCCCGCCTATCGCAAGTTTCACGAGTTCTTCACCAAGGAGTATCTGCCCGCGTGCTTCGACTCGGTCGGCTGCTGGCAGATGCCCGACGGCGACAAGATTTACGAGTTCGAGGCGCGCAAGTTCACCACCACCGCGCTCACTCCGAAGCAAATCCACGAACTCGGCTTGAAGGAAGTCGCGCGCATCCGCGCCGCGATGCTTGCGGTGAAGGACAAGGCCGGCTTCAAGGGCTCACTCGAGGAGTTCTTCGTGTTCCTGCGCACCGATCCGCAGTTTTACCACAAGTCGCCGCAAGAACTGCTGGTCGCCTACCACGCGATGTCGCGGCGCATCGACCCGCTGCTCGTGAAGGTTTTCAAGACGCTCCCGCGCACGCCCTACGGCATCGAGCCGATTCCCGACAAGATGGCGCCCGACACGACGACCGCTTACTACCGCCAGCCCGCCGCGGACGGCTCGCGCGCGGGAACCTACTTCGTGAATCTCTTCCGGCCGGAGACGCGCCCCAAATACGAGATGATGGCGCTCTCGCTTCACGAGGCGGTTCCCGGGCATCACCTCCAAATCGCGCTCGCGCAGGAGCAGGGCGAACTGCCGAGGTTTCGGCGCCATGGTGGTTACACAGCGTTCGTCGAGGGCTGGGGGCTTTACGCCGAGTTCCTCGGAGAGGAGCTCGGGCTTTACGACGACCCCTACTCGAAGTTCGGCCAGCTCACCTACGAGATGTGGCGCGCGGTGCGGCTCGTCGTGGACACCGGCATGCACTCGATGAAGTGGGACCGGCAGAAGGCGATTGACTACTTCAAGGCCAACGCCGCGAAGGCCGAGAACGACATCGTCAACGAGATTGACCGCTACATCGGCTGGCCCGGCCAGGCGCTCGCCTACAAAATCGGCGAACTCAAGCTCAAGGAACTCCGCGCCCGCGCGGCTAAGGAACTCGGGCCCAAGTTCGACGTGCGCGAGTTCCACGACGTCGTCCTCCGCAACGGCGCGGTGCCGCTGGACATCCTCGAACGATTCGTGGACGAGTGGGTGAAGGAAAAAAAGGGGCGCTGATTCTCTCGAAGCGCAGTTGTGGCAGCGCCGCCACGGTTTCACCCGCCTGTTCCGGCGATGGCCCGCAGGAAAACCGCGCCGTCCCCGGTGCGCGCCGATGCCGGATGATTCGCCGGCACGAGGCAGAATCCGCCGGCCCGCATGATGACCGTGTGGCCCTGCCCTTCCACAATCAACACGCCGCTGACAAGCCCGACAACAACCGGCGCGGGATGGCACGACTCGATGACCGAACCCGCCGCGAGCGTGACCTTCTCGACGCGGAACAGCGCATCATCCACCAGGCACTCGACGACGGGACCACCAGTCGCCCCGTCCGCGCCCGCCGCGAGCGCCGGTTCGACGTCGCCGAAGTCCACCGACTCGAGCGCCTGCGCGACGTGCAACTCTCGCGGCTTGCCGTCGAGTCCTGTGCGGTTCCAATCGAACACGCGGTAGGTCGTGTCCGAGTTCTGCTGGATTTCGAAGAGCACGCAGCCCGCGCCGAGCGCGTGCACGCGGCCGCTCGGCAGGAACATCACGTCCCCCGCCCGCACACGGATGCGATGAATACACCCGGCCACCGAACCTTCGGCAGTGCGGCGTTCGAACTCCGCGCGGTCCACGCCGCGCCGCATGCCCGCGTAGATGACCGCATCGGGAGTCGTGTCGGTGAAAAACCACATCTCCGATTTCGGCTCGCCGCCGAGCGCGGCGGCCTTTGCCTCGGGCGGGTGGACCTGCAGCGAGAGCACGTCCTGCGCGTCGAGGATTTTCACCAGCAACGGAAACCGTCCGGCTGCCGCGGGTCGCGCGCTGCCGAGCAGTTCGCGGCCGTGCTGTTCCATGAGCCAGCGCAACGAGCGGCCCGCGTGTGGTCCGTTGGCGATGATGCTCTCGTCGCCTGGACGGTCGGTGATTTCCCATGACTCGCCGATGCGCGCGCTGGCGGGCAACGGCTTGCCGTAGAGGCTCTCGAGCTTGCGCCCGCCCCAGACGCGCTCCTTGAAGCGGGGCTGGAAAATCAGCGGATGGAGCGTCGTCGTGCTCAATGCCACTTCTGCAGTTCGATGATGTTGCCCTCCGGATCGGCCATGTAGATGAGCGTGAGCCTGCCCGCTCCCGCGATGTCTATCGTCACCAACTCGCCCACGTCGCGCCCGCCGCGCCGGAGGATTTCGTCGCGCGTGCGCGCCACGTCCGCAACCTCGAACGCGACGTGCGCGAAGCCCGGCCGGTTGAGCGCGGTCGGCGGCGAATCCAGTTGCTCAGAGTAGGTGAAGATTTCGAGCGTCGGCCCTTGCTCGCCGTGGCCGGGCAGCCGGATGTGCCGTCCGCGGATGCGCGCGCCGGGCATCGCCGTCAGCGCGTCGATGTGCGGCCCGCGATGGTCCCGCTCGGAACTCACGGGCACGCACCCGAACACGTCACAATAAAACGCCACCAACGCCCGCCAGTCGTGTGCGATGAGGTTGGTGTGCGCGTAGCGCACGCGCGACGGCGCGGATGCAGCAGCGGAGTCCATGAGTCCAGTCAAGCGGCGTCGCGCCGGTTTGTCGAGCGCGCCGGCTGCTCACCACTTGAGACGGAGCGCGACCGAGCCGAACGAATCCACCTCGCGCTGATGGACGAACTCCTTCGTGCGCGCGACCTGCGTGCAGGTGAGGTCCCAGCGCGAATACACGAGCGACACGCCGAACTACACGTCGCCCACAAGCGGGTGCACCGGCACGCGGTGCCCGGCATGCAACAGGCCGCCCTCCAGGAACGTGTTCCAGCCAATCGCGCGCGCCTCGACTCCCACGAACGTGAACATTCCAAAGCCGGCGTAGGTGCCGGGGGCAAATCCGCCGCTGCCGGGCTTGAGCGAGTCGGCGGTCTCCATGCCGAAGTCCTGTGGCACGCGCCAGCCCGCGCGCAACTGTCCGCCGACCGCCGCGCAGGTCATCGTGGTGCCGAGGCTCGCGCCCCAGTTGGGAAGCGCGTCCACGCGGAAGCCGTCGTCCGAGCCGGGCGGATAGCGCCACGTGCGCTGGAACTTGAGCGCGAGCCCCGGCTCGGTGCGGAGCTGGTTGGGCCAGCCGCGCGACTGCGGGATGTTGCGCAACCGGTGCACCGTGTTCTGCGCCTCGTCGCCGAGCGCCTCGGGGCCGATGACGCCGAGGTCGAACTCCCAGTGGTCGAGCACGAGGTTGTCCATCATCGTGCGCCCGCGCCGCTGCAGCATCAGCGGCACATACAAGAACCCGACGTAAGGCCGGTCGTTGACCTGAAGCGTCCTGAGCTGGAGGTCCGTCGGTGTGTGGATGTTCTGCCAAAGCCCCGTGCCCCAGCGCGCGGCGGTGAAGTTGGCGCGGAAGTCCGGCAGTTTCGAAGCCCAGCGCGCGAACCACACGTCCGCGTCCGCCTCCTGCTCGCGGCCAAGCCACATGAAGCGCAGGCCCTGCGTGTAATGGCGGTCCGTGCGCACCACGAGGTCGTTCTCCTGATGCGCGCCGAACCATTCGCCGGCAAGGTCGTTCGTGCGCGAGTCCGCCGCGGACGCGAGCGCGCAGCCTGAGGCGAGCAACGCGCACACCAGCACTAGCTTCATTGTGAATCCGCGTTCCTTCAACCCCGGCGTCGCGCGCACGGACTTCGCAGCGACTTCATTGCCACCGTGTCGCGCTTGAATCCGCCTGCGCGCGCAGGAAGACCATCCCGCTCTGGTTCGTGCCGGGGAAGTAGCCGCTGGCCCAGTCTTGTTTCTGGAGCACGACGCCCTTGAATGGCGTGGCGCGGCGCGTGATCGGATGCAGGAAGTTCCCGCCGAGCAAGCCCGAGTTCGAGGCAAGCGTGAGCACGAACTCGCTGTTCGCCCGGGCGACGGTCACGGGACGGTTGTCCACGCCGAGCGCGATGTCCTCCATCACGTGCTCGGAGAGGTTGCCACCGCGCATCAAGCCCGTGAGCCGCACGGCGACGTTGGCGGAGCGCGGCGGCACATAGGACGACCCGAACACAAACACGCGCGACGAAAAGCCGGCCGGATAGTAGTGGTCGCCGACGGCGGGCGGCTTGAACCAGTGCGCCTGCCCGAACACGTCGAGCGCGGGCCGCGTGAAGTCCGCGCCCGCGCTTGTTGGTCAGCGGGGAACTGCCGGTCGCCGAACAACGTGGCCGTGAACGCCTCGTCGCGAAGCTGGCCGGTCACGCGCTCGCCGGCAGCACGGGCGAAGTCGTCACGACCGGCGCGGGCGGCGACGCGGGCATGGCGGCGAGACCGGGCCGGTTTTCAATCGGCCCGCGGAACTTCGGCCACGGCGCGGATGCCAGCTTGGTCTCGTTCCGCAGCGCGTGCAGGTGCTTGTCCCACGATCCGATGTAAATCGTGCCGTCGGTCGCGAGCACCGGAGATGCCGTCACGTGCGCCGCCGTTTCCACGAACCACCTCGGCGAGCCGTCCGGGCCGACCGCGTGGAACTTGGCGTCGTGGGAGCCGAAGAAGATGGAGCCGTCCGCGCCGAGCGCGGGCGAGGAGCGCACCCAGTTGCCGGTGAGAAAGGTCCACTTGCGCGCGCCGTCCGAGCGGATGGCGTGCAGGCGCCGATGGCCGGCGAGGAGTTGATGCGCCCGCCCGCGGTGAACTCCCAGTTCTTCAACCCCACCGGCGCGACCGCGAGCAGCTTGTTGTTGAGCAGGCCGACGTAGATGGTTCCGTCCTCCGCGACGGCTGGCGAACTTACAACGCTGCCGCCCGTGTGCAGCCCCCATGCGACGCGGCCGTCAGGGAACACCGCGAAGGGGTTGCCTTGCGACGTGCCGAAGTAAATCACGCCTGAGGCATCAATCGCAGGCGAACCGGTGATGGCGTCGCCCGTCGAGAGCCGGAACTTCTCCGTGCCCTCCGCGTCGAGCGCGTAGAGGCAGCCGTCCACCGACGCGGCGTAGATAATGCCGTCCGGCCCCACCGCGGGCGTGCCGATGACGCTGCCGCCGGTCGGGAAAAACCAGCGCACGGCACGGTCGCGGGCAAGCTTGTAGATGCGGCCGTTGTCGCAGCCGAGCGCGACGGAGGATTGGACGACATGGCCGAGCGGCGTGGACCACAGGGTGGTGCCGGTCCGTTGCGCGCGCACGGCGAAGACTCCGAATGCCAGCGCCGCACCGCAGGCGAGGAGCGCGCTTATTCTGGGCCGCCACATCACTGAAGTCGGGTTCGCCGACTCCGAGTCGGGGGAACGGAATGACGCGAGCATAGGTTTGGCCTGTGGCCTCCGCAAGGAATTACCTCGGACGCGCCGCGCGGAGCTTGCGCGCGTTGCGCGGATTGTGTTCCTTGCCGCCGCCGCATGAAGCCGCCGCGCGCCGTTGTGCTCGACCTCGGGAAGGTGCTCGTGGATTTCGACTACCACATCACCGCGCGCGCACTCGCCCCGCACTGCGCGGTGACGATGGACCAACTGCGCCGCCTGCTCGACCAGTCGCGCCTGCTCCACCGTTACGAATGCGGCGAGCTTTCCACGCCGGACTTCTTCGCGGCGGTGAAGGCCGCGAGCGGTTTCCGTGGCGGCCTTGCGGAGTTCGGCGCGCTGTTCGGCGACATCTTCACGCCCATCGCGCCGATGATTGACCTGCACGCGTCGCTCGCGGCACGCGGCGTGCCGACCTTCGCCTTCTCGAACACCAACGAACTCGCCGTTCGGCACCTGCGCGAGCGGTTCGGGTTCATGGGAAAGTTCACCGGGCTCGTGCTGTCGTTCGAGCACGGCGCGATGAAGCCCGACGCGCGCCTCTACGCCGCGCTCGAGCGAACGAGCGGATTGCGCGGGATGGACTTGCTCTACTTGGATGACCGCCCGGAAAACATCGCAGCCGCGCTCGAACGCGGCTGGCGCGCCGTGTTGCACGAGTCGCCGCCCGCGTCCATCGCCGCGGTGAAACAAGCCGGGCTGCCCTGCTGAACTCCGCTGCGCCGGCTCACGACAGGTTCACCGGGTCCACGTCCACGGTCAGCGTCACGTCGTCGGGCAGGCGCAACGACTCGACCAGCTTCGAGAGCAGTCCGCTCAACCGGCTCATCTGCCGCGTGCGCAGCAGCAGTTGATAGCGGTAGAACGTCTCCGCGCGCGGCAAGGGAGCGGGTGCGGGCCCGCTCATAAGCAAGTCGCGAAGCGGTGAGCCCGTGTTCGAAGGTGGGAGAGTGGGAGAGTGGGAAAGTGGGCCGGTCGTCTCGGTGGCAAGTGGCAGTTCGAATTCTCCGCTCCCATACTCGCGCCCGTCCGCTTTCCCACTTTCGCCGCCACCCGCTTTTGCCAGCTTCCCCAACTCCGCCGCCACGTGTTCCGCGCTGCGCTTCACCTTGTCCTCGTTGCGCCCGCGCAGTGTCAGCAGCGCCACGCGCGTCGAGGGCGGATACTTCAACTGCTCGCGATACTCGATCTCCTGGTCGTAGAAGCCGTTGAAGTCGTGCCGCCGCGCATACTGGATGGCCGGATGAAACGGCGTGAAGCTCTGCACGAACACCTCGCCCTCCACGTCGCCGCGGCCCGCGCGCCCCGCGACCTGCGTGAGCAACTGAAACGTCCGCTCGCCCGCGCGGAAGTCCGGGATGTGCAACGAGAGGTCCGCGTGGATGACGCCCACGAGCGTCACGTTCTCGAAGTGCAACCCCTTCGCGATCATTTGCGTGCCGACGAGGATATCAATCTTGCCCGTCTTGAAATCGCCGAGCACGCGGCGGTAATCGTCCTTGCGCTGCATCAGGTCGGAATCCATGCGCTGCACGCGCGCGCGGGGAAAGAGCTTCGTGAGCGCCTCCTCCACGCGCTCGGTGCCGAGCCCCGAGTAGCGGATGGAAGGGTTGCGGCATTTCGATTCCGGGCAAGCCGTCGGCGCGACCGAAGCGAACGCGCAGATGTGGCAGAGAAGCCTTTGTGCGCGGCGATGGTAGGTGAGCGACACGCTGCAATTCGGGCACTCGGCCACGTAACCGCACTGCGGGCAGATGAGCGACGTGGAGTAGCCGCGGCGGTTCAGGAAGAGCATCACCTGCTCCTTCTTCTCGAGCCGTTGGAGAATTCCCTCGCGCAGTTCCGGCGAAAAGATCGGCGGTCCGCCCTTCTCCTTGCGCGCGACGTGCCGCATGTCCACCACGCGCACGAGCGGCATTTTCTTGTCGTCGGCGCGGTGCGGCAATTCGAGCAGTTCATATTTGCCGCGGCGCACGTTGCAAAAACTCTCCATCGAGGGCGTCGCCGAGCCGAGCACCACCACGGCGCCCTCCATCTGGCCGCGCACCACCGCGACGTCGCGCGCGTGATAGCGCGGCGACTCCTCCTGCTTGTAGGAATGCTCGTGCTCCTCGTCCACGATGATGAGCCCGAGCGGTTCGACCGGCGCGAAGATGGCCGAGCGCGCGCCGATGACGATGCGGGCGCGCCCCTGCCGGACTTTGTGCCACTCGTCGTGCCGCTCGCCCGCGCTGAGGTGCGAGTGCAGCACGGCGACCTGCGTCTGCAACGTCCCGTGGCTGAAGCGCGCCTTGAACCGCTCGACCGTCTGCGGCGTGAGCGAAATCTCCGGCACAAGCACGATCGCGCCCCGCCCGAGCGCGAGCGTGTGGGCAATGGACTGAAGGTAGACTTCCGTCTTGCCTGAGCCGGTGACGCCGTGGAGCAGAAATGCGCTGCGTGTTCCGTGTTCCGTGGCTCGTGAACTGCCATCGGACGCGCCCCTTGCCGAGTCACGCAACACGGAGCACGCATCTCGCTGATTGATCGCCAGGGTTACCCGCTCCAGTGCCTTCGCCTGCTCCTCACTCAACGCCAGCGCCTCCGTGCGGCTGATGAGTTCCTTCGCATACGGGTCGCGTTCGGCGATTTGCGAGGTGATGAGCACGAGCCCCGCGTCCTCGAGCCGCCGCACGGTCTCGGCGGTGGTGCCGGCGAGTTGGAGCAACTCCTGCAGCGGCAACTCGCGGCGTTCCTCGATCAGCACGAGCACGTCCTGTTGGCGTTTGGTGAGCTCGGGCGCGTCGCCCGTGTGCGGCACAAGGCGCACGACGAGCCGTTCGCGCCAGCCTTCCTTCTCGCGGCGGATGGACTCGGGCAGCACGCTCTTGAGCGCAACCTCCGGCGCGCAGCAGTAATACTCGCCCATCCACCGCGCGAGCCGCAGCACCTTGGGCGTGACGAGCGACTGCCGACCGACGACGCCCGTGATGCAGCGCAGGTTCGTGTGCGTGGATTGCTCCGCGAGCGCGGTCACGCAGCCCATCACCTGCCGGTGGCCGAACGGCACCTTGACGCGCGTGCCAACCTCGACGCGGTCCGCGAACTCCGGCGGAATGGCGTAATCGAACTCCTTGCGAAGCGCGATCTCGAGGGTGACGCGGGCGACCATGCGCCGCGAGGGTTGTGGCGGGCGCAGCGGGAGTCAAGCGCACCACGGCGTCGCAAAAAATCCTCGCGGCACGGCGTCGAAGCCTGCACGCTACGCAGCGTGAACTCCATCGAGCGAACCATCTCGGTGAGCTGGCGGCACCGCGTGTTCTTCACGGACCACGTGTTCGCGCCCTGCAACCCGCTGTTGCGCGACGTGCTCGCCAACGGCGAGGACAAGGAGCCGCGCGAGGCGCTTGTGGTGGTGGACGAATCGCTCGCGCAATCGCAGCCGCAATTGCTGCGCGCCATCGAGGGCTACTTCGCCGCGTTTCGCGAGGACTTGAACCTCGTGTGCGCGCCGCTCGTGGTCGAGGGCGGCGAGCGCGTGAAGAACTCCTATTTTCACGTCAGCGAAGTGCAGTCGCACCTGGACCGTTACCACATTGACCGGCACAGCTTCCTCATCGCGGTCGGCGGCGGCGCGTTGCTGGACATGGTCGGGCTGGCCGCGGCCACGGCGCATCGCGGCGTCCGGCACGTGCGCATCCCGAGCACGACGCTGTCGCAGGATGATTCGGGCGTGGGTGTGAAGAACGGCATCAATGCATTCGGGAAAAAGAACTTCATCGGCACATTCGCGCCGCCGTTCGCGGTCATCAACGACTTCGCCCTGCTGGAATCGCTGTCCGCCCGCGACAAGCGCGCCGGGTTTGTCGAGGCGGTGAAGGTCGCGCTCATCCGCGACGGCGGGTTCTTCGAATCCATCGAGCGCGACGCGGCGCGGCTGCGCGAGTTCGAGCCGGAACCGGTGCGCCGGCTCATCCACCGCTGCGCGGAACTGCACATGAACCACATCGCGACGAGCGGCGACCCGTTCGAGACGGGCTCGGCGCGCCCGCTGGACTTCGGGCACTGGGCGGCGCACAAGCTCGAGCAGCTTTCCGATTATCGCATCCGCCACGGCGAGGCGGTGGCGGTCGGCATCGCGCTGGATTGCGTTTACGCGCGCGAGAAGGGCTTTCTCAGCGCGGCCGATTGCGAGCGCGTGCTGGCGCTGCTGGAGGCGCTCGGCTTCGAGCTGTTCGCGGGCGAACTGCTGCACACGGACTCGACCGGCGCGTTCATCGTGCTCCGGGGCTTGGAGGAATTCCGCGAGCACCTTGGCGGCCAGCTTACCATCACGCTGCTGCGCGGCATCGGGCAGGGGTTCGAGGTGCACGACATGACCTACGCGACGGTCATCACCGCCCTTCGCGAACTGGAGCGGCGGCACGCGGGGCAGTCGCGCAAGATTCTCTACGCCGTCGCTTGACGCGCGGGTCGCCCGCCGGGATTTCGAGGGATGAAACGCACCGCCGTCCTGAACGTCGTCGGCCTGACGCGCTCGTTGCTGGGCGAGCACACGCCCAATCTCAACCACTTCCTGCAGACGGGCGCGCTCTCGACCATCACGCCCGCGTTCCCGGCGGTCACGTGCACGGCGCAGGCGGATTACCTGACGGGCACGCGGCCCGCTCAGCACGGCATCGTGGCCAACGGCTGGTTCGACCGCGAGCTCGCCGAGGTGCATTTCTGGAAGCAGTCCAACCACCTCGTGCACGGCCCGAAGTTGTGGGACGACTTGCGCGCGCTCGACCCGAAGTGCACCTGCGCCGTTCTGTTCTGGTGGTTCAACATGCATTCCTCGGCCGACTGGTCCATCACGCCGCGGCCGCTCTATCTTGCGGACGGGCGCAAGGTGTTCGACATCCACGCGTGGCCGATCGAGGTGCGCGACCACGTGAAGGCGTCGCTCGGCGATTTTCCGTTCCCGGGTTTCTGGGGCCCGGCGGCCGGACTCAATTCACCCGCGGGCGCGCCCGACTGCGCGACGCGCTGGATTGAGCAGTCGGCCAAGTGGACCGAGCTCAGGTATGCACCGACGCTCAGCTTGGTTTACCTGCCGCACCTCGATTACAACCTCCAGCGTCTCGGCCCGCACCATCCGGGCATCGCGAAGGATCTTCAAGCCGTGGACATGATCGCTGGCCGGCTCATCAACTTCTTCGAGCAGCGGCGCGTGCAGGTGCTCGTGCTCAGCGAATACGGCATCACCAGTGTCCACACGCCCATCCACCTCAACCGCCTCTTCCGCGAGCAGGGCTGGCTCAGCGTGAAGGACGAGCTCGGCCGCGAGACGCTTGATTGCGGCGGGTGCAAGGTGTTCGCCGTCGCCGACCATCAGGTCGCGCACATCTACCTGCGCGACGCCGCGCTCGAAGGCGCCGTTCGTGACCTGCTCGCGCGGCAGCATGCCGTCGCGCAAGTGCTCGGCCCCGCTGAGAAAGCGGCCGCCGGGGTGGACCATCCGCGCGCGGGCGACCTCATCGCCGTCGCGAACGAGGACGCGTGGTTCACCTACTACTACTGGCTCGATGACGCGCGCGCGCCGGACTTCGCGCGAACCGTGGACATCCATCGCAAGCCCGGCTACGACCCGGTCGAGCTCTTCACCGACCCGGACCTGTGCTGCCCGAAGCTGAAGGTCGCGTGGCGGCTGCTGAAGAAGCGGCTCGGGTTCCGGATGTTGATGGATATCATCCCGCTGGATGCGCGGCTCGTGAAGGGATCGCACGGCTGCCGCCCACACAGCCACGACCACTGGCCCCTGCTCATTTCGCGGCGACACGACCTCCTGGGCAAACAGGACCTCGCCTCGCACGAAGTTTATGCCACGCTGCGCCGGCACGTGCTCGATGGCGACTGACCGCCGCCGCCCGTGCGCTTCCACCGCGCGAGCCGCAGAGCGTTGCCGATGACCACGATGTCACTCGCGCCCATCGCCGCCGCGCAAAGGATGGGGCTGATGAACCCCATCGCCGCCAGCGGAACGGCGGCGGCGTTGTAGAAGAACGCCCAGAAGAGATTCTGCTTGATCGTCCGCAGCGTCGCCTGCGCCAACCCGAGCGCCTCGGGCACGGCCTCGATGTCGGAGCGCAACAGCACGATGTCCGCCGCTTCGCGCGCCACATCGCTCGCCCGGCTCACCGCCACGCCGAGGTCCGCCTGCTCGAGCGCCGGCGCGTCGTTGATGCCGTCGCCCACGAACGCCACGCGCTCACCGCGCGCCTGCAATCCGCGCACGAGGTCGGCCTTCTTCTCCGGGCGCACCTCGGCGGACACCTTGCCCGGCTCGATGCCCAGTTGCGCGGCGATGGCGAGCGCGGTCGCCTTGTGGTCGCCCGTGACAAGGAACACGCGCCGGCCTTGCGCGTGAAGCTCCGAAACCACACCCGCGGAGTTCGGTTTGATCGTGTCGCGCAGCGCCAGCGCGCCGAGCAGGTCCCTGTCGGATGCAACGCCGAGAATCGTCGCGCCCTGCGCCGTCCATTCGGCGCCGAACTTCTCCGCCGCGTTGAAGTCCACACCGCACTCGCGCAACCACGCGCGCGAGCCGAGCCGGACCGTTGCGCCATCAAGCTTCGCCTCGACGCCGCAGCCCCGAACTTCGCGCCAGTGCTGAAGTTCGACCGAACCGGATTCCGTCCCCGCTCCAAACGCACTGACCGCGCGGCTCACGGGATGCGCGGACGGCTTCGCGAGGGCGCGGGCGAGCCCGCTGGGCCGGTTGGCACCCGCCTCCGGCGGGCCGTTCGCGGCGTCCCGCCGCGAACCCGCGGCCCGCATCGAGCCAAACGCTGCGCTCGCAGCCACGCTCAGCTTTCCTTCCGTGAGCGTGCCGGTCTTGTCGAACACGACCGCGGTGATGGTTCCGCATTTTTCGAGCGCGAGGCCGTCGCGGATGAGGATGCCCCGGCGAGCGGCGGCGTTCGTCCCCGCCATGATGGCGGCGGGCGTTGCGAGTCCCATCGCGCACGGGCAAGCCACGATGAGCACGGCGGCGGCGTGGATGAACGCCGCGGCGAGCGCGGTGTCAGGCAGGTGCGCCACCCAAAGCGCGGAGGCGACCGACGTGTGCAGCGACTTCGCGCTCTCGAAGGCCAGCCCCCACCACAATCCCGTGCCGATGGCGACGAGCGCGACAACGGGCACGAACACGGCGCTTACGCGGTCGCCGAGTTTCTGGATGTCCGCGCGGCTCGCCTGCGCGCGCTGGACGACGCCGATGATGTGCGCGAGCGCGGTCGCCTCGCCGGTGGCGGTGACGCGCATCACGAGCCGTCCATTCTGGTTCACGGTTCCGGTGAAGAGCTTCGTGCCCGCCGACTTTTCGACGGGCAGCGATTCGCCGGTGAGCATGGCTTCATCCACGGCGGACGCGCCTTCAAGCACGTCGCCATCCACGGGCACGCGGTCGCCGGGACGCAGCGCAACGCGGTCGCCAACCGAGAGCGATGCGACGGGGACTTCGCGCTCGGTCCCGGCGGCATCCAGCTTGCGCGCGGTCTGCGGCGCGAGGTTGAGCAGCGCGCGGAGCGCCGAGGCGGCCTTCGCGCTGGCGAGCGATTCCATCCAGTGCCCCGCGCTGACGACGGTGATGATGGATGCCGCCTCCATGAAGTAGAGGTGCGTGCGCCAGCCGGCGAACAGCCCGAACGCGCTGTAGGCGAACGCCGTGGTCGAGCCGAGCGCGACGAGCGTGTCCATGTTCGCGCCGCCGGACTTGAGCAGCCGCCATGCGCCGCGATAGAAGCGGTCGCCGCAGAAAATCTGCGTGGGCAGCGCGAGCGCGAAGCCAACCCAGTGCCACCAGCGCTCCATGCCGAGGCCGAAGCCCCATTCGCCGATCATCAGCGGAATCGTCGCCGCCGCGCCGAGGATCACGCTCGCGCGCCAGCTCGCGGCTTGCGTGGATTGCGGATTGCGGATTGCGGATTGCGAAATGGGCTTGGCCTCGTAGCCGGCGGATTTCACCGCGGCAGCGATGGAGTCGGAGGTGGCGGTGCTGCCGGGCCTGATTCGCACAGTCGCGCGCGCGCTGGCGAGGTCCACCACGGCGGATTCGACACCGGAAACTCCCTCGATGGCAGTCGCGACGTGCTGCACGCAGCCCTGGCAGTTCATGCCGGTGATGGCAAATTCGAGCGTGACGGGTGCGGGAGGCATGAGCGATCAAGCATGCGTCCCATCGGTCCCGTGAGTCCCATGGCACCGAGGCGATGGATGGGACCGGTTGAACGCGACGCAATCCTCGTAGCGCACGCCGTTGCCGCCGAAGATGTCCAGCGCGCTGCCGATGGTGAGGTCAATGCGACCGCGACCGATGCGCGTGACTTCCTCGAGGTCGAGCAGCGAGCGAGCGCCGCCGGCGTAGGTGGTCGGCCGTGGCGACCACGCTGCGAGTTGCGAAACCAGTTCGAGGTCCACGCCACCGCACAAGCCCTCGACGTCCACCGCGTGGATGAGGAACTCGTCACAAAACGCCGCCAGCCGCGCGAGGCCGTCCTCGCTGATGGCGAACTCGGTGAACTTCTGCCAGCGGTCCGTGACCACCCAATGGCGGCCTTCGCGCTGGCGGCAGCTCAGGTCGAGCACGAGCCGCTCGCGTCCGATGGCAGCAACGAGCGCGCGCACACGGTCGAAGTCGAGCTGGCCTTCGCGAAAGACCCACGACGTGACGATGACGTGCGACGCGCCCGCATCGAGCCACTTGCGGGCATTGTCGAGGTTCACGCCGCCGCCGAGATGAAGTCCGCCGGGAAATGCCGCGAGGGCTTCGCGAGCCGCGTCCTCGTTGCCGGGGCCAAGCTGGATGACGTGCCCGCCGCGGAGACCGTCGCGCTTGTAAAGTTCCGCGAACCACGCCGCGGGACGGGGCGACACGAAGTTCGTCCGCAGCGCCGCCGGGTCGTCGCCGAGCGAGCCGCCGACGATCTGCTTCACGCGGCCTTCGTGGAGATCAATGCAGGGCCGAAACACGCGCGCAGCGTAGGTATGCGGCGCAGACGAGGGAAGCGCTTTCAGCCCCCCGACTCAGAGTCGGGGCTTCTTCCACGGCATGTCGGGGAACTTTTCCGGCAGCTTCGCTGGCTGCGCCTTGGGCTGGGCGATCTGCAACTCGGGGTCGGCGGGCGCAGCGCTCCCGTCGGGAGGTGTCATGTTGCCTTTCCACGAGGCGATGCGCGCCTGCAAGCCGTGGTGCTCGGCAGTCTTCTTGTCGCCGGCCTTCATGTAGAATAGCGAGAGGTTGGTGTGAACGAGTTGCTCGTTGGGACGGAGCTTTTCGGCCTTGTGGCCCTCGGCGATGGCGGCGGCGAAGTCGCCCTTCCGATAGAGCGCCATGCCGAGCGCGAGCTGGACGTCGAAGTGGTCAGGTGTCGCCGCCAGCAGTTCGCGCAGCCGGGAGATGGCCGCGTCGTAGTCGCCCTGGCTGAAGGCGAACATCGCGTCGTCGTATTGGGCCTGCGCGTCGGGCATTGCGCCTCGGACGGTAGGCGGCACAGGCTGCGGGCGCAAGGCCGGGGCGTGGAACCCGCCGATCCGGGGACTTCGGGTGGAGAACACGCGCGTCCAGCACGTTAGGCTAAACGTTTGACACGTCAGGGCTCAATGCTAGGGTGACCCCGCACTTCGAGGCGCGCCGCCCCTGAATACCTCAATGGCAGCGTCGTCTCTTGCGAGCCAGAATCCCGCTTTCGACCACATGAGCGATTCCACCACGACGGCTGCCCCGCAGGAAGCCGCGCCCCGTGTTTCCAAGGTGTCCGAAGCGGTCATCCGCATCGCCGGCAATTCGCAGGACGGCATCCAAGCCATCGGCGGTTTCTTGGCGCGCCTCGCGGGCCGCAGCGAGCAGGAGGTCATGACCTTCATGACCATCCCGTCCACCATCAGTGGTGGGCCTTCGATCTTCCAAGTTCGCATCGGCAGCGGCGAGGTGCTCAGTCCCGGCGACGATGCCGACGTGCTCCTCTGCTTCTACCAGCACAGCTACGAAGACCACATCAAGTCGCTCCGCAAGGGCGGCATCGTGCTGTTCGACTCCGATCACGTCGAGGTGAAGCCGGAATGGGAGAAGGAGTATCACCACGTCGGCGTGCCGATTTCCGGGCTGACCGTCGAGGCCATCGGCGGCACGGCCAAGGACAAGGGCAAAAACATTTTCGCCCTCGGCCTGATCGCCAAGATGTTCGATCTCAACTTGCCCAAGCTCGAAACGCTCATCGCCGAGCGTTTCACCGGCAAGGACCAGAGCATCACGCAGAACGCGCTCACGGCATTCCACGCCGGCTACGCGCACTCGCTCGGCAACGTCGTCGGGCTCTTCCAGTTCATTGAGAGCCAGAAGAAGGACCGGCATCAGATCGTGATGAACGGCAACGAGGCCATCGGCTACGGGTTGATTGCGGCGGGCGTGCGATTCGGCGCGGGTTATCCGATCACGCCGTGGTCCGACATCATGGAGCTGCTTCGCCGCGAGCTGCCGAAATACGGCGGCACTTTCGTGCAATGCGAGGACGAGATCGCTTCGATCTCGATGGCCATCGGCGCGAGCTACGGCGGTCGCGTGGCGGTGACCGGCTCCAGCGGGCCGGGTGTTTCGCTCAAGACCGAGGCGCTCGGCTGGGCCGTGATGGCCGAGGTGCCGCTGGTCATCATTGATGTTCAACGCGGCGGGCCAAGCACCGGTATGCCGACGAACATCGAGCAGAGCGACCTGAACATCGCTTGCTTCGGCGGCCACGGGGATTCGCCTCGCGTGGTGATCGCGCCGGCCAATGTCGAGGACTGCTTCTACATGGCCATCGAGGCGGTCAACATCGCGCGCAAGTATTCAGTGCCAGTGCTGTTCCTGACCGACCAGGGCATCGCGACGCGCATCGAGGCGTTCGAGGAGCCGGACTTGAAGAAGGTCTGTCAGGACATCTCGCCGGATTTCACGCCGGTCGCGGACCACAAACCCTACGACCTGAGCGCGCCGGACGGCATCACCCGCCACGTTGCTCCCGGCACGCGCATCGCCAGCGGCAAGTATCCCATCGCGACCGGCCTCGAGCACGACGAACTCGGCCACCCGACCGGCTCGCCCCAATTGCACATGCAGATGAACGCCAAGCGCCGCAAGAAACTCCAAGCGCTCGCCCGCGAGTTGCCGGTGCCGCAGGTCTATGGCCCGCCGGAAGGCAACGTGCTGCTCGTCGGCTGGGGCTCGACTCAAGGCCCGATCCGCGAAGCCGTGGCCCGCGCTCGTGAGGCCGGCGACAGTGTCTCCGCCCTGCACATCAAGCACGTCAACCCGCTGCCGAACGGGCTGGAGAACATCTTCTCCGGCTTCAACCACGTCTTCGTCGTGGAGATGAACGACGAGGGCCTCTACGGCTTCGGCCAACTCGCCGGGCTGTTGCGCGCGCGCTATTGCGACCCGAAGATTCAAGGCATCAACAAGACCGACGGCCTCACCTGGAAGGTTCGCGAAATCCTGGAACGCGCGAAGACCAACGTGGCGGCGGGACTGCGCAAGCTGTGATGCTTTCTACTCTCAACGCCAAGCTTGCTACCTGATTTCATGAGCACCGTCGCCCTCCCCCGCACCGGCGTCGCCGCAACCCTGCCCGTGCCGCCGCCGTTCCCCGACGCGGACCGCAAGCCGCTGACGAAGAAGGAAATCGCCGCCGACCACCCGACGTGGTGCCCCGGCTGCGGTGACTTCTCCGTGCTCGCGCTCTACTTCAAGCTCATCGAGCGCCGCAAGCTGCACCACGAAACGCTCATGACCGTCGCGGGCATCGGCTGCTCGTCGCGCTTCCCGTATTTCGTGCAGGGCCACGGCGCGCACTTCATCCACGGACGCGCGCTGCCCTTCGCCAGCGGCCTGTCGCTCTCGCGTCCCGACCTGCATGTGTTTGTTTTCGGCGGCGACGGCGATGCCTTCTCGATCGGCGGCAACCACTTCAATCACACCGCGCGCAAGAACATCAAGATGACCTACGTGGTGATGGACAACTGGGTTTACGGCCTGACCAAGAAGCAGACCTCGCCCACATCGCCGCTCGGTTTCAAGAGCAAGACCGACGTGTGGGGCTCGATGGACCAGCCCATCAACCCGATGAAGCAAGCCATCAGCGCCGGCGCGACGTTCGTGGCCCGCACCACGCACACGAATCCCAACCACGTTCTTCAGATGATGGAAGTCGCGATGGACCACGACGGCTTTGGCTTCATCGAGTGCCTCAGCGAGTGCGTCGAGTTCTACGAAGGCGCGTTCGACGCCAGCAACCCGCGCAAAGGCGGCGTGTTCAACGCCGTCCCCGCCGAGCACGACGTGACGAGCGAAGACGCAGCTTACAAACTGGCTGGCGAGGCCTTCCCCGGCCACTTTGGCGTCTTCTACAAGGTCAACCGCCCCACCAAGAACAAGCTCGAGGCCGACCTCAACGCGAAGACGCAGGATAAACTCAAGGGCCAGCAGCCCTGGGAAATCCTCCAGAAGAATTTCGACCGCATGAAGTGACCGCGCCGCGGCGACTGCGGCGCGTTTCCTGTTTTGAGTTTGCGTTGACTCCGCGCGGCGGATTAAATGCCGGACAGCATGGCCAAAGCCAACGTCACACAGCTTTTCCTCCTGGCTTCCAGCGGCGATCCCCAGGCCCAATACGACTTGGCATTGAAGCACACGAAGGGCGAGGACGGGATCCCGCTCGACTTTGAGGCCGCTGCCAACTTCCTCCAACGCGCCGCGCGCGCGGGCCATCTCGACGCGAGCTTCGTTCTCGGCGCGCTGTTCCAAAAGGGCAAGGACGTCCGGCAGGACGTCGAAAAGGCGATGGACTGCTGCCGCCTCGCCGCAGAACGCGGGCACATCGCAGCGCAATTCAACCTCGGCTACTGCTACGAGACCGGCGACGGCGTGGACTCGGACCTCGATGAAGCCGCCACTTGGCATAAGCTGGCGGCCGATCAGGGCGACGCGGACGCCAAGACCGCGCTCGACGAGGTCACCCCCGCGAAACTCGAGGCGCAGCAACGCGCGACCGCGCTGTATCCCTCGATGCGCGCGAAGCTCATCGCGGCGAAGACCGGGCGGAAGGTGGCGTGACCGCGCTCCGAGTGACGTGGTGCGCAGTGCGTGGCGCGTGAACAAGGAATCCAGCCGCATCGCCGTTCCCCTCCGTTGCGATCCTTCGCCGCCGTTCGTCATTCAACATTCAGCATTCTACATACTCCACGCGCCACGCGACGGATGAACGCGCCACCTCCAGCCTCAGCACTCGCCCCGGATGATGGCCGCCGGATGTTCGCGCGGGCGGGGCTCGTGCTCGGCATCGCCGTCGCACTCTACGTCGTGTGCTGGCTCGTGGACGCGCACCTGCGCACTCGTCGCGGTCCGTGGGAGGTCACCTTCACACGCGAGTCCGACGGCGAACCGGCCATCGTCATCGCCGAGCCGAGGCTCGGAATCAGCGGCGTGCGCATCGTGTTCGCGGGCGAATCGGTCGCGGCGACGAACGCGACGGCAACGGTGCGCTTCGACCGCCCGCGCCCCGAGTTGCCCTTTGGCCGGGTGCTGTATGACGACCTGATGTATCAGCCGGGCGCGGTCACCTTCGACCTGTTCGGGCACGAGATTGAATTGCTCCCGACGCGCCTCGGTGTGAACCGCTCCGCGCGCGCGTGGAATTCCGGTGAAGTGCTCCGGTTGCAGCCCGCCGAGAAACCCCCGCCACGCCCGCCGGGGAAAAAGGCGCGCGGCGACCGCGACTCGCGGCAATGAACACTTGCGCAAACGGAGACCGCGCCTAGACTGTCGGCCCTTCGGTCCCGGCCGCCCGGCGGGGACCGCGCCATGAACGAGCGCCGCGTCCATTATTTCGACAACAACGCCACGACCCGCATCGCGCCCGAGGTCTTCGAGGCGATGCGGCCGTTCCTCACCGACCTGTGGGGCAACGCCTCGAGCGGCTACCGCTTCGGCAAGCAGGTCGCGTCGCATATGGACGCCGCGCGGGCGAAGGTGGCTGCGCTGCTGAACGCCGACCCGCGGGAGATCGTGTTCACAAGTTGCGGCACCGAGAGCAGCAACGCCGCGTTGCACAGCGCGCTGCTCACGCAACCCGGCCGGCGCCACGTGGTCACCACAGCCGTCGAGCACTCGGCGAACATGAACTTCGGTGCCTGGCTGCAAAGGCGCGGACACGAAGTCGCGTTCCTGCCGGTCGAACCTGACGGCTCGCTGGATTTGCACCGGCTCGAGCAGGCCATCACGCCGGAAACTGCCGTCGTGTCGGTGATGTGGGCCAACAATGAAACCGGCGTGCTGCAACCCGTCGAGGAAATCGCCGCCATCTGCCACAGCCGCGGCGCGCTGTTCCACACCGACGCCGTGCAGGTCGCCGGCAAGCTGCCGATGGATGTGCGCGCCGTGGACTGCGATTTCCTCTCGCTCTCCGCGCACAAGCTGCATGCGCCGAAGGGCATTGGCGCGCTTTACGTGAAGAGCGGCGTGAAATTTCAGCCCTACCTCATCGGTGGCCGCCAGGAAAACGGCCGCCGCGCGGGCACGGAGAACGTCCCCTACATCGTCGGCTTCGGCCGCGCCGCGGAACTCGCGCTCGCGACGCTGCCGGACAAGCTCACGCGCATCCGCGCGCTGCGCGACCGCATGGAGCAGGGAATCCTCGCAACCGTTCCCGACTCGATCCGCAATGGCCCGAAGGAGCCGCGCCTGCCCAACACGAGCAACATCGCCTTCGAGGGTGTCGAGGCCGAGGCCGTGCTTGCGCTGCTCGACCTCGAGGGCATTTGCGCGTCGAGCGGTTCCGCTTGCACAACGGGCTCCATCCATCCTTCGCACGTTCTCACCGCGATGGGCGTGAACCCGGTGCGCGCGCGCGGCAGTGTCCGCTTCAGCCTCGGCCACTACAACACGGCCGAGGACGTGGACTTCCTGCTCGCCAAGCTGCCATCCATCATCGCCAAACTTCGCGCGGTCGCGGCGAACACGCCGGCGCCGGCGAAGGAACAAGCCGCGGAACACGCGAGCGAAGCGGTCGGCGTTTGATCGGACGGGAAAGCGTTCAACGCTCAACGTTCAACGTCCAGAGTTCGAAGTTGGACGTTGAGCGTTGATCGTTTCCCGATCCCCTTCACCCCCCAATGCAGCTCATCGTCCTCTCCGGCTGCACGAAGCCCGGTTCGCCGATGTGATGCCGATCCTCCTTGAACGTGGCGAGTCCCACGAGGTGCCGCGCGAGTTCGTCATCGCCCGCGCCGCCGCGCAGCAGCGGCTTGAGGTCGTGCTCGACGAGGCTGAAGAGGCACGTGCGCACCTTGCCGTCGGCGGTGAGCCGGATGCGGTTGCAATGGCCGCAGAACGGCTCCGTCACCGGCGCGATGATGCCGACCTCGCCGCGACCGTCCGCGAACGCCCAGCGCTTCGCCGTCTCGGACTTGTTGTCGGACTCGACGGGCCGCAGGTCGAACTTCGCGCGCAGCCGACTGAGGATTTCGCGGCCGGGCACGACCAGTTCCTTCAACCACGAGCGTCCCGAATCCAGCGGCATGAACTCGATGAACCGGAAACTCACCTGCTGCTCGCGCGCGAACTCCGCCAGCGCCTCGAGCTCGTGGTCGTTGATGCCGCGGATGACGACGGCGTTGACCTTGACCGGCGCGAAGCCGAGTTCCTTCGCGAGCGCGATGGCCGCGAGCACCGTGCGCAAGCCGCCGCGGCCGGTCATGCGCTTGAAGTTGTCGTGGTCGAGCGAGTCCAGGCTGAAGCTCACGCGCCGCAACCCCGCCTGCCGCAGCGCCGCCGCGCGCGCCGGGAAGTGGAAGCCGTTCGTGGTCATCGCGAGGTCCTCGATGCCGCCGAGCTGCGCGATGGACGCGACGAGCTGGTCGAGGTTCTGCCGCAGGAGCGGCTCGCCGCCCGTCAGTCGCACCTTGCAGATGCCCAGTCCGACGAACACGCGCACCACGCGCGCGATTTCCTCGAACGTGAGGATTTCCGACTTGGGTTTCCAGTTGAGCGCAATGGGCCCGGCGGGCAGCGGGTTTTTTAGCACGTCGAACTTCGTGCGGTAGAAGTTCGCGGCCTCCTCGGTCTCCGGCAGGCAGTAGAGGCAGCGGAAGTTGCAGCGGTCGGTCACGCTGACGCGCAGGTCGCGAAGGACGCGGCCGAACGAATCAGCAAGCACGGCCCCAAAAGTCATTTCTTCGCCGGCGTGCCCGCGGGCGACGTGCCGGGCGTGATGCTCACGGTGCCGGACTTGGCGGGCGGCGCGTTGGTCGAGCCCTTGGCGGGCGGCGGTGGTGACGACTTCGGCGCAGGCGGAGGCGCGTTGGTCGCGGGCCGGGGCGGTGGCGTGATGCTGACGCTGCCGTCCTTCTTGAGTTCGACGTTGAGAACATTGGCGGCGGTGGCGTTGGTCTTGGCGGCGCTGGGCTTCCACCCCTCGGCGAGCAGCGTCGCGCCGCGCTTCTCGTCGGGACCGAAAATGCCACGGCGAATCCACTCGAGCCGGCGAGCGATGGAGAGTTCCTCCTTCAAGTGCCGGACCTGCTCGCGCAGGAAGGCGAGGTCGTTCATCTGCCGCTCGAGGTCGGCCTTCTCGGCCTGCAGGCGTCTGAGTTCCTTGAGCAGGAATTCCTTGTCGCCCTTCGTGTTCTCCAGCTCCTTCTCGGTCTTCGCAATCTGCGTGTTGAGGCCGGTGATGGCGTCGTTGAGGCCGGTGATGCGCTTGGTGAGCTGTTCCTGATTGCCGGCGAGCTCGGAGATGCGCGCGTCGCGGCGGGCGATTTCCTCGAGGCGCTGCTTGTCGGTGGCGGCGGCCTTCGCGCCCGCGGCGGCCAGGTCGGCCTCGGCCTGCTGGCGGATGCGCGCAAGGTCGGTGGCGGCCTTCTCGCCGGCGGCCTTGGCCTCGGCGCGGGTGCGCGCGAGGTCGGCGTCGCGCTGCGCGAGCGTCTGGGTGGTGGCGGCGAGTTGCGTGGTGAGCCGGTTGGACACGGTGAGCAGGGTGTTCGTCACGGCCTGCGCCTCGGCGGTGCGCTGAGTGAGCGTGCCCTCGAGCGTGGTGTTGACCTTCTTCTGTTCCGCGAGTTGGGCCTGCAGGGAGACGATGTTGTTCGACAGGCTCAGGATGGTCGCCGTGTCGCGCTTCTTCTGGTCCTCGGCGTTGTTGTGGCGCACGAGCAGCGCGACGCCCATGAGCAGCAGCGCGGCGACGAGCGCGACAATCGTGATCTTCTGTTTCATCGAGGACTCGGCCCGCGCGCCGGACGAACCCGGCGACGGCGAAACGCCAGTGTTTTCCATAGGGGCGCGAGTGTGTGCACCGTGCGGGGTTTTGGCAAGCCCCCTTGCACTGCACTCCGTCCGAATCGCTCATTTTGTCGAAGATTCTTAACCACGGATGGACACGGATTCACACGGATGCCCGAAATACGCGGGGACGCGGAGGACGCGGAGGACTGCAAAGACAAACTTCCTCCGCGACTCTCTGCGGCCTCCGCGCCTCGGCGTTTGGTCATATCCGTGTCCATCCGTGGTTGGTTTCCCTTGGTTGCGGCTTTGCCGCGCTGTGGCCCGGTGCGTTCGTGTGAAACGCGGCTCGCGGCGGGGCGGGCTTCAAGGTTGACGCGTCGCGCCTCGCCCCTACGATGGCCGCGCCTTTCCGAAGCCATGAGCCAGTCCAAGTCCACCGCTGACATTCCCGTCTTCCCGCCGTCCGCTGCCGCTTCAGCACGCGCACACGTCAAGTCGCTCGCCGAGTATCGCTCGCGCTACGAGCAGTCGGTGCAGGACTCCGACGCGTTCTGGGCGGGCGAAGCGGAGCGCATTTCCTGGTTCAGCAAGTGGAGCAAGGTCGCGGACTGGAACTATCACTCGGTGGACATCAAGTGGTTCACCGGCGGCAAGCTCAACGCCTGTTACAACTGCGTGGACCGCCACGTCGAGGCCGGCCACGGCGGCGTCACCGCGCTCATCTGGGAAGGCAACGACCCGGCCGAGTCGCGTCACGTCACTTACGCGGAGCTTCATGCGCAAGTGCAGCGCGCAGCGAACGCGCTCAAGGCCCTCGGCATCCGCAAAGGCGACCGCGTGTGCATCTACATGCAGATGATTCCCGAACTCGCCGTCGCGTTGCTCGCGTGCGCCCGCATCGGCGCGGTGCATTCGGTCGTGTTCGGCGCGTTCTCGGCGGACTCGCTCGTCACGCGCATCAACGACTCGACTTGCAAGCTCATCATCACGCAGGACACCGGTGTGCGCGGCACCAAGCTCGACATCCCGATGAAGGCCAACGCGGACAAGGCCGCCCCGCGCACGCCGTCGGTCGAGCACATCCTCGTCGTGCGCCGCACCGGCGCGCCCATCGAGATGCAGGCCGGCCGCGACGTCTGGTGGCACGATGCGCTCGCCGCCGCCGCGACCGAGTGCAAGCCCGAGGTGATGGACGCCGAGGACCCGCTGTTCATCCTCTACACGAGCGGTTCGACCGGGAAACCCAAGGGTGTGTTGCACACGACGGGCGGCTACCTCACCTACGTCGCGAGCACGCATCACTACGTCTTCGATTACCAGCCGGGGGAGACTTACTGGTGCACGGCGGACATCGGCTGGGTCACGGGCCACAGCTACATCATCTACGGCCCGCTCGCGAACCGCGCGACGACGCTGATGTTCGAGGGCGTGCCGAACTTCCCGGACTTCGGCCGCTTCTGGCAGGTCGTCGCGAAGCACAAGGTGAAGATCTTCTACACCGCGCCGACCGCGCTCCGCGCTCTGATGAAGGAAGGCGACTCGTGGCCGCAGAAGCACGACCTCACGTCACTGCGGCTGCTCGGCACCGTGGGCGAACCCATCAAGGAACCGGAGTGGAACTGGTATTACAAGGTCGTCGGGCAATCGCGCTGCCCCATCGTGGACACGTGGTGGCAGACGGAAACCGGCGGCATCCTCATCTCGCCATTGCCCGGCGCGACGCCGACCAAGCCCGGCTCCGCCACGCTGCCGCTCTTCGGCGTGCAGCCGTGCCTCGTGGACGACTCGGGCGCGGAACTCACCGGCAACGACGTGCGCGGCAACCTTTGCTTGAAGGCAAGCTGGCCCGGCCAGATGCGCACAGTGTTCGGCGATCATCAGCGCTTCGTGGACACTTACTTCGCGCGCTTCCCCGGCCGCTACTTCACGGGCGACGGCTGCTGGCGCGACGCGGACGGCTACTATTGGATCACCGGCCGCGTGGACGACATCATCATCGTCTCCGGCCACAACATCGGCACGGCGGAGGTCGAGGGCGCGATCGGCGCGCACCCGTCGGTCGCCGAGGCGGCGGTGGTCGGCTATCCGCACGACATCAAGGGCTACGCCATCTACGCCTGCGTGACGCTCAAGACCGGCCAGACCGCGAGCGACGCCGTGCGGAAGGAAATCAACGCGAAGGTGCGCGAAATCCTCGGGCCACACGCGACGCCGGAGAAAATCCAGTTCACCGACGGCCTGCCCAAGACGCGCTCCGGCAAAATCATGCGCCGCATCCTGCGCAAGATCGCCGAGAACGAAGTGGACAACCTCGGCGACATCAGCACGCTTGCCGACCCGGCGGTGGTGGAGTCGCTGGTGAAGGGGCGGGTGTAATCCCGCGAGCAACTCGCCAACAACTTTTGGTTGTCCAGCGGTGCCCTCGCGACCACGCTGCCCCCATGTCCAAACCCGTCCTCGGCCGCGGCCTTGGCGAATTGCTCCAGGGCCAGACCGTCGCGCGCCCCTCCGGGTCGGCGACCGCTGCTGGCGAACCCCGCGCCGCGCTGAGCCCGGGCTTCGAGCGGCTCACGCAGTCACGCTCCGACGAGCAGACGGCGAGGGAACTCGCGGCCACGCGCGAGCGCCTCGTCTTCGCGCAGCGCGCATTGTGGATGGCGGATGCCGGATTGGTCGCGGTTGCGTCGTGGTTCGCGTTCCGGCCCGGCGCAGCACCGGGAGCGATGGACCTGTTGTTCTGTGCCGCGGCGATCATCACGGGCGCAGTGCTCGGCGTGATTGCGTTCGGGCTCGACGCGGACGCGTGAGCCCGCGCCTTCACCGACTCGGCGGTTGACGGCGGGCATCCGCTTCGGTTGCACTCGCGCATGGTCTTCCCGAAGTCCGCCTTCCTCACCGGGATTCGTCTCGCGCGGTTTGCCATCGCGTGCACACTGCTCATCGCGAGCGCGACCGCCGCGCCCGCGCTCAAGACCCGCAACGTGTTCTTCGTGATGACCGACGGTTTGCGCTGGCAGGAGGTGTTCACCGGCGCGGAGGAGCAGCTCATCTCAAAGGAATTCGGCGGCGTGTCCAACACGAACGCGGTGCGGAAGGACTTCTGGCGCGACACGCCCGAGGCGAGGCGCGAGGCGCTGCTGCCGTTCTTCTGGACCGAACTGGCGAAGCGCGGGCAGGTCTTCGGCAACCAGCGCAAGGGCAGCATCGCGCGCGTGACCAACGGGCTGAACTTCTCGTATCCCGGCTACAGTGAGATGCTCACGGGCTTCGCCGACCCGCGCATTGACAGCAACAAGAAAATCCCCAACGCGAACGTGACCGTCCTCGAATGGCTGCACAACAAACCCCCGTTTCGCGGCAAGGTTGCGGCGTTCGCCAACTGGGACGTGGTGCCGTTCATCATCAACACCCAGCGCAGCGGAATCCCGGTGTGGACGGGCCTCGAGAAGGTCACCGACCCGAGAGTCAACCCGCGGCAGGCGCAACTCGAGGAACTCGTCGCGGAGATGACCTCACTGTGGAGCGAGATGACGTTCGACGTGTTCATCCAGCAGGCGGCGTTGCACCACATCCGCACCGCGAAACCGCGCGTCATTTACATTACCTACGATGAAACGGACGAGTGGGCGCACGAGGGCCGCTACGATTTGTATCTCAAGTCCGCGCACGGCGTGGACCGCTACCTGAGGCAGCTTTGGGAACTCGCGCAATCACTGTCTGAATACCGCGACCAGACCACGCTCATCGTGACGACCGACCACGGGCGCGGCTCGGGCAACCTCTCGTGGAAGAACCACGGGAAGAACATCCCCGAGGCGGGCGCGATCTGGATCGCCGCGCTCGGCCCCGACACGCCGGCGCTCGGCGAACGCGAGAACGTCCCGACGGTGACTCAAAGCCAGATCGCCGCGACGGTCGCCGCGCTGCTCGGCGAGAATTACAAGGCCGCCGTTCCGCAGTCTGGCGAAACGATTCAGGATATGTTGCCCCGCAGATAGCGCCGCGCATCGGCGGCGCGCACGTTTCCTCGCGCTGCCGCGGTTGCCGCTCGCCTGCCGTGACGGCGATTCACGAGGTCGAGTTTGAACAGGAGGCCGCACTTGGCGGTCTCTTCTGTGTGAATCGGGCCGATTCAGTATTGCTTCCGTCGGCGAATCGGCCATCTTCACGACCAACAACCACCATGAAACGACCTTGTGTCTCGGTGCTGGTGCTGTGCCTGTTTGCGCTGGCGGTTTCCGCCGTCCAATTCTCGCAAGAGCAGTCGGGCAAGATCGCCAAGGCCGTCGGCACGCTGCTCGACACCGCGCATTACAGCCGCACCAGACTCGACGATGCCGTGTCCGAGTCGTTCCTGAAAAACTACCTCGACGCGCTCGATTACAACCACCTCTTCTTCCTGCAGGCCGATGTGGACGAGTTTTACAAGCGGTTCGGCAAGAACCTCGACGATTTCACGAACAATGGTGACGCCGGGCCCGCGTTCGAAATCTTTGGCCGATTCCTGCGGCGGCTGGACGAACGCACTGACCTTGCGATCCGATTGCTCAAGGAGACGCACGACTTCACGCGCGACGAGGCGCTCGTGACCCAGCGCAACAAATCCCCCTGGCCCAAGGACGACGGGGAACTCGAGGAACTCTGGCGCGCGCGCATCAAGTTTGACCTGCTGCAGGGCCGCCTCAACAAGGATGCGCCGGACGTGACCGTGGAAAAACTCCGCAAGCGGTTCCTGCGCGTTCAGAAAACCTTCCGCGACTACGAGACGTCCGAAATCCTCCAAGTTTACCTGACTGCACTCGGCCATGCGTTCGACCCGCACTCCGACTACATGGCGCCGGAGGAGGCGAAGGAATTCGAGGTGAAGAACATCAAGCTCTCGCTCATCGGCATCGGTGCGCTGCTCGAATACGAGGACGGCTACACCAGGATCAAGGCGCTCACACCCGGCGGTCCCGCTGACAAGAGCAAGCTCCTCAAGCCCGGCGACCGCATCATCGGCGTCGCGCAGGGTGCCGCCGAGCCCGTGGATGTCGTGGAGATGCCGCTCGCCAAAGTCGTCAATCTCATCCGCGGCAAGCTCGATACCGAGGTCCGGCTGACCATCATCCCGGGAGGCAGCGAAAGTGAGACGCGCGTCATCAAGCTCACCCGGAAGGAAATCCCGCTTGCCGACCAAAAGGCCAAGTCGCGCCTCATCGAGCATCCGGACGCCGCCGGCAAGGCGCAACGCCTGGGCGTCATCAACCTTCCTCAGTTCTATGACAATTGCGCCTCCGACGTGGAGAAGCTCCTTCAACGGCTCCAGAAGGAGAACATCTCCGGGCTCGTGCTGGACCTGCGGCGCAACGGCGGTGGACTTCTTCCCGAAGCCATCGAGCTGGCAGGCCTCTTCATCAAGAAGGGCCCGGTCGTCCAGGTGAAAGACAACCGGGGCAAGGTTCAGGTCCTGACGGACGAGGATGCGAAGGTCGCATACGACGGCCCGCTGATTGTGCTTGTGAGCCACCTGAGCGCGTCCGCGTCGGAGATTGTCGCCGCCGCGCTGCAGGACTACGGTCGCGCGCTCGTGGTCGGCGATTCCTCCACACACGGCAAGGGCACGGTGCAGACGCTCATACCCGTCACGCAAATGCTGCGCGGCGGCGTGCCCGACGCGGGCAAGTTGAAGTTCACCGTTCAGAAATTCTACCGCGTCGAGGGCACCACGACGCAGAAGGTCGGCGTCACACCCGCGCTCACGCTGCCGTCCATCTACGACGTGATGGAACTCGGCGAGTCGAGCCTGCCCAACTGCCTGCCTGCCGACTCCATCGCGGGCGTGAAGCACGACCAACTCGACCTTGCCGCGCCGTTCCTCAACGACCTGCGCAAGCGCTCCGCGGAGCGCGTCGCGAAGAACCGGGACTTCGGCTACCTCCACGAGGACATCGAGCGCGCGCGCAAACTCCAGGCGGAGAAGACCGTCTCGCTCAATGAGCAGCGGCGCATCACCGAGAAGAAGGACGCCGAAGCCCGGGTCGAAGCCCGCAAGAAGGAACGCGCCGCCCGTGGCATGCCCGACGACAAGGTGTTCGAAATCACGCTCGACACGGCCAAGGACAACAAGCCGCTTGTGCTCGCCCGCAAGTCCTCGGCCGCCGGCGGCAAGGACGGCGAAGCTATCGCCGCGACCCAGCCGCCTCCAATCGAAGGCGACCTCGAAACCGAGAACGACGCTGCGGCCACCGTGGATCCGCACCTGCTCGAGACGCTCAACATCCTTGCCGACTACTGCGACCTGCTCGCGAAGTCCGGGCGGTTGAAGAACGAGAAACTCGTGCTCACGCCCGTCACGAAGTGACTTCACTGCGCCTGCCGCGCGATGCCCGCTGACGCAACCCTGATCCCGAGCATGCACCGACTGTTCACGCCGCTCCTGCGCCGGCTCTACGGACTGTTGACCGTCGTGCTCGTGGCCTGGCATGCCGTGCCCGCGGCGCTCAACTCGGAGTGGAACCGCGCCCGGCTTCTGCACGAGATGGAGACCGGCGACACCGCGCGCCGCAGCGCCGCAGCGCGCGAGCTCACGCGGCTTCGCGCAGAGGACGAGTTGCTGCAGGCGTTGCAATCGGCGCGCGCGGACGTCCGGTCCGCCGCGGCGGGGGCGCTCTTCGACCTCTGGCTCAATTCCGCCGGCTACGACGCGCGCGTGACGCTGTTCGAGGCGTTCCAGTCGGTGCAGAAGAAGCACTTCAACCACGCGCTCGCGCTCTTTACCCAGGTGCTCGAGGAGCACCCGGGGTTCTCCGAGGCTTGGAACCGTCGCGCCGCCCTCCGCACCAACCTCGGCCAGTTCGACCTCGCGCTCGACGACGCCCGCCGCGCCGTGCTGCTCAACCCGGCCAACTTCGCCGCGTGGCAGGTGATGGGCGTGTGCCACATGCGGCTCGGCCATTACGAAGCCGCGGTTCGGACGCTCAAGGAAGCGCGCCGGCTCGCGCCCTTCGACGCCACGAGCCGCCAGCTCCTGCGCCGCTGCCTCCAACTCCGCCGCGAGCCCGCCATGCCCCTGCCTCCTTCCCGCTGGCGCGAAATCGTCTGAGCCGCCGCGCATGACCATCGCCGTCCCGAGGGAAATCAAGGACCAGGAATACCGCGTCGCCCTGCTGCCGTCGGCAGCCTACCAGCTCATCAAGCGCAGCCACTCGGTCGTCGTCGAGCGCGGCGCGGGCGCGGGCGCGGGCTATCCGGATTCCGATTACGAGCAGGCCGGCGCGAAACTTCTCGACGACCACGCCGCCGTCTTCGCCGCGGGCGACCTCATCGTGAAGGTGAAGGAACCGCAACCCGCCGAACATCCGCTGTTGCGCCGCGGGCAGATTCTCTTCACCTACCTGCACCTTGCCGCCAGCCGCGCGCTCACCGACGCGCTCGTGAATTCCGGCGCGACCTGCCTCGCCTACGAAACCATCGAGGTGAACCGCCGCCTGCCGTTGCTCGAGCCGATGAGCGAAATCGCCGGCCGCATGAGCATCCTTGTCGGCGGCTACTTCCTCGCCAAGCACGTCGGCGGCAGCGGCGTCCTCCTCGGCGGCGTGCCCGGTGTCCTGCCCGGCAAGGTCATCGTCATCGGCGGCGGCGTCTCGGGCGTCAACGCCGCGCGCATGGCCACGGGACTTGGCGCGGATGTCACCATCCTCGAGGTGGACGTCGAGCGGATGCGCTTCCTCGACATCACGCTGCACACGGCGCACACGCTCTACTCGAACGAGGCGCACTTGATGGAACTGCTGCCGCAGGTGGACCTGCTCATCGGCGCTGTGCTGCTGCCCGGCGCAAAGGCGCCCAAGCTCATCCGCCGCGACATGCTCCGCCGCATGCGGCCCGGCAGCGTGGTGGTGGACATCGCGATTGACCAGGGCGGCTGCTGCGAAACCTCGCGCCCCACCACGCATCACGACCCGGTCTTCGTCGAGGAAGACGTCACCCACTACTGCGTCGCGAACATGCCCGCCGCCTTCGCGCGCACCGCCACGCAGGCGCTCACCAACGTCACCTACCCCCACATCGAACGGCTCGCGGACTTCGGTCTCGCCGAGGCGTGCCACCGCCATCCCGCCCTCGCCGGCGGCATCAATGTGATGAACGGCCGCGTGACCTGCCGCGCCGTCGCGGACGCGCACGGCCTGCCTTTTGAACTTCCGGCGCTCGGCTGAGACGCGACCTACACCGGCCGGGTGATCTTCACGGTATTGCTCCCCTTCTCGTTGTCCGTCTCCGTCACCACATACACCTTGAACACGCTCACCGCGCCGGGCAGGCCCAGCCCTTGCGTCGTGAAGAACTCCCGCGGCGCGTCCTTGGCCACGTTGCCGATGGTGCTCTCGTCGTCCGTGCTGTAAGTGCTGCCGGGGCTCCAACGCACGTCATAGTGGTCCAGGTCCGGCGCTGTGCTCGCCTCCCATGTGATCTTGCCCTGCGACGTCGGCGCGTTCCAGATGCCGCTGGCAACCACCGCGTCCGGCGTGCTGCCCGGCTCGGGCGTGAGCCGCGGCAAACTCTCCACCAGCGCGTGATCCGGCGCGAAGAACGTCGGCATCGCCTCGCGATAACTCTTGAGGATGGGATAGATGACATCCTCCAAGTCCTGCCGCTCGCCGCGCTTGACGCGCACCTCCAGCTCCTCCTTCGTCACGCCCTTGTAAGCCGAGCGCAAATCCGCCAGATCCGTGCTGAACGCCGCCAGCGCGTAACCGCCGAGCAGCAACAGCGGCGGTGAGTAGCCCGGAAACGGCACCAGCGCGTTGGCCCGCAGCCACAAATTCTCCATGTCATCCAACGGCGGGAAAAAGTTGCCCTGCCCCTCCGTCAACCCCGGCACTTTGGGCAGCGCCTTGGCCAGCGTCGTGCCCGGCAGATACGCCCGCACCTTGTCATTGAATTGATTCAGCCGGGCGGCAACGCCGCCTTGCGCGCGTCCAAGTCCGCCCGGGCCGTCTCCAGGTCGTTGATTTCCGCCTGCACCGCCGCGTGCAGCGCGGACAGGCTGGTGCCATGCGTGTCGAGGTTCGCGCGCGTGATGCCACCGACCAGCACAAGCGGCGAAGCCGGGGGAAGTGCGGCGTTGACCAGTGCCCAATGCGCGAGGAATTCGTTGGTGGTGGGGATGAACGAGGCGGGACCGGTGATGGGCATGGCAGCGAGAAGTTAAGGGTTGGACGTTAAGAGTTGAGGCCGATGGAGACGGGCAGCCACGACCGTCGGTGGCATTGGCGGCTCCACCAAGACGAAAAAAGATTACTCCACCACACGAATGGAAGCCACTCCAAAAGCCAGCTCATCCACGCCCCGATTACATTGAGCCACATGGCGGTGCGACCTTACCACTGCGAATGCATCCAACGCAGGCGCACGAGGAGGCCATTCCAGCATGTGGACGCGCCAAATCGGCAGCTAGACGAGCTAAAACGCTGGCTGAACAAGGCAAGGCGGTCGCCAGAAACGAAAAGAACCCTCAATTCACTCGGAAATCCTACCAATGTGTCCATGGCTGGCCAAGCCTTTGTCGCTTCGCTAGGAGTGCCGTCCTCGCCCCATCATTGGCGGCCTCTGCCTAGCGAATAGCCTGAGGATTCCGCCATTCGAAACGAAGCAACCGATCAGAGATGCGGTCAAACCAAAGGTGGAGCAGTTGAAATGAATCACTCATCATCCAAAAGTCTCTCTCATCCGAGTGAGGCGAGTAAATCAACAGTATCTCCTCTGCGGGATGAGTGCCATCAGGCAAGCGCGATACAGCGTCTGGTGTGAGCCACCGTGCAAGCATGATCCTGCCGGCCTCGTCAGTCGGCGGCAGTTGTGACGTCAACTGTTCTGGTGGTGCGTTGGACCGCACCAAATCGAAGAACCTTCGCTCAACGGACAATCCAATTCTAGCTGGCTTGCCGAGCAGCTCCATCGCCTCCTTGCGTGGCATTCCTGTCCTCAGTGACAGGCCAATTCCACGCATTTCAGTTTCGCGATCTCTGACCTGAGCGTTCGATCCCAGTTGAATGTCTCTTTCCTGCATCTGCTGCCTGTAATCCCGCATGCCGCGCTCTATCGTGTCCAGTGTGCCCGCATACCCAAGACGGAACGATCGATCGCTTTCACTCCCTTGCCTGGTATTAAGCTTCAGTAACCGAGATGGAGGCGCGTCTTGCCTGGTGCCGAACTTCGCACCCTCCTGCTTGGTATCCTTGTCACCCGGCGATGACGGATTCCGAGAATCTCGCTGTTGTGCATGCCGCGCCAGGAACAAGGCGACGGCAAAAGCTGACAAGAGAGAATAGAATGCCATCCGTTTCATGTTCACGGGCCTCTCATTGGGGCGGTGGAATTGACTGGGCATCTTGAACTGTGAAACGTTCGAGATTCTCGCCTTCCACGATATTGTTCATCCAAAGTGGCCCCACGCGCTTCCATGTGCCATTCATTTGAAGCTGCAACGTGATGAATGAGTGCCAGACCAGAGTGTCACTTGCGATACCCCCTCCTCACGTAACCCATTCGCGAGCTGACAACCGATACGAAATAACGGCTCCGACAACAGGAACCGGAAGCTGTAGCATGAAATTGGGTGCGTCAGCGGTGTAAATCATGTTCAGGGCGTCGGGAACCTCGTCCGGGGCACTTCCGCCCGAGTCGTTTCCACCGCCAGCGGGTGGTTCGCTTTCTTGAAATGGAACCCAACCGCCGTCAGGAGGAATCCCGATGTTGTTAGGGAATGGGGGGAGCCAAAATGCAATTTCAGCCTGAACGTCGCGGTGCTACTTCCAACCCGTCTGGGGCCACGTAGGTTGCAAGGCAGCGGTTGAAGCTTGCGCATTCCCAACTGTAGGAAGCGGCTTGTTCGGCACGATCATAAGGCTGGCAACCGGACCCAAGGTTGTGCCCTTGATTAGATTCGTCACAAAGTCGTATTTCGCAGCCTCATAGCCAGCCAGCCCGATTCCCGCTAGCAACGTCTCCTTTTCTGGCATCACATCGTTCTTGAAAGCAAGACTTGCCACCATGCGATCCACTGTCACCGTGTAGAGGTAGTTCGTGTAACCCGTCACGACGGGCGTAACAGGATTGGTCGCGCCCGCGACGAACACGGCGAAAGCTTGGTAGTTGGAGTTCAGGTTCGTGCCGCAAACCGTGATGTTCGTGAACGGGATGAACGTCTGCGGAAAAATCCTCGGGTCCCAAGCCCGCACCGTGATGACGTAGGCATACTTGACCTGCTGTGTTGGGTTTGGGTTCTAATTCCCGCTTGTGACGTATTCGATTTCGCAAATCGTCTTTATGCGCCCCTTGAAGACTTCGTTCCGGCCGCCCGTGTCCCACGAGTAATTCACGTTTAACCATGGCTCCACTGGAAGTTGTGCCGGGGTTGCGTTCGAACTGACGATGGGTTGCCCGGTCACCGGCACTTCCGTTGTCACGGCAGTGGCATCGCCGGACGGCGGCCACGTCGTGACGTGCGTAAAGCTCAGGAATGGCCTGGGTTCGTCATCGTAAAGTTCCGAGAGGTATTCCGTGCGACTGGTAAGGCTTCCACCACTCCCACGGACCCAACTCCCATCACTGGTGAGCCGCTTTACCTGGTCGTGCACGGTGGTGTTCGTCCATTGGATGGTATCCCGATACTCCCAGGTAACCGACTTCAGTCGCGGAACGCTGGCACCTTGGGCAAACGCATCCGAAGCGAAACGCAAGCCGAGGATGATTAGAAGTGACACGATCCACGCGGCCCATGGAGCGCTGCTTAGACGGGATGTTCGGGCGCGGAAGGGGGTGGTCATGGGAGGATTCCTTTCTCCAGTCCTAAACGGCGAATATGCGACTCTGCTACGCCGATTTGCTGCCGATGTCAAGGCGTGGAATCAGGTCAGATGGTAACGGGCCGGCCGCACTCCACGGTTGTCGCCGAAACCCGGGTCGGCGTAAGCTCCGCGGCGTGTTCCCATCCGGATTGCCACGCCCGCTCCTCGCGGCGCTTGCGGTTGCCATTGTGATCGGCACGGCAACCGCCACCGCAACCGACTCACCGCCACCGCCCGGTGAGCCGCGCAAGCCGTGGACCTCGTCGCGCGTGTTCGGCACACCCGAGCCGCCGCTGCCGTTTGTGGATGAGCGCCGGTTCCCGGTGCTCACCTTCACGAACGCTCTCGAGACCGCGCTCGCGCCCGGCGTCAACCGGCTGTTCATCGTCCAGCAGGACGGCAAGGTCTTCAGCGTGCCCGACGACGACTCGGCGGCGCGCGCCGACCTGTTCATTGACTTGAAGCAGGCGAACCGCGAGTTGCGCAACACCTACGGGCTCGTGTTCCACCCGCGCTTCGCCGAGAACCGCCAGTTCTTCGTCTGCTACACCGTCAAGGACAGCCTCACCAACGGCACCATCGTTTCGCGCTTCGTCGCGCCGCCGGGCGACCCGCCGCGCGCGGACCCGTCGAGCGAGAAAGTCATCATCACGTTCTGGAGCGGCGGCCACAACGGCGGCTGCCTCAAGTTCGGCCCGGACGGCATGCTTTACATCACGACCGGCGACGGCACCGGGCCGAATCCGCCCGACGCGCTCGACACGGGACAGGACGTGAGCGACCTGCTCAGCTCGGTGCTGCGCATTGACGTGGACCGCGCCGATCCCGGCCGCGCGTATCGCGTGCCGCCGGACAATCCCTTCGTGAACGTGGCCGGTGCCTGCCCGGAGATTTGGTCCTACGGTTACCGCAATCCGTGGAAGATGTGCTTCGACCCGGTCAACGGCGCGTTGTGGATTGGCGACGTGGGCTGGGAATTGTGGGAACTCGTCTTCCGCGTGCAGCGCGGCGGCAACTACGGCTGGTCCGCGATGGAAGGCCCGCAGCCCGTGAAGCCCGGCGGCAAGCGCGGTCCCACGCCGATTCTGCCCGCCACCTACGCGCATCCGCACCACGAGGCGGCGAGCATCTCGCTCGGCTACGTGTATCGCGGCGCGAGATTCCCCGCGCTGCGCGGTGCGCTGCTCTACGGCGATTACGAGACGGGCAAGATGTGGTCGCTCCGGCACGACGGCACGAACATCACCTCGCACGCGCTCATCGCAGACACGCCGCACCGCATCGTCACCTACGGCGAAACGCCCGCGGGCGAGCAGTATTTCATCCACTACGGCACGCCCTCGACGCTGCACCGCTTCGTGGCGAACCCCGACGCCGGGAAGCCGTCGAAGTTCCCGCGCAAGTTGAGCGAGGCGGGCGTGTTCACGAACACAGCGAAGCAGCAGCCCGCGACTGGCGTTTACCGCTACCAGGTCGCCGCGCCCATGTGGAGCGATGGCGCGAAGGGCGACCGCTTCGTCGCCTTGCCCGGCTTCGGCACCGTCACGATGGAAGGGCGCGGCGAGAACGCGAAACCGAAGTTCCCGACGAACGCCGTGCTCGCCAAGACGCTCACGCTCGAACTCGACCGCGGCCGCCCCTCGAGCGCGCGCAAGGTCGAGACGCAACTGATGCACTTCGACGGCCGGCAGTGGCGCGCCTACTCGTATCGCTGGAACGACGCGCAGACGGATGCGACGCTCGTGGACGCCGCGGGCGCCGAGCAGAGCTTCACCGTGGGCGACCCCGAGGTGCCCGGCGGCAAGCGCACGTTCGCGTGGCGCTTCCATTCGCGCGCCGAGTGCCTGCGCTGCCACAACTCATGGAACGGATTCGTGCTCGGGTTCCAGCCGGCGCAGTTGACGACCGCCCAGGTCCCCCTCACCCGTCCCGCCACGGCGGGAGCACCCTCTCCCCTCCTCGGAGGAGGGGAGAGGGATGGGGTGAGGGGTGGCCGAAGGGCGGGTGAGGGGGCGCGCGAGAATCAGTTTGCCCGCCTGACCCAGCTTGCACTTGTCGGCCCCAACTACACGAACCAGTCCAAGTCCGTCCTCGTGGATCCGGGCGACGCTTCCGCGCCACACGAGCCGCGCGCGCGCTCGTGGCTTCACGCCAACTGCTCCGCCTGCCATCGCATCCACGGCGGCGGCACGGCGCTCATCTATCTCAATCACGACGCCACGCTCAAGCAGACCCAGCTCGTGGACGCCGCGCCGACGCAGGGCACGTTCGGCATCGCCGATGCGCGCCTCGTCGCGCCGGGCGACCCGTATCGCTCCGTGCTGCTGCACCGGCTCTCCAAGTCCGGGGGCGGCCACATGCCCGCGCTCGGCTCGACGCTGCCCGATTTCGCCGCGCTCCGCGTCCTGCACGATTGGATCGCGTCCTTGCCCGCGCAAGGCCCGGTGCCAGCGACCGCGAAGGCCGAGAGCGATGCGCTCGCGTCGTTGACCGGAAGCACCCCTCCGGCCGATGCGCAACGTGACGCCGCGCTGGACCGGCTAACGTCGTCCGTGTCCGGCGGCTTGCGGCTGCTGCACGCGGTGGAGTCACGCGTGTTGCCGCCGGGCCTGCGCGCGCTGGCCATCGAGCGGGCGCTCGTGGCGAAGGAGCCGCAAGTGCGCGAACTCTTCGACCGCTACCTGCCCGACGACCAGCGCGTGGAAACACTCGGCCTGCGACCTTCCGCGACCGCGATTCTCGCCAAGAAAGGCGACCGCGCGCGCGGCGCGAAGCTGTTCGCGCCCGACGGCCGCGCGCAGTGTTCGAACTGCCACATCGTCAACGGGGCTGGCCGCGACTTCGGGCCGGACCTTTCGAAAGTCGGCGCGCGGCTCCCGCGCGAGCAATTGCTCGAGAGCATGCTCGAACCGTCGAAGGCCGTGGACCCGCGCTACACGGGCTTCGTCGCCGAGCTCAAGGACGGCACATCGCACACGGGGTTCATCGTCGAGCGGTCGGCGCAGGGCGTGTCGCTCAAGGTCGCGACGGGCGAGACGGTGCGCCTTCCGGCAGGCAACATCGGCAGGCTCGTTTCGCAACAACTCTCGCTGATGCCCGAGGGCTTGCTCGCGAACCTCACCGCGCAGGACGCGGCGGACCTGCTGGCATTCCTCGAGTCGTTGAAGTGAGGGGCGGGACGCACTTGCGGACGAGGACGATCTGTCTTACCAGAGCCGCAGCAGCTTCCACCAAGCCAGCCCGACCGTGAGCCAGACGACAATGTTCACGAGCGACGCCCACAACCCGATGCGCCACCACGTGGCCAGCTCCGTGTAGCCGAGCCCGTGCAGGATGGGCGCGGGCGTGGTGCCGTAGTGCGTGAGGCCCGCCGAGAAGTTCGCGAAGAAGGCGAAGCTGCACGCGACCAGCGCCGGCGGCGCGCCCGCCGCGATGAGCACCGTCACGAACGCCGGATACAGCGCGATGATGTGCGTGGTGATGCTCGCGAACGCGTAGTGCGCGTAGAAATAGATCAGCAGCGACACCAGGAACACCGCGAACCACGGCCAGCCGCCGAACCGCCCCGCGACCCCTTGCGCGAACTGGTCCAGCAGCCCCGTGTCCTTGAGCTGCTTGCCCATCTGCACCAGCCCGCCATACCAGATGAACACGTCCCACGCCGCGCGCTCGTTCATCAGGTCGTCCCAGCGCAGCACGCGCGTCAGCAGCAGCAGGCCCACCGCGCACAGGCCGGCAATCGTCACGTAAGCCACGCCGCCCAGCACCCACGCGGTTGCGGTCGCGGCGAAGACGACCGCGAGCACCTTCTCGTCGCGCGACAGCGGCCCCATCTTCTCCAGTTCGCCGCGCGCGAACGCCTCCGCCTCGGGCGTGTGCGTGATGGCGGGCCGTTCCCAGCGGAACACGAGCCACGGCAGAAGCGCGAGCGACACGCACGCAGGCACCGAGGCGTAGAGCAGCCAGTTGCCGTAGGTGAGCACGACCGGGCCGCCGGGCGCGGACTGCGTGAGGTCGAACGCCTGCTTCGCCGCGATGGGGTTGCTCGACTGGCCGGTGAAATACAGCGCGCTCGCCACCACGCCGCATTGATACAGCGCCAGCACGAGGAAGCGCCCGAGCAGTCCCGCGCTCGCGCCGGGGTGCGACTTGAACAGCTCCGCGAGGCTGCGCGTGATGGGCAGCATCACGCCGCCGAGCCGCGCGGCGTTCGAGGGGATCATCCCCGCGAGCACCGTGTCCGACGCGACGAGCGCGTAACTGAGCCCGAGCGACGTGCGGCCGAGCGCGCGCACGAACAGCAGGGCGATGCGGCGCGCGAGCCCGGTGTCAATGAACGCGCGCGCGAGGAAGTAAGCCGCGAGCACGAGCCACACCTGCGGTTCGGCGTAACCGAGCAGCGCGACGTCGAGCTTGAGCGCGCCGATCAACACACTCGCCAGCAAAGCCAGCAGCACCGCCGCGCCGCCGGGCACGGGCTGCAGCATCAGCGCGAGGATGCACGGGAGAAAGACCGCGAGCAGCCGCCAACCTTCGGGCTTCACGCCGGGCGTGTCCGTGCCGGGACGCCACCACGCGATGAAGGCCGCCAGCCCGATGATGAGCGTCCACGCCACCCACGGCGGCACGAGCGGCTTGGGCTCGGGCGCGCGCGACGGGGCCGAGGCGGGATTCATCGGGTGCTGGGCTCAACTCGTCTTCGTCCTCGTCCTCGCCGGTTCGAAGCGGGTTGAATCGAGGATGACGACAGGGGCGAATGCCAGGCGGACATCGGGAACCAGAAGTGGCCGACGCCGCGCTACTTCACAATCTTGAGCACACGGTGGTTGCTGCTGTCGGTGATGTAGAGCGCGCCGTCGCGGTGAATCGTCACGCCGTGGGGCTGGCTCAACTCCACTTCGAGCGGCGGTCCGCCCATGCCGGCGGCTCCCCTTTTCCCGCTGCCGGCGACGCGCGTGATTCTTCCATCGCCCGGCGACCAGCGGCGGATGACGTGGTTCTCCGTGTCGGCGATGATGACCGAGCCGTCGTGGTCCATGCAAAGATGCTTCGGCCCGCTGAGCGTGGCCTGCCGCGCGTCGCCGTCGTCGCCGCTGAATCCCTTCTGGCCATTGCCCGCGACGGTGCGGATGCGGCCGTCGGGCGGGACCACCCGCAGCGCGTGGCCGCCGCGTTCCAGCACATACACGTTGCCCTTCGAGTCGGCGCACACCGCGCGCGGATCCACGAGCGGCGACTTCGCGGCCTCGGCACCGTCCGCGGGCGCACCGCGCTGGCCGTTGCCCGCGATGGTGCGGGCGATGCCGGTCTTGAGATTCACGGCGCGGATGCGGCGGTTGTCGAGGTCGGCGAGCAGGAGGTTTTCCGCCTGCGGGTCGAGTGACACGCAGTAGATGTTGCCGAAGTCCGCCTGTGTCGCGGGTCCACCGTCGCCGCTGAAGCCCTTCGTGCCCGTGCCCACGACCGTTGTGATGGCGCCCGACTTCGCGTCAATCTTCCGCACGCGGCTGTTCCAAGTGTCGGCGAGGTAGATGTCGCCGCTGGGCGCGACAGCGAGGTTGTGCATGCCGTTGAATTGCGCCTGCGCCGCCGGGCCGCCGTCGCCTGCGAAGCCCTTCTGCCCCGTGCCGGCGATGGTCGTCAGTTGGCCCTTCGCGTCCACTTTGCGCACGCGTTCACCGCCGCCCATCTCGACGAGGAACAAGTTGCCGGCGCGGTCGAAGTCCACGCCGAACGGCGCGACGAGCTTGACGTCGGTCGCGGGCGCATCGCCGGCCGCAGTGCCGCCGCCGGCGACGAGGACAATTCTGTCGGCGAGCGTGGTCGAAGTTGCGAGGCCGCCGAGCGAGCACAGCACGAGCGTCAATGGGAGGCGGAACATGGCCGCAGGCTAGAAGAGCCCCCGGGCGATGGCAAGCGGGCCGAAACCATTCGGGCCGCCGGGGGCGCATCTTTGTTTCTTGCAAGCCTGAGCCCGGGTCCGGCAGGCGAAGCGCCAAAGACTGCAGCGACCGCGCCACAGCCTCCGCCGGGCAGCGGCGACAAGAAGGGCAAGGCCGGCTTCGGCTCGACGCCCGCTCCGACGCAGGTCTTTGCGTTCAACGTGCTGTGCCTCGACCGCAAAAACCGGCGAGACCCTTTGGACGAAGGCACTTCGCGAGGAAGTGCCGCACGAGCCGCGGCACCCGACGAGTTCCTTCGCGTCGAGTTCACCGGTCACCGACGGGCAAAATCTCTTCGTGCTGTTCGGCTCGCGCGGGCTGCATTGCCTCGACCTCGACGGCAGCCCGAAGCGGTCGCGCGAATTGGGGAAGATGACCTTCACTCCGCAGTGGGGCGAACGCACGCCGCGCGCGGCGCCCGTGTCGTGGACGACGCCGTTCGTCGCCACGCACAACGGCAAGCCGCAGGTCGTCGTGAGCGGGTCCACCCATGTGCGCGGCTACGATTTCGCGTCCGGCGCGAAACTGTGGGAGTGCGGCGGAATGGGAGTGAACACCATCCCGACTCCGGTCATGCTCGACGGCACGGTCTATTGCATGGTCAGCTGCCAGGTGAAGGCGCTGAAGGCCATTTGGCTCGGGTTCACCGCCGACATCACCGGCAAGCCCGAAGCCATCGCGTGGAGCCACTCCGCGGGCACGCCCTACGTCGCGTCGCCGCTGCTTTACGGGAAGCGGCTTTACTTCTTCTCGCAGCTCGCGCCGCGACTTTCCATTTGCGATGCGAAGTCGGGGGTGAAGCACGCGGACACGCAGCCGCTTGCGGAACGGCCGGGCGCGGCGACGGGCTTCGCCGGGAATGTTCACGCTTCGCCGCTCGGCGCGGCTGGCCGCGTGTATGTCGCCAGCCTCGGCGGCAGCGTGATGGTGTTGAAGGACGCGAACGAGTTGAGCGCGCTCGCGTCGGCGAAGTTCGACGACAGCTTCGCGGCGTCGCCCGTCGCAGTTGGGGCGGACCTGCTGCTGCGCGGGCGCGGGCGCCTCTGCTGCTTCGCGGCGAATTCAACCCCGACTCCGGGTTGAGGTTGGCGCAGGCCGCCACTCCTGCTACAAGCCTGCGCGATGAATCCAACCGAAACCGTCCGCGGCCGCGTCGCTTCCCTGCACTTGCATCCCACCACGGGCGGCGCGCCGCTCACCGCGACCGCGTCTGTGACCGTCGTTGCGGACAAGGGAATCGAGGGCGAGCCGCGTTTTTTCGAGCGGGGCAGCCGCCGGCAGGTTTCGCTGATGGCGCGCGAGCAAATCGCGTCGCACGCCACCGCGCTTGGCCTGGCTGCCATCGCCCCGGGTGCCATCCGCGCGAACATCGAGACCACCGGGGTCGAATTGGGCGCGTGGCTCGACCGCGACGTGCGCGTCGGCACCGCCGTGCTGCGGTTCTTCGAAATGCGCACCGGATGCCACCAAATGGACGCCGTGTGCGAGGGGCTTCGCAAGCTGACCGATGGCAACCGCCTCGGCGTGCTTGCGACCGTCGTGCAGTCCGGCTACATCCGCGTCGGCGACGAAATCGCCCTCGCCGCGACCGCCGTCACTCCGTAGGCTCCGCGCGTTGAAACTGCTCGTCGTCTCAAACCTTTACCCTCCGCTTCACGCCGGCACGTTTGACATCCGGTGCGAGACCATGGTGCGCGCCCTCATCGCGCGCGGCCACGAAGCCTTCGTGCTCACGAGCAACTACGGGCTGAAGGAGGAACAGCGCTCCGCGGAAGTCGAGCGGAGGCTCCGGCTCAACGGCGTGTTCGGTCACGAGCTGGTGACCGACCGCGCGGACCTGCAGGCGCTCGAAGCGCACAACCGCACCGTGTTCCGCGAGGTGTTGCAGCGCACGCAGCCCGAGCTCGTTTACGTCTGGAGTCTGCACGGCATCGGCAAGTCCATGCTCGCCTCGCTCGGCGCGGCCAACTGCCCCATCGTGTTCGACATCGCCGACAACTGGCTCGACACCGGCCTGCGGCACGACCCGTGGCTGCGGTTCTGGAATTCGGAATCGCTTCCCATGGCCGACACCCTCGTGCGGCGCGGACTCGAATTGAGCGGCCAGCGCAACCGCATTGACGCCGAGGCGCCAACCCGCCTGCGCGCGGGTGCGGATCGCCTGCCGGAGATTTTCGACCGCCCGCGCGGCTCGGTCGCGGCGCGCTCCATCCAGAACATCCCGCCCGGCAGCGTGTGCTTCTCGAGCCATCTCCTGCGCGTCGCGGCGGAGGCGGCGGGCTTCGCGCCGAGCGACACGCTCGTCGTCCACCCCGGCGTGCCCACCCGGCACTTCACGGGTTCGGTGAAGGGCCCCCGGCCGGACGCGTGCCGGCTGCTGCTCGCGGCGGAGCTCGTCAAGGGAAGCGGCGCGCACACGGCGCTCGAGGCCTTGCGACTCGCGCGCGAGCAGGGTTCGCACTGCACACTCACCATCATCGGCCGCGGCGCGTCCGACTACATCGCGCAGCTCCGCTCCGCTGTAGTGCGCGCGAAGCTGCCCGTCGAGTTTTCGACCGTGCCGGACATGAACCGCGACCTGCTCGCGGCCTACCGCACGCACGACGTCTTTCTCCACGCCAGCGAGTGGGACGAACCGTATGTTGCCACGGGCTTGCAGGCGATGGCCTGCGGCGTGCCGGTCATCGCGTCCGGCGCGGGCGCGGGCGCGGAAGTGTTCAGCCACGGCGAGACGGCGCTGACCTATGGCGCGGGGAACGCCTCCGAACTGGCGGGCTGCATCCTGCGGATGGAGCGCGACGTGCAAATCCGAGCCGTGCTCGCGGAGGCGGGACGGCTGCTCGTGGAGGCGCACTTCGACGAGGGGAAGGTCATCGAGCGCGTCGAGGCCTTCCTCGTCGCCGCGGCGCTGGCGAAGACGGAGGTGTGACCGCCGCCGCCGGTCACGGCGCGGCGATGTTGCGCGAGGCCCGCATCCGGTCCTCCATCAACTTCACCAGCGGACGCGCGCGGTTGATCGCGCCCATCTCGCTCTGGCCGGCAAAGTCCGTGAGCACCACGCGCACGGCGGCGATGGCCTCGCCGTTGCGGTCATGCACCGGCATCGTCACCTGCACGAACTTGTTCCCGCGCCCGAACAGGATGACGTCCTTCGCGATGACATCGCATTCGAGCTGCTCGGCGGCGCGGCCGAGTTCCGACTCGTCGTTGCTCGCGATGAGCCGCACGTCGTCCGAGCCCGCGCGCACGGGCGCGAACACCTTCAAACCGACCAGCCGCGGGTTGTCGCGGAGCACCTCGCGCACAATCACCTGCGCCAGCGGCTCGCGGGGCGTGTAGAGAATCCTCGCGTCGGCGAAGTGGCTCACGGCATCGGACTTGGTCCAGAAACCGACCGTGCCGGCGGCGAACTTGGCGTTGAACATGTCCGGGAAAACCTGCTGGCCGTTGAAGAAGCAGCGGATCTGCGTGCCCCGGCACTCGACGCCCAGCGTGTGCCACACGCCGGCTGCCACGGGCGTGTTCGTCACCACGTCCGGGATGTAGTCGCCGTTCGTGAACACCAGAAACCGGATGGTGTTCCCGAGCCCGCTCGCGCGGAGGCAGTAAAAATTCTTCTCGTCCTGCGCGCGGAACACGATGCCCGCCATCTGCTCCTTCTCTCCCGACACCAGCTTGAAGCGCGTGGTGAACGTGAAGTCGCCAAACGCCTCGCCCTCGCGCAACAGCACCGGAAAGCGCTCCACGTCGCGGCTCTCGCCCGTGGTGTCGCGCGACGTCTGCGCCAGCACGGGCCGGCGGTCGCTCACGTTGTCGCCGGGCGAGAAGCGCTTCTCCACGGGGGGAACGACGTCCTGCACGATGCGCCAGTCACCGGGCTTGCCGCCGCCCGGCACCGCGCTGCGGAACCCGCGCGGCGAAGCGCCGACGGGCATCTTCGAGAAATCCAGCTCCAACTCCGCGGCTGTCGCGGTGGCGATGGCGGCGAAAGACAGGACCAGTGTGCAGCCGAGTCGAACCATGTGCGCCGACCGTATCAGAACGCGGCTGCTGGACAAGCGGGGAACCCGGCAGGACGGGCGGATCGTCATGTGGCGTTGGACTCCGCGAAACGCGAAGCGTTCAACCGTTCACACCGCGATCGGCGCCTTGATGGCCGGGTGCGGGTCGTAGCCTTCGAGCGCGAAGTCCTCGAACCGGAAGTCGTGGATGTTCTTCACGCCGGGGTTGAGCTTCATGCGCGGCAACGGACGCGGCTCGCGTGTGAGCTGCAGCTTAGCCTGCTCGAGATGGTTCGCGTAGAGGTGCAGGTCGCCGAACGTGTGGACGAACTCACCGGGCTTGAGCCCCGTGACTTGTGCGACCATGAGCGTGAGCAGCGCGTAGCTGGCGATGTTGAACGGCACGCCCAGAAAAAGGTCCGCGCTGCGCTGGTAGAGCTGGCAGGAGAGTTCGCCCTCGGCCACGTAGAATTGGAACAGCGCGTGGCACGGCGGCAGGGCCATCTGGTCCACCTCGCCCGGATTCCACGCGGTGACGATGTGGCGGCGCGAGTCGGGGTTCTTGATGACTTGCGCGATGAGCTGGTCAATCTGGTTCACGCTCCGCCCGTCGGAGGTGCGCCAGTCGCACCATTGCGCGCCATAAACGCGGCCGAGGTTGCCGTCCTTGTCCGCCCATTCGTTCCAAATGGTCACGCCGCGCTCCTGCAACCAGCGCACATTCGTCTCGCCGCGCAGGAACCAAAGCAACTCGTAGATGATGGACTTGAGGTGGAGCTTCTTCGTGGTGAGCACGGGAAAGGTCTCGCGCAAATCGAACCGCGCCTGCGCGCCGAAGACCGAGTAGGTGCCCGTGCCCGTGCGGTCGGCCTTGAACTTGCCGCGCTCGAGCACGAGTCGCAGGAGGTCGTGGTATTGGTGCATTCCGGTTGTCCTTTTCGTCCACGAATCTTCCAAAACGCAGAACGCGACGAAGCAACGACGCGAAGGGTTTAAGCGAAACAAGTCAGTGCGCCAAGACTGAAACTCAATGCACACGCCCTTTGAACCGAAGCCGCTTAGCAGACAGTGCCGGAATCTTCTCTCAACTACTCGCGCACCAACAAGAGACAGGTTCTTCTCTTCGACTGCCACCACTCTTCGAATTTCTTCTGATTGATGCCAATACGCCCATTTGCTGGATCATGAACAATGATCGTCCCCGAAGCATGCCCAATGACGACTATCCAATGAGATTGCTTGCGGACGAATTGCCCTACGATGAATTCCAGGGGTATCCTGTTGAAAGTGAGTTCGATTCCCTCGGAGAATTCGGGTTTGGGAATGAGCACGACGAGGGGGCGGCCCTTTCCCAAGTTGTCCCTCAAATCCTCCATTGATCCTTGGTAGATGAAAGGCTTCAGCCCAAGTTCCCGCCCAAGTCGGCCCAGCTCGGCGGCGGTGAAATCGGTGGACAAATCGAACTCCGTGGTGGTCTTGTAGAATGCAGTCGCGTCTATCTCCCAATAGGCTGCAACCGCCGCGAGACACGTTGGACCACATGAAACACGCTTCGTCTGAAGCAATGGTGGGAGGGACGTGATCAGTGTGGCTTGCTCCCCAACGCGAATCCCGGAAAATTGTCTCGCTGTGGAGCAGCCGCACACGATAAGCAACAAGAAGATTCCAGTTGCTCCCACGCCGCTCCTGATGAGCCTAGTGCAGTCCGAATGCGTCCGAACTGGGCCCACGGTAGTTACTACTGATTCTCGTCTTTCTTGTTGGCGGCTACGAGGATGGCACCAACGACCACCAGTGCGCCAATCGTAGCGAGAATGAGCGTGCCGGTGGTTGCTTCGGCTCCCCCAGCGTCGTGGAGACGCACTGATTTCGAATTGGCGGCCTTCGCTTCGTATCCGGCAGCTTCGGAGTGGGAGAGTTTCCGACCTTTGGAAATGAACCCTGCTTGTTGAACCCTTGTCGGGGACGATGGGAGTGAGACCACATCTCCAGCAGGAGCTGGGCACGTGGCAACTAGGAGAGCGAGAATCGTAGCATTGGTGACGACGAGGGTTTTCATTGGTTGCTGTAGGTGTTGTTTTGTTGTTTTGCTATCACGCCAAGCCGTTCTGAGTGCGGGCACTTTACGCCCTAATGAGCCGTGGCCGTCAATAACAAATTACGCCCCAATAAGGCGTGCCCT
>Ga0233424_10000501_pt1 | contig 48305 bp, 46 predicted proteins | sample Watercolumn_Towu_FD_181011 | JGI IMG/M metagenome (GOLD analysis project Ga0233424, IMG submission 181011) | Freshwater microbial communities from Lake Towuti, South Sulawesi, Indonesia - Watercolumn_Towuti2014_125_MG | ecosystem: Environmental > Aquatic > Freshwater > Lake | place: Indonesia...
CGCGGCCTCTCCGCCCAGGCCATCGAGAAGTACCGCCTGCACGACGTGAACGCCGGCACGAGCGGCAACGCAGGCGGCGAAAGCTGAGCCCTCGGTGACAGCTGCCTCCGCCGCCGGCATGGACAAGGCCGCCACGCTCACCTGGCTGCGCCGGATCTCCGGCGACATCGCCACGGTGACGATCAAGCGGCTGGAGGACACCCTCCCCTGGTACGCCGACATGCCACCGGCCCGCCGCTCCGCGGTCGGGCTGGTGGCGCAGGCGGGCATCACCTCGTTCATCCAGTGGTACGACGACCCGACGTCCACCCCGTGGATCGCCGCGGACATCTTCGCCGCCGCTCCCCGTGAGCTGCTGCGGAGCGTGAGTCTGCAGCAGACCCTCCAGCTCATCCGCGTCACGGTCGAGGTGACCGAGGAACGGGTGGCGGGCAAGGGCGAGCACCTTCGCGAGGCCATCCTGCTCTACTCGCGGGACGTGGCCTTCGCCGCCGCCGACGTCTACGCGCGCGCCGCCGAGGCCCGCGGCCTCTGGGACGCGCGGCTCGAGGCGCTCGTCGTCGACTCGATCCTCACGGGCGAGGCCGACGAGGAGCTTCCCAGCCGCATCGCCGCTCTCGGGTGGCACGGCCACGGAGAGGTCGCGGTCCTCGTGGGCACCACGCCTCCGCAGTTCGACGTCGACCTCGTGCGTCGCACTGCGCGGAAGCTCGCGGTCGACGTCCTGATCGGCGTGCAGGGCTCGCGCCTCGTGCTCGTGCTCGGACGCGCGCGCGTCGAGGGTCAGGAGGGCGAGGACGAGGAGCTCGGGTTCCAGGAGATCGCGGCCCGTCTGGAGCCGTCGTTCGGCCCGGGGTTCGTCGTGCTGGGGCCGGCTGTGGCTGCCCTCGTCGACGCCAGCCAGAGCGCGCGTGCGGCGCTGGCCGGATTCGCGGTGGCCCGCGCCTGGCGGAGCGCACCGCGGCCCGTCGAAGCCGACGACCTGCTCCCGGAGCGCGCCCTCGCCGGCGACCCTCTCGCGAAGCAGACCCTCATCGAGCGCATCTACCGCCCGCTGCAGGCACACTCGACCGACCTCGTCACGACGCTCTGGAGCTATCTCGACAACGGCCGTTCCCTCGAGGCGACGGCCCGCGAGCTCTTCGTGCATCCGAACACCGTCCGCTACCGCCTGAAGCGGGTGAGCGAGGTCATCGGGTGGGACGCGACCGGGCCCCGCGAGGCGCTCATCCTGCAGACGGCGCTCATCCTCGGCTCCATCGGGGCCGCGGAGCAGGTACGCCGCCGTCCGCCGCTGCGCCGCCCTCCGCGCTGACCCACCCGGTGCATTCTGTGCGCCACACACAAGGGTTCCGCGCAATCTTGTGATGGATCATCCACCGTTCTGCCGCGATCGTTGGCAGACTGGGTGGGTGATTGTCGTCGTCTGCCCTGGACAGGGCTCGCAGACCCCCGGATTCCTCGCCCCCTGGCTCGAGCTCGACGGAGTGGAGGAGCGTCTCGCCGCCTACTCCGAGGCCGCGCAGCTCGATCTCCGCGCGCACGGCACCGAGTCGGACGCGGACACCATCCGCGACACCCGGGTCGCCCAGCCGCTGATCGTGGCCGCCTCCCTCGTCGCCGGTGACGCCCTCGTGGCCGCCGCCGGTCGCCGCGCGGACGGCATCGCCGGGCACTCCGTCGGGGAGATCGCGGCGCTCGTCGGCAGCGGCGTGCTGGACGCCGAGACGGGCATGCGCCTCGTCGGCATCCGCGGGCGGGCGATGGCCGATGCCGCCGCCCAGACCCCGACGGGGATGAGCGCGGTGCTCGGCGGCGATGAGGAGGTGCTCCTCGCCCGCCTCGCCGAACTCGGCCTCGCCCCGGCGAACTTCAACGGCGGCGGGCAGATCGTCGTCGCCGGTCCCCTTCCGGCCCTGGCCGCTCTCGCCGAGGAGCCGGTCAAGGGCACGCGCGTGGTGCCGCTCCAGGTGGCCGGCGCGTTCCACACCGACTACATGGCCTCCGCCGTCTCGACCCTCCGCGACGCGGTCGCCGACGTGCAGCCGTCCGACCCCGAGATCACGCTCTGGACCAACCGTGACGGCTCGGTCGTGACCGACGGAGCGACGGCGCTCGACTACCTCGTCGACCAGGTCTCCTCCCCCGTCCGGTGGGACCTCTGCATGACCTCGTTCGCCGACGCCGGGGTGACCGGCGTCATCGAGCTCGCCCCCGCGGGCGCCCTCGTCGGCCTCGCCAAGCGCGGCCTGCGCGGCGTACCCACGGTCGCCGTGAAGACCCCCGAAGACCTCGAAGCCGCCGTCGCGCTGCTGAACGGAGAAGCCGCATGACCGCCTCCCTCGCCCAGATCGCCGGGCCCGCCTACACCCGCATCTACGCGTTCGGCGCGGCTCGCGGCGAGAACGCGGTGCCCAACGAAGACCTCATCGGGCCGATCGACTCGAGCGACGAGTGGATCCGTCAGCGCACCGGCATCATCACGCGCGCCCGGGCCGACAAGGGGACGGACGCCATCGACCTCGCGACCGCGGCGGCAGCCGAGGCCATCGAGAAGTCGGGGGTTCCCGCCGACCAGGTCGACCTCGTGATCGTCGCGACCATCAGCAACCCGAAGCAGACGCCGTCCGTCTCCGCGATCGTCGCGGACCGCGTCGGGGCCAACCCGGCCGCGGCCTACGACATCAACGCGGCCTGCGCGGGCTACGCCTACGCCGTGGCGCAGGCCGACGCCCTCATCAAGGCCGGGGCCGCGCGCCACGCCCTCGTGATCGGCACGGAGAAGCTCTCCGACGTCGTCGACCCGACCGACCGCAGCATCTCGTTCCTCCTCGGCGACGGCGCCGGCGCCGCTCTCATCGGCCCGAGCGACACGCCGGGCATCGCCCCCGCGGTCTGGGGCAGCGACGGTTCCAAGGCCGACGCCGTGGGCATGAACGGCACCCTCCCGGACTTCCGCGACGGCGTGGTGCCGTGGCCGACACTCCGTCAGGAGGGCCCGACGGTCTTCCGCTGGGCCGTGTGGGAGATGGCCAAGGTCGCCCGCGAGGCACTGGACAAGGCCGGGATCGAGGCCTCCGACCTCGCCGCCTTCATCCCGCATCAGGCCAACATGCGCATCATCGACGAGTTCGCCAAGCAGCTCGGCCTGCCGGAGACCACCGTCATCGCCCGCGACATCGAGACCACCGGTAACACGTCTGCCGCCTCGATCCCGCTCGCCAGCCACCGCCTCATGGCCGAGCACCCGGAACTCTCCGGCGGCCTCGCCCTGCAGATCGGCTTCGGCGCCGGCCTCGTGTTCGCGGCCCAGGTCGTCGTCCTCCCCTGAACACGCGTCGACCTTCCCTAGACTGTTCCACGGTTCCGAATACAACCCGTAAGAAAGAGGAAGACCACCATGGCTTTCACCAACGATGAGGTCCTCGCCGGCCTCGCAGAGCTGATCACCGACGAGACCGGCATCAACGCCAGCGAGGTCGCCCTGGAGAAGTCGTTCACGGACGACCTCGACATCGACTCGATCTCGATGATGACGATCGTCGTCAACGCCGAGGAGAAGTTCGGCGTCACCATCCCCGACGACGAGGTCAAGAACCTGAAGACCGTCGGCGACGCCGTCAACTTCATCGTCGCGGGCCAGGAGTAATCCCGGCAGGATGCCACCCTCGCCCCTGGCGGGGCGTGGCATCCTCCCGCCCTGCCCATCCCCCGCACGAACTCGTTTCGACAAGGAACCACACCTCATGACCAAGCGCATCGTCGTCACCGGCATCGGCGCCACCTCCGCCATCGGCGGGACGGCCCCGGAGAACTGGGACAACCTTCTCGCCGGTGCCTCCGGCGCCCGCACGATCGAGCACGACTGGGTGCAGGAGTACGACCTGCCCGTCACGTTCGCCGCCTCCGCGAGCGTCCGCCCGGAAGAGGTGCTGCCCCGCCACGAGGCGAAGCGTCTCGACCCCTCTTCGCAGTTCGCCCTCATCGCGGCTCGCGAAGCCTGGGCGGACGCGGGCTCGCCCGAGGTCGCTCCCGAGCGCCTCGGCGTCGACTTCGCGACGGGGATCGGCGGCCTCTGGACGCTGCTCGACGCCTGGGACACGCTGCGCGAGAAGGGCCCCCGCCGGGTCATGCCGCTGACCGTGCCGATGCTGATGCCGAACGCGGCCGCCGGCAACCTGTCGCTGCAGTTCGAGGCCCGCGCCTACGCACAGACCGTCGTCAGCGCGTGCGCCTCCAGCACCGAGTCGATCATCCACGCCTTCCACCACCTGCAGGAGGGGCTGGCCGACGTCGTCATCGCCGGCGGCACCGAGTCGGCGATCCACCCGATCACGATGGCCGCGTTCGCGTCCGCGCAGGCGCTGTCGCGCCGCAACGACGACCCTGCCCACGCCTCCCGACCCGGCGCGATCGACCGCGACGGCTTCGTGATGGGCGAGGGTGCCGCGGCCCTCATCCTCGAGACCGAGGAGCACGCCAAGGCCCGCGGCGCGAAGATCTACGGCTACGTCCTCGGCGGTGGAGTGACCGCCGACGCGTACCACATCACCGGCAACGACCCCGAGGGCAAGGGTGCGGCCCGCGCCGTCGTCCAGGCACTCGAGGAGGCCGGCATCACCCCCGACCAGGTGACGCACATCAATGCCCACGCGACCTCGACGCCGGTCGGCGACCCCAACGAGTACGTCGCGCTGAAGAACGTCTTCGGCGACCGGATCGACGAGATCCCGGTTTCGGCGACCAAGGCGTCGACCGGACACCTCCTGGGCGGGACCGGCGCGCTGGAGGCGATCTTCTCCCTCCTCGCGCTGCGGGACCGCGTGGCCCCGCCGACGATCAACATGACCGAGCCCGACCCGGAGGTGCCGTTCCGTCTGTCCGGAGAGGCGGCTCCGCTCGGCGACGGCCCGCAGATCGCCATCAGCAACTCGTTCGGCTTCGGCGGACACAACGCGGTGCTCGTGCTCGGCGGCGTCGACTGACCGCTTCCGCATTCACGACGAAGGCCCCCGGGATCCGATCCCGGGGGCCTTCGTCGTGCGAGGTCCGCTCTGGCCCTTCGACAGGCTCAGGGACCCAGGGGCGCGCTCGCCCGGACGGCAAGGCGCTGCGAACGCTCCCGACGGCGGCGCTCGATCCGCGGGAGGAACCATCCGATCAACGGGCCGACGCCGAACGCGAACAGCACGGTGCCGACGCCCACCGGACCGCCGAGGAGGAAGCCGACGAGCAGCACGGACCCCTCGATGACCGTCCGCGCCAGCCAGACCGGCCATCGGGTCACCCGGACGAGCCCCGTCATGAGTCCGTCGCGCGGTCCGGGGCCGAAGTCCGCCGCGATGTAGAGGCCGGTGGCGAACGCCAGCAGCACGAGACCGAAGGCGAACATGGGCGCCCCCACCCAGACTGACCCCGGTGCCGGCAGCACGAGGAGCGTGAGATCGGCGAACGGGCCGATGAGCAGCGCGTTGAGCAGGGTGCCGAGGCCCACCCGTTGACGGAGCGGGACCCACAGCAGCAGGACGACGATCGAGATCAGCACCGTGACGACGCCGTACCCGAGTCCCGTCCAGCGCGCGACACCCAACGAGAGCACGTCCCAGGGCGCGACGCCGATGCCGCCTCGCACCATGAAGCCGAGGGCGACGCCGTAGAGGAAGAGCCCGCCCACGAGCTGCACCAGCCGCTCGACCAGGTCTCGACGGCTGGTCGCGGTGAACGGCAGGAAGACGGCACGGAAGAGCATCTCTCCATCGTGGCCCGTGCGAAGGCGTCACGAGGCCAACCACTGAGCGAAAAGTGGTCTGCACATGGAAGGCCACTTTGCGGCAGGCTGGAGGCATGGCCTCCCGTCTCGTCACCCAGCTCGGTACGCAGGACATCGACGACGCCTCGGCGTCGGGCCTGGCCGACCGCATCAGGGCCCTCATCCTCGATGGAAGGCTCACGGTCGGCGAGCGACTGCCGAGCGAACGGGCCCTCGCGCTCGAGCTGCGGCGGTCACGCTCGACCATCACCCGCGCGTACGGCGTTCTCGAAGCCGGGGGCTACGTGAACCGGCGACACGGCGGAAGCACCAGAGTGGCTCTGCCGCATGGCCCGTCCGCGCCCGCGCCCGACCGGGACGACGAGGCGATCGACCTGTCGATCGCCTCGATGGATTCCACACCGGGCCTGTACGACGCGACCGTGCGGTCCCTCCCCCGGCTGGCGGCGCTGCGGGGCACGAGCGGCTACTCGCTGCAGGGCCTTCCCGAGCTCCGAGAAGCCGTGGCCCGCCGGTTCACCGAACGTGGCGCGGCGACCTCGGCCGACGAGATCATGATCACCTCCGGCGCCCTCAACGCCGTCAACCTCATCCTCACGGCGATCGGCCGCCGGGGCGAACGCGCCCTCGTGGAGCAGCCGACCTTCCCGCACGCGCTCGAGGCTCTGCACCGGCACGGCTACCGGCTGCTCCCGACGCCGGTCGACACCGACGGCTGGGACACCCGGCACCTCACCGACACCCTGCTGACGGCACGCCCGCACGTCGCGTACCTCATCCCCGACTTCCACAACCCCACCGGAGCGACGCTGCCGCAGGAGGAGCGGTCTCGGATCGCGACGACGGCCCGCAACACCGGCACGCACCTGATCGTCGACGAGACGACGGCAGAGCTCGACATCGACCGAGGATGGGCACCGGCGCCGATGGCGGCCGATGGCCCGAACGTGATCACGGTGGGATCGATGTCGAAGATCGCGTGGGGAGGCATGCGCATCGGCTGGATCCGCGCCGAGCGCTCGGTCATCGCCCGGCTGCTGGCCGTCCGTCCCTCGTTCGAGCTCGGCACCGCCCTCCTCGAGCAGTGCATCGCCGTGGAGTTGCTCGACGACGTCTCGGCACTGACCCAGCACGTCCGGCGACGTCTCACTGCCGGGCGGGAAGCCGTGGCCACGGGAATCGCCGGGATCCCGGGGATGCGGATGCCGGAGACACCCGGCGGGCTCTCCGCCTGGATCGATCTCGGCGCTCCCCTGTCGACGACCCTCTCGCTCGCCGCACGCGAACGGGGACTCATCCTGCCGCCCGGGCCGCGCTTCACGACCGGCGGGGTGTTGGAGCGGCGACTCCGGGTCCCGATCACGCTCCCGCCCGAGCGTGCGGCGGAGGCGATGACGCGCCTGGCGCAGGCCTGGGCGGACGTGCGCGGCGGTGGTGTGAACACCGTCGACGACCTCGCGCACGCGGCCGTGATCTGATCTGCGCAGACGAAGACCCCGCCCAGTCTGCCGGGGCGGGGTCTTCGTCGAGCGGAGCGGGGATTCGTCTTCTCAGCCTCCGGGATCACTCACCGGCATCCGATACTCACGCCTCCGCGCTCCCGGTATCGACGGTCGGTCAGCCGACCTTGTGGAGCCAGACGACGCGCGCGTCGTCGCTGGCGTGGCGGAAGGGCTCCAGCTCCTCGTCCCAGGCGGAGCCCAGGGCGATGTCGAGCTCGCGCTGCAGCTCGACGGCGTTGCCCGCGGCGATCTCCATCGCGTAGCGGATGCGGTCCTCGCCGATGACGATGTTGCCGGCGGCATCGGTCTGGGCGTAGTGGATGCCGAGGTCGGGCGTGTGCAGCCACCGACCGCCGTCACTGCGCGGCGTGGGATCCTCAGTCACCTCGAACCGGAGGTGCTCCCAGCCCCGGATCGCGGTAGCGAGGGCAGCACCGGTACCGACGGGACCGTCCCAGTAGAACTCGGCGCGGCGCGCGCCGGTCAGCACGGGCTGCTCGGTCCAGTCGAAGTTCACCGCACGCCCGATAGCGCGACCCACCGCCCATTCCAGGTGCGGGCAGAGCGCGCGAGGCGCCGAGTGGATGAAAACCACTCCGCGTGCGTAAGCCGTCGCCATGATCTCTCCGTTTCATCAGGTGCGTCTTCCCCTACGACCTGAACCACGAAGTGGCGAGAGTATGCGGTTGTGCGCCCATTCTCGCCGAGTTCCCGCGAAATCACAAGCATGTGATTCGACGACGAAGGCCCCGGTCCGCGGACCGGGGCCTTCGGGCGCTTCGACGAGCTCAGCGACCCAGTACGGGGACGCTCAGCGACCCAGTACGGGGACGCTCAGCGACGCGGCATGGGGACGCTCAGGCCTCGCTCATGGCCTGCTTGACCTGCTGGCCCTTCGCCGCGTAGTAGGCCGCGCGAGCGGCGTCCTTGCGGGCCTGCTCGGCGTAGCCGAACTCGAGCACGTCCTGCGGGACCTCGACGTTCGGGACGTCGTCGGTGCCGTGGTACTTCTCGATGTAGGCGTCGAGCTCGGGACCGGAGGTCCACGAGGTGATGAGGCAGTAGCGCGGGTCGGTGCCGTTGTGGGTGGCCGCGTGCCACAGACGCTGGGTGTCGACGATGAGCTGCGCACCGGCCGGGAGGGCGATGCGGTACTCGATGCTGGGGTCCGTGCGGTTCTCACGCAGGACGAAGTAGCTGTCCTTGTCGTCCGTCAGGTTGAAGAACCCGCGCACGACCCAGCCGGTGCCGTCCGGGTTCAGGCGGTTGTTGTCGTCCTGGTGGAGGTTGTAGAGGCAGTCGCCGTACGGGGTCGGCTGCAGCTCGATGACGCGGCAGCGGCCGACGTTCGCGCCGGGCTCCTGCGCACGGCGCGTGAGGTTCGGGGCCTTGGCGGTCTGCTCGTCGATCCAGACGCCGTCCTTGTCGGTGCGCGGCGGCTTGTGGTTCCAGAAGCCGTTGCACTCGATGTCGCCGAAGGCGCTGGCGAGGGGCGCGAACCGGGTGTCGCCCGAGGACTTCCAGTCGACGTACTCGATGTCGAGCCACTCCTTGGGGTCGGCCTCCTGGTCGTAGCTGTCGAGGACGACGAAGCCCTTCTCCTCCAGCGCTGCGGACTTGATGTATCCCATGATCGAGTCATGTTCCTTTCATCGGGGGCCAGCACGTTTTAACAGGCCCTGATAAGGCAAGGCTAACAGCGGGACCTGGCCCTCCCCCGGAGGGTCGCCGTGGATAAGCGAATAGACTGGGCGGGGCACCCGGCGCGTCCGTGGCGCCTGTCGCTACGGGAGGACGAGACACCAGCATGAGCACCGCGACCAACGTCGAGGCGACGGCAGTCAACACGATCGAATGGCTCGCGGCGGGACGCACGACCATCGTCGTCCCGGTCTACCAGCGGCAGTACCGTTGGGACATCGGCGGCTGCGAGCGGCTCCTCTCCGACGTCAGGGCGGTGGCCGCGGAAGACGACGCGCATCGCCACTTCATCGGTTCGATCCTCTCCGCCGAGGACGGCTCCGGTCCGGACGCCGACCTCATCCTCATCGACGGGCAGCAGCGCCTCACCACGCTCATGCTCCTCGTCGCCGCGCTGCATCACTCGGTGCGCGACCGCGATCCGGAGCTCGCCGCCGACCTGGCCCGCGTGCTGGTCCGCCCCGACGATCCCGAGCGCACGAAGCTCCGTCCGCACGACGCCTGGGCCGATCTCTACGAGTCGGTCGTGCTCGATCGCCGCGACGACCTCGACCGGGAGTCGCGCTTCGACGACAACTACGCATTCTTCCGCAGCCAGATCCATGCCGACGAGGTGCCGTTCATCTGGCAGGGGCTGCAGCGACTGGAGCACGTCTCGATCACGCTCGGCGCCCAGGCCAACGCGCAGCAGATCTTCGAGAGCCTGAACTCCACCGGCGAGCCGCTGCGGGATCACGAGCTGATCCACAACTACATCCTCATGGGCCTGAACCATGCCGAGCAGCTGGACGTGGAAGCCCGGTTCTGGCTGCCGATCGAGCAGCACACGGGCGAGGCGATCGGCGCGTTCTGGCGCCACTATCTCGTACTCGTGACGGGGCGGGAGGTGGCGGCGAACGGAGAGCACGGCGTGTACAGCGCCTTCCGCCAGTCGTTCCCGCGCGTCGACGTCGCCCACCTCCAGGCCGACGCCGAGACGTGGCGGCACTATGCGGAGATCTACGGCATCCTCCTCGATCCGACGAAGGAGCAGGACCCGGAGATCGCGCGGCAGCTGGGGTACGTGAACACGTTCGGACGCTCCTCGTACCCGCTGATCATGAGCGCCTACAGCGATCACGCGCGCGGGCTGATCGACCGAGCTCAGCTCATCGAGACGCTCGAGTGGCTGCAGGCGATGTTCCTGCGCCGCGCGCTCGTGAATCTCCCTGCCGAGCGACTCATCGCCCGGCTCTGTCGTGCCCGTCGCGACGGACACGACGCCCTCGCCCGTGCCATCGCGCGGATCACCCCCTCCGACGAGCGGGTCAGCGCCGTGCTCAAATACAGCGAGCTGCCGTATCCGGCCTACGTGCTCGGCCGGCTCGAGGGCGTCGACGACGTGGACGGCTTCGACGTCGAGCACATCGTGCCCGCCGTGCCCGGCGACGCCTGGTCCGGCGACGGCGTGCGTCCCTGGAGCGAGTACTCCGAGGACGAGCAGAACAGCCACCGTGCCCTCGCACCCACCCTCGGCAACCTCACGCTCCTGGAGCAGGGGCTGACGGAGCGGGTGTTCGGCGCTTCCTTCCCCGCCAAACGCGATGAGGCCTACGCCCGCAGCGCGGTGCCGGCAACCCGCGCCCTCGCCGCACAGGAATCCTGGGGCACGGCGGCCATCACCGCACGCACGGTGGCGCTGACGGCCGACCTCGTCCGCGTGTGGGCACGACCCGCACTGCCCGAGATCGACGACGACGGCCTCACCCCGATCCTCGACGCCGTCCGCCGCCGCGGCTGGCCCGCGGGGTGGGAGCGCGAGTTCGACTACGTGGAATACCGCGGCGAGCGGTGGGAGGTGTACGACGTCAAGCACCTGTTCAATCGCGTGTTCCGTCGGGCTTGGACCGACACGACCGAGGCCGCTCTGGCCTACTGCGCGACCCACGGCGGACCGATCTACCGCGACAAGGCGTGGAAGGGGCAGTGGGACGACCTCGACGACACGCACTTCCTCTACATGGGTTGGGACTCGAACTACATGATGACGGCCGTCCAGGGAGTCCTCGACGAGTCCGGCATCGCCGCCGAGGTCTTCGTGAAGTACTCCTACATCGGGAATGTGATGTGACCATGACCACTGTCATCCGCCGCCGCCTGCTCGACCTTGTGCTCGAGGACCACACGCTCACGGTCCCCCTCGTGTGGGACGACCCGGCAGACACGCGCACGATCGACGTGTTCGCCCGCGTGGTGGCACGCGAGGGCGGCGAGGCCCTCCCCTATCTGGTCTTCCTGCAGGGCGGGCCGGGCCACGAGGCGCCGCGCCCCTTCCACGCCTCCACGGCACCGGCGTGGCTGGATCAGGCCCTCGCGCACTATCGGCTCGTACTCCTGGACCAGCGCGGCACCGGCCTCTCCTCCCCCGTCGGCGACGGCGACCTCGCGCAGGGCGCCGAAGCCGTCGCCGAGCACCTGACGCACCTGCGTGCGGATGCCATCGTGCGCGACTGCGAGGCACTGCGGGAGCATCTGGGGGCATCGACCTGGAGCGTCCTCGGTCAGTCGTTCGGCGGCTTCACGACGCTGGCCTACCTGTCCACCCACGCGGATTCCCTCGACGACGTCTTCATCACCGGCGGTCTCAGCACGGTCGAGCGCGATCCGGACGAGGTGTACGCGCTCTGCTTCGACAAGATGCGCACGGCCTCCGAGCGGTACTACCGGCGCTTCCCGGAGCACCGCGACGTCATGCGACGCCTGGTCGATCTCGCGGACGCCGGTGAGCTCGTCCTTCCCGACGGCGAGGTCGTGTCGCCTTCGCGCCTGCGCTCCGTCGGCTCCGCGCTCGGCACCGACGACGGCTGGCAGACGGTCTGGTCCTTGCTGGAGCGGGATCCCGCGTCCAACGCCTTCCGGCACGACCTCCAGCACGCCATGCCCTTCGGCGGCCGCAACCCGCTGTACTACGCGTTCCATGAGTCGAGCTATGCGAACGGGCACACCACGCGGTGGTCCGCCGAGCGCGTCGAGCCGACGGACTTCCGCGACGATCCGACCCTCTTCACGGGCGAGCACATCCGCCGCGAGTGGGCCGACACCGTCCCGGCGCTGCAGCCCTGGCGCGAGGTGACGTCCATCCTGGCGGAGCACCCCTGGCCGCGGATCTACGACACCGCCGCCCTCGCCGCCTCCGGGGCGACGGGCGCCGCCGCCGTGTACGTGAACGACGTGTATGTGCCCCTGGAGTTCTCGTTGGAGACCGCCCGCCTCCTCCCCGGTGTGACCCCGTGGGTGACGAGCGAGCATGAGCACAACGGCCTGCGGACGGGGCCCGTGCTGGAGCGGTTGATCGACCTCGCCCACGGACGCCGCCTCCGCTGACCTCCGCCGCGCGACGGATGTCACCGCCGCGCTCCGCGATCTATCCTGGGGCCATGGAGCATCTGCTCGGGTGGACCACGATCGTCCTTGTGCTCGGCACGGGGCCAGTGCTGTTCTTCGTGGGCATCCGGCATTCCCTCTCCCGTCGTCCCGTCGAGGAGAAGTACGAGCAGGCCGGGTCCGGAGGGCTGGTCGGCGTCTTCGACGCGGTGTGGTCCCCCACCGCGCACGAGGCGGGCCAGGAGCGAGACCGGCAGACCCGGCGCACGGCCCCGGCGCCGACCCCCGGAGATCCGCCGGGCCGCATCGAGCGCGGACGCATCGTCATCGACGTCTGAGCGACTCGCCCACCCCGCGCATGACGAAGGCCCCACACTCCGAGGAGTACGGGGCCTTCGTGGGCGGTCTTACTTGGAGGAGCCGCCGAAGCCCTTGAAGCGCTGGTTGAACTTCTCGACGCGGCCGGCCGAGTCCATGATGCGCTGCTTGCCCGTGTAGAAGGGGTGCGAGGCCGACGAGATCTCGACGTCGATCACCGGGTACTCCACGCCGTCCAGCTCGATCGTCTTGTCGCTCGTGACGGTGGAGCGGGTGAGGAAGGTCTCGCCCGAACCCAGGTCGCGGAACACGACAGCCTTGTACTCGGGGTGAATGTCAGTCTTCATGGGATTCCTTTGTTGCTGCCCTGGATTGTGCCAGGGACGAGGGAAGTCTGTGGTGCCGAACGCACCAAGGATCGATTCTACCAGTACTTCGACAAGCTCAGTAACCCATCGGAACCGAGCTCAGTAACCCAGCGGGGACCGAACTCAGTGACCCACGGGGACCGAGGTCAGGAGGCGGCGCGGGCGGAGTAGCGCCCGTCCTCGCTGCTGAGCGCGATCGGCATCCCGAAGGTCTCGCCCAGGGCATCCGCGGTGAGCGTCTCGGCGATCGGGCCCGCGGCGACCACGGCACCGTCGCGGATCAGCAGCACGTGCGTGAACCCGACGGGGATCTCCTCGACGTGATGCGTCACCATGAGCATCGCGGGCGTCGTCGGCGCCGACGCATAGCCGCCGAGCAGAGCCAGCAGCTCCTCGCGCGACCCGAGGTCGAGCGAGGCGGTCGGCTCGTCGAGCAGCAGGAGCTCCGGGTCCGTCATGACCGCCCTGGCGATCTGCACGCGCTTCTGCTCGCCGTCGCTCAGCGTGCCGAAGGTGCGGTCGGCGAGGTGCGCGAGACGCCAGTCGCCCAGCACGCGCAGCGCACGCCGCTCGTCGATGTCCTCGTAGCTCTCGTTCCAGCGCCCGAGCACGGAGTACGCCGCCGTCAGGACGGTGTTGAGCACCGTCTCGTCGCGCGGGATGCGCTTGGCCATGGCGGACGACGCGAACCCGATCCGCGGACGGATCTCGAAGACGTCGGCGCGTCCGAGTGTCTCGCCGAGGACGGTGACCGTGCCCGAGGTGGGGTGCATCAGCGTGTCGGCGAGCTGCAGCAGGGTCGTCTTCCCCGCACCGTTCGGCCCGAGGATCACCCATCGCTGATCGTCCGAGACCTGCCAGGTCACGTGATCGATGATGTTGCGCCCCTCTCGGCGCACGACGACGTCGGTGAACTCCAGAGCGATCGGCATACCGAAAGCCTATCGGCTCAGGCGGACAGCTCTGCGTAGAGCGCGCGCGTCTCGTCGGCGATCGCGCCCCAGCTGAACTTCGCGCGGGCCCTCTCCCGACCGGCCTCCCCGTACTCCCGCGCCCGCGCCGGATCCGTGGCGACCTCGGTGAGGACTGCCGCGAGATCGGCGATGAAGCGGTCGGGGTCGGTCGGTGTGCCCGTACCGTCCTGCACCTGCTCGATGGGGACCAGCCGGCCCGTCACGCCGTCGTCGACGACCTCGGGGATGCCGCCGGTCGCCGTTCCCACGACGGCCGCTCCGCAGGCCATGGCCTCGAGGTTCACGATCCCGAGCGGCTCGTAGACGGACGGGCAGACGAAGGTGCTCGCTGCGGCCAGGATCGCCGACAGCTCGTCCCGCGGCAGCATCCGCTCGATCCACACCACGCCCTCTCGGGTCTGCTGCAGCAGCCGCACCCCCTCCTGGACCTCCGCCATGATCTCCGGCGTGTCCGGAGCACCGGCGCAGAGGATGAGCTGGACCTCGGGCGGCAGCAGCCGTGCCGCCTGCAGGAGGTAGGGCAGACCCTTCTGCCGCGTGATGCGTCCGACGAAGACCACCGAGGGTCGGTCAGGATCCATGCCGATCGAGGAGAGGAAAGCTCGATCCTGGACCGGACGCCAGCGCTCCACATCGATCCCGTTGTGGATCACCCGGACCCGCGCGGGGTCGACCTGCGGATAGCTGCGGAGGATGTCCGCGCGCATGCCGGCACTCACCGCGATCACCGCGGCGGCGTTCTCGTAGGCGAGCTTCTCGATACCGCTCGACACGGCGTAGCCGCCCCCGAGTTGCTCGGCCTTCCACGGCCGCAGCGGCTCGAGGCTGTGCGCCGTGAGCACGTGCGGGATCCCATGGAGCTGGGAGGCGAGGTGTCCTGCGAAGTTCGCGTACCAGGTATGGCTGTGCACGACGTCGGCGCCCGCGATGGCCGACACGATCTCCAGGTCCGTTCCGAGCGTCTGCAGCGCCGGGTTGGCGGCGGAGAGGCTCTCGGGAGCGCGGTAGGCGAAGGTGCCCTCCTCGTCGCGCGGCGCGCCGAACGCACGCACCGTCACATCGATGTCCCGACGCAGTGCGGAGACGAGTTCGGCGACGTGCACACCCGCGCCTCCGTAGATCTCCGGCGGATACTCCTTGGTGATCATCTCGACTCGCATGCCTAGACGCTATCGAGCGGGTTGTCCAGATGCTAGTTCCCCGCGCCGGACGGGATCTATGGTGGACCCATGTCCGCTCCAAAGAAGGTCTTCGGGATCATCCTCGCTGGCGGCGAGGGCAAGCGACTCATGCCGCTGACGGCCGACCGCGCAAAACCCGCCGTCCCGTTCGGCGGCCAGTACCGCCTGATCGACTTCGCCATCTCGAACCTCATCAACTCCGGGCTGAGACAGATCGTCGTGCTCACGCAGTACAAGTCGCACAGCCTCGACCGGCACATCTCCCAGACCTGGCGCATGTCGGCCCTGCTCGATTCGTACGTGACCTCGGTCCCGGCCCAGCAGCGCCTGGGCAAGCGCTGGTTCTCCGGCTCCGCCGACGCGATCCTGCAGAGCATGAACCTGATCAACGACGAGAAGCCCGACATCGTCGTCGTGATCGGTGCCGACCACGTCTATCGGATGGACTTCCGGCAGATGCTCGAGGCGCACATCGAGTCCGGCGCGAAGGCGACGGTCGCCGGCATCCGTCAGCCGCTCGCTCTGGCGTCCCAGTTCGGGGTCATCGACGCCGACCCGGAATCCGGGCGGATCCGCCAGTTCCTGGAGAAGCCGACCGACGCCACGGGTCTCGCGGACTCCCCGCACGAGGTCCTGGCCTCGATGGGCAACTACATCTTCGACACCGACGCCCTGATCGCGGCCGTCGAGGCCGACGGGGAGCTGCCCACGTCGAGCCACGACATGGGCGGCGACATCGTCCCGTACTTCGTCGACCGCGGCGAGGCCGGCTACTACGACATGAAGCAGAACGAGGTCCCGGGGTCGTCGCCGCGCGACCGCTCCTACTGGCGCGACGTGGGGACGATCGACTCGTTCTTCGACGCGCACCGGGACCTGATCTCGACGCTCCCGATCTTCAACCTCTACAACATGGAGTGGCCGATCCACTCGCAGGCGGTCAACTCCCCGCCGGCGAAGTTCGTCCGCGACTCGGTGGGGCGGATCGGCAACGCCATCGACTCGATCGTCTCGCTGGGGTCGGTGCTCTCCGGCACGCACCTCGAACGCAGCGTCGTGGGGCCGTGGACCCTGGCCGGCGGCGGCTCGACCATCACGGACTCCGTGGTGTTCGATCACGTGCACGTCGGACAGGGTGCCCGCGTGCACCGCGCGATCCTCGACAAGAACGTGGTCCTCGCCGACGGCGCGACGGTCGGAGTCGACCGTGAACGCGATCTCGCCCGCGGGTTCACGGTCACGGAGTCGGGGATCACGGTCGTGGGCAAGGGCGTGTTCATCGAACGCTGACGCGTCATGCGGCACGGGCTCCGGTCCCCCGGGTCGCTAGGCTCGGGGGGTGACCACCGCGCGATTCCTCGTCGTCCTCGATGCCGATTCCACGCTCATCCGGAACGAGGTGATCGAGCTCCTCGCAGAGGAGGCCGGGCGTCGGGCCGAGGTGCAGGCGGCCACCGAAGCCGCGATGCGCGGGGAGATCGACTTCGCGACGAGCCTCCGCTCCCGGGTCGCTGCTCTCGCGGGCGTTCCCGTCGAGGCGTTCGCCCGCGTTCGCGCCCGCGTGGAGCCGACCCCGGGCGTCCGCGACCTCACCGCCGCCGTGCACGCACGGGGCGGAGTCGTCGGCGTGGTCTCGGGCGGGTTCCACGAGATCCTCGACGAGGTCGCACCGGGACTCGGCGTGGACCGCTGGCGCGCGAACCGCCTCGAGGTCGCCGACGGCGCGCTCACGGGCCGGGTGGACGGTGACATCGTGGACGGCACGGCCAAGGCCTTCTGGCTGCGCACCTGGGCCGAGGAGCTCCGCGTGGCGCCGCATGCGACCATCGCGATCGGCGACGGCGCCAACGACCTCCCGATGATGGCGGTCGCCGGCCTGGGCCTCGCCTTCAACGCCAAGCCCGCCGTCCGCGAGTCCGCGAGCCTTGTCATCGGCCCGATCGACCTCGGGACGGTCATCCCTCTGCTCCCCTGACCCTGGCCGATGTCCGGGGCCGGGTCTACGGTCGGATCATGGACATCATCCTCATCCCCGGCCTCTGGCTCGACGCCTCCAGCTGGGACGACGTCGTGCCCGCCCTCGAGCGCGCCGGCCACCGCCCTCGCCCGCTGACCCATCGGTATCGAGGACTGGGTCGCCGCCGCGGTAGCCGCCGTCGATGCCGCGGAGGGCGATGTGGTGGTCGTCGGGCACAGTGGCGGAGGCAATGTCGCCTGGGGAGTCGCCGACGCACGACCTGACCGCGTGGCCAGGGTCGTCTTCGTCGACACCGTGCCCCCACCCCCGGGCTTGGGCATCAGCGAGTTCCCGGTGCAGGACGGCGTCGTCCCGTTCCCGGGCTGGGGCTTCTTCCCCGACGAGGACGTGCACGATCTGGACGACGAGACCCGCGCGAGGACGGCCCCGCTCACCCACAGCGTGCCCGCGCGCGTGCCGACGGACGAGCTCGCTCTGAGCGACCCGGCGCGGTACCGCATCCCGGTCACCCTGCTGATGGGAGGGCTGGATCAGGACGCCTTCGATGCCGTGATCAGCCAGTGGGGTCCGTACGCGGAAGAGTACGGGGCGATCGACGACGCCGAGGTCGTCCGGATCGGCTCCGCGCACTGGCCCCAGTTCTCGGCGCCCGAGCGTTTCGCCGAGCTCCTCGTGCGCGCGATCGATCGTTGACGGGAAGAGCCGGGCTCAGTGCCCCATGCCGAGACCGCCGTCGACCGGGATGACGGCGCCCGAGATGTAGCCGGCGTCGTCGCTCGCCAGCCAGGTCACGACGCCTGCGACCTCATCCGGCGTCGCGAAACGTCCGGCGGGGATGTTCGCCTTGTACTGCTTCTGCGTCTCCTCGGGGAGTTCCGCGGTCATGTCGGTCTCGATGAAGCCGGGTGCCACCACGTTGGCGGTGATGCCGCGTCCGCCGAGCTCGCGCGTGAGCGAGCGGGCGAAACCGACCAGCGCGCTCTTCGAGGCGGCGTAGTTCGTCTGCCCCGCGGAGCCGTAGAGGCCCACGACGCTGGAGATGAGGATGACCCGTCCGAACCGCGCTCGCAGCATCCCCTTCGAGGCCCGCTTGACGACGCGGAACGTGCCGCCGAGGTTCGTCGCCACGACGCTGTCGAAGTCGTCCTCGCTCATGCGCATGAGCAGGGTGTCCTTGGTGATGCCCGCGTTGGCGACGACGATCTCCACCGGGCCGAGCTGCTGCTCCACCTCGGTGAAGGCCGCGTCGAGAGCGGCGGCGTCCGTGACGTCGGCGCGCACCGTCAGGGTGCCCTCCGGACCCTCGCCACTGCGAGCGGTCACCGCCACCCGGTAGCCCTCCCGCACGAAGCGCTCGGCGATGGCGCGGCCGATGCCGCGGTTGCCTCCGGTGACGAGGACGACGCGCTCCGCGCTCATGGGACACTCCTGGGTCTGGGGTCGAGGGCCGGGAATCCGAACCGTGATCGATCCTAGCGACGTTGCTCTCTCGCCTTCACGACGGCCGTTTGACAGACGAGGGGCGGGCTGGGACTCTGAGGGCGACGAAAGGCATCAGAGTGAGCGATCCCCGTATCTCCGGTCCGTCGGGTGAGCAGCCCCCGGCCCTCCCATCGGCCCCCGGCTCCTCGCCTGCGTACCCGGGATTCCCGCAGACTCCCCCGGCGCATGCCGCGCCGCAGCAGTACTCGCCCCCTCAGCAGTATTCGGCCCCTCAGCAGTACGCGGCCCCGCAGCCGTATGGGGCTGCGCCTGCCCGCCCGACCAGCGGCCTCGCGATCACCTCCCTCGTCTGCGGCATCGCCGGTGTCGTGCTGTTCTGGGCAATCGTGCCGATGCTCGCCTCGATCGCGGCCGTGATCACCGGTCACATGGCGCTCGGGCAGATCCGTCGCACCCCCGGTCTCGGAGGCCGCGGCATGGCGATCGCCGGGCTCATCCTCGGCTACGTCATGATCGGCGTGCTGGTCTTCACCATCGTGTCGACGATCATCGGCCTCGTCGTCTTCGGCGCCTTCACCCTGCCGTTCGTCTTCGCGAGCTGACGCCTCGCCCGGGCATGCCGATGTCGCCACGGCGGCGTAGGCTGGAACCATCGTGAAGAGCGCACGTCGAGTCCCGGCCGTCACCTCACTGCCGCAGTCCCCGCGGGATGAGGGTGACCACCGTGTGCGCCGGTACGCCCTCACGATGACGATCCGCATCGTCTGCTTCGGGCTGATGTTCTTCGTGCAGCCCTTCGGCTGGTGGACATGGGTCTTCGCGCTGGCCGCCGCTGTCCTCCCGTACATCGCGGTCGTCTTCGCCAACGCGGGCAGCGACAGCACGGAGACCGCCGCCGAGTCGCCGCTGCGCGAGATCGACGCGCCGCCCGCACCGTCGCTCGCTCCGGAGACCGCCCCCGACGTCATCACCATCCGCGAAGGCCGCACGGACCGATGAGCGAGCTCATCTGCTCGCGCGCCGGATGCCGGAGCGCGGCCACGAAGCAGGTCGTCTGGCGCAACCCGCGCATCCACGCCGCCGACCGCGAGAAGATCTGGCTGGCGTGCGATGAGCACGTCGGCTTCCTCCACGACTACCTGGCCGCGCGGGACTTCCCGGTGACGGTTCGAGACGGGGTGCCCTCCTCATGAGCAACCGCCTGACCCGCTGGGGCGTGTACGTCCTCATCGCCATCGGCTTCGCGATCGCCTGCGTCTTCCTGTCGAACTGGCAGTTCGAGCGGAACGAGTCCAGGGCCGAGCAGATCGCGCTCGTGGAGCAGAACTACGACGCACCGGCCGTCCCCCTCGCCGACGTGGTCGCCGACGACGAGCTCGACCCCGCAGACGAATGGCGCCCCGTCACGCTGCAGGGCGAGTACCTCGCCGACGAGCAGCTTCTGGTCCGCAACCGTCCCCACGGCGGAACGAGCGCGTTCGAGGTGCTGGTCCCTTTCCGTGACGCGGACGGCCGTGTGCTCATCGTCGACCGCGGCTGGGTGCCCCCGGGCGAGGGGCAGCTCCCGGACGCCGTTCCGTCGCCGCCGTCCGGCGAGGTCACGGTGACCGTCCGCCTGCGTCCCGGCGAGCCGCTTCCCGGGTCCGGACGCGGGGCTCCGGAGGGCCAGGTGCCCACGATCCACCTCCCGTCCATCGCCGACCTCGTCGGGGACGACGTGATCACCGGAACCTACGGACGCCTGGTCGAGGAGCAGCCCGCCGCCGACACGGCACTGGGTGGCTTCGAGTCCCCCACCGACGACCCGGGTCCGCACCTGTCCTATGCGATCCAGTGGATCCTGTTCGCCATCATGGGCTTCATCTTCATCGGATACATCATCCGCACGGAGATCGTGAAGCACCGCGAAGAGGTCGAGGGGAAGCCGGCACCGGTGAAGGCGCCGAAACGCCGCGACCGCGACGCGGACGCCGAGGACGAACTGCTCGACGCCCGCTGAGCGGGCCGGGGATCGTCAGCCCGGACCCCGCCGGCGCCGCGCCGTCATCGCCACGATCCCCGTGGCGAACAGGAGGGCCCCGAGGAGCAACGTGCCCCACGGGTCCCCACCGGTGCGGGGAAGACGACCACCGCCAGGGTCCGTTCCGGAGCCGTTCGACGGCGGAGTGGGCGTCGGCGGCACGGGGGCGTCCTCCCAGACGGCGTAGAGGACGAGGTCGGCGGTGAGCGTCGAGATGCTGAGCCGGTCGAACGCGGGATCGGCGACCGTCGCGTCCGCGGACGCCGACCACCCGAGGAACGTGGTCCCGGGACCTCGGAAGAGCAGGTCGAATGCTCCGGGATACGTGATGGACGCCTCCGGAGGCCCATCCCAGGTGACGGTGCCGTCGGCACCGCCGTTCTCCCGGAAGGTCACGGCGAACGAGGGAGACGGATCGGAGTACACGGCGGTGAGCGTGATGTCTCGTCCTGCGAAGCGCAACGTGTGTCCCGCCTGGAAGAGTCCGTCAGCCGCCACGGGGCTCGTGATGATGCGCGCCGCCGCGATCGTCGCGATGCGCCAGCCGACGAAGACCTCGTCACCCCGGGTCAGTCCCGCTCCGTCCACGACGATCGCGCTCGATCCGGCGTCGTAGCCGAGCGGATCCGTCGGCACGGTGCCGCCGGTGTTGCCGTCCCCGTCGTAGTGGAGGGTGAAGGGAGCGGCCTCCGGCTGCTGCCACCGGGCGTAGAGCTCGAGGTCGGCGCCGACCGGCGTGTCGAAGTCATACGGCACGAAGAAGCCGGCTGTCGTCCGCTGGTACCAGCCGAGGAACGTCTGGCCGTCCGGTTGCGGGGGCAACGGATCCGGAGTGGTCGCCATCCCCTGGTCCTCGACCGTCTGCGTCAGCTCGTCGATGGGCTCCGGGCTGGAGGGATGGTCGTAGAACCGGACCGTGTGCGGATCCGTCAACCACCGCGCGTAGAGCACCAGGTTGCTGGCCGGCATCGTCGCTCCGTCGAACGTGAACGGCACGTTGAACTGGGAGTCGGTGTACCAGCCGAGGAAGACATCGCGACCCCGGGTGGGGTCGGCAGGCGCCGACGCCTCGAGCGAGGTCTCGAAGGGGATGCCCGTGACGGCGGGGATCGCTGTGCCGCCACCCGTCACGAAGCTGAGCGCATACGTGTTGCGGCTGTAGAACTGGTACCGGTATCTGTCGTTGACGTTCCCGCTGTTGTTGAGCTGATAGAGCCGTCCGGACGGCTGGTCGAGCTGGAAGTAGTTGCCCTGGGCGTTCGTTCCGGTGCCGTACCCGACGTACGACGTGAAGCCGTCGATGACGCTCGCCACCTGCCGATCGCCGGTCGACGCCCAGTACCAGGCGCTCCGGTACTGCTGGAAGACCTGGTGACCGGCGGGGACGGCGGCGCGCACGGCGGTCTTGTTGTTGGCGTAGAGCGTCTCCACCCGCAGCGGGTCGTTCGGGGTGCCGTCCGGCCCGAGGACGACGTCCGGCGCCGACTGGCCCTGGTCGAGAGCCTCGGCGTACTCGAACCGCTGGGTGAGGTTCTGCGTGGACGCGGCCGCCATCTTGCCGGTCATGGTCGTGGTGCGTCCGGCGAGATCGACGGACCCGACATCCGCACCCGCACCGGTGTAGACCGCGGTGAAGATCAGCGGCGTGAACTGCTGGGGTCCCCAACCGCGGAGGACGCAGCTCTGATTCTCCGTCCCGGCGTCGTAGACGGTGATCATCCCGGACCCGTCGGTCTGCGACAACGGCACCGGTGCCACGCCCGCGGCCTGCATGTCGAAACCGATCTTCTCGCGCACCGAGAACGTGCCGAGCAGCTGCGCGCCACCGGACACGGTTGAGGCGAAGTAGGTGGTGCCGCCGACATCCATGGTGATGTCGTAGGTGCCCGCGGCGGCGCACGCGGCGGGCACATTGGCCGAGCTCCCCGGGGCGATGAGCCGGAAGTCCGTGCGCCACAGCGCCCGCGTCAGATAGACGTTCACCACCGTCGACCCGTCGCCCTGCACCGTGACGTCCTGTTGACTCACCGCCAGGTCGGCGAAGGTGAGCGGATCGGACTGCACGACGGCGGGGTCGAGCTGCGCGCGCACGAGCTCCTTGATGAGCGTCGGGAGGTCGTCCTTCGCGGTCGGGCCCCCGACGGTGGAACCCGCGGTCGCCGAGGAGGCGATGTCATCGAGGAAGAGGAAGTTCGCCGGATCCGCCAACTGGGCGTCGCTGAGCCTCCCGTCGTCGTCGGTCCACGCCGGGGGTGCGGCGCCCGCCGCGGTGAACACCGGGGACGGGTAGGACTCGGGAACGACGTTCGGCTTCTCCAGCCAATAGCTCACGTGGTACTCGACGTCCTGCCCCTGCCACCCCGCGTAGAGCGTGGTGGTGTCCGTCAGCGGGAGGTCGACGGGCTGCGATCGCGCGGCATCCGCCCACCACTGCGTGAACGTGTAGCCCGTGCGGGTCGGGGGTGGGACAGCCGCGAGATCCGCCGCGGTGAAGGCCGTGTCGGGCTCGACGACGAACTCCGGGGTCACCGCGGTACCGTCCGTCACGAAGGACACCGCGAAACCGGAGACGAGGATCGGCACCAGCCGGAAGTTCTCGGTGACCGGGGTCGCGAAGTCGTACGGGCTCCGGGTCGGGTCGTCCTCGCGGTACCACTCCCCCGTGAAGACCTTTCCGTCCGGCACCTCGGCGACATCGGGAGCGATCTCGCCCAAGGGCTCGCCGTCCCGCACTTCATCGGCGTCGATGATGCGTTCCGCGTCCTCTCCCGCAGGACCGGCGAGGAACTGCACGACCCGCGTGTCCGCGAAGGTGGCTCGGACGACGAGGTCCGTCGTGATGACCGTGCTCTCGAACCGGAAGGGCTCCTCGGCACCGGCGGGTCCCGTGACCCAGCCGTCGAACGGTCCCTCCGCGGACGTCGGTGCCGGCTGCCGCGGCGCCAGCCCTCCGTCGGCGACGGCGACCTGTGCGACGGTGCTGCCGAGGGACTCGAACGTGACGGTGTGATACCCCCAGATGCCCGGCGTCGTCGGTCCGCCGACGGGGGCGGCCGCGAGAGCCGGAGCCGCGGTGGCCACCGCTCCGGCGACTCCGAGGACCAGCGCAAGCGCGGCGACGAGAGTCCGACGTCGTGCCCTGCGCATGTGGTCGTCCCCCTCCGGCGAGCAGATCGCTACAGTGTGCCACCCCGCCACTCTCCGTTCCACCCCCTCTCACCCCGGGTCTCACCCTCCCCTCCCTCCCCTCCGCCCGCCCTGCCGAGCTCAAAAAGTCCCCTCACCTCGAGCTCCCGTGACCGTTTTCCATCCCGCATCCGCGTGCGCCGCGGTTGCGGGATCAGAAACGGGCGTGCGGCAGCGCCGGGACGCCCCTTTTTGATCCCGCGCGGGACGACCGTGCGGGATCGGAAACGGGCCGCCCGCGTGGGGAAAGGGGGCGTTAACGCACCAGGGAGCCGGGGACGGCGGCGGAGGAAGGGGCGGAGGGGGAATCGGGGACGGGGGCGGCGAGCTGCCAGCGGCCGTCGACACGACGGTAGACGATCCGGGTGTGGTTCCGGTCGGACGCCCCCTGCCAGAACTCGACCCGCGTCGGAACCACCCGCCACAGCACCCAGTCCCCCGGTCGCAGACCCCCGCGTGCGCTCGCGGAGCGGGCCGCGAGGTCGGCGTCGCTCTCGGTCGCCGACGCCTCCTCCACGGTTCCTCGGACTCGGACCGCGCGCCGCTGCGGCTGCCACCAGTGGTTCAGCGCCGCCACCGGACGCGCACCGAGCTGCGCGGCCTTCCGGGAGGACCGGGCCCCGGCGAACGCCCAGCCGCGCGCGTCGACGTCTTTGAGGATCAGCGTGCGCGCGTCAGGGATGCCGTCGGCGTCCACGGTCGCCAGCGTCGCCGCGTGCGGTTCGGGGACGCCGGCCGCCGCCGCCGCGCGGAGCCACTCCCGGAAGAGCAGCACCGGATCGTCCGGAAGGTCGTCGAGGTGCAACGGCGGAGCCGTCCCGGTGAGGGTGGGCTGCACGCGCAACCACGTCGCGAGTTCCGAGGGAGGAAGGATCGGGTGCGCCGCCATCCTCCGACTATGCCACGACCCGCTACGCGAGCTCGATGAGGTCCTGGTACTCCTGGCTCCAGATGTCCTCGACGCCGTCGGGCAGGATGAGGACCCGCTCGGGGTTCAGCGACTGCACTGCGCCGGGGTCGTGCGACACGAGCACCACCGCACCCTCGTAGTGGGCCAGCGCCCCGAGGATCTCCTCGCGCGAGGCCGGATCGAGGTTGTTCGTGGGCTCATCGAGCAGGAGGAGGTTCGCGGACGACACGACGAGCGTCGCCAGCGACAGCCGGGTCTTCTCGCCACCGGACAGCACACCCGCCGGCTTGAGGACGTCGTCGCCGGTGAACAGGAAGGAGCCGAGGACCTTGCGGGCCTCCGTCTCCGTGATGTGCGGAGCGGCCGACACCATGTTCTCCAGGACCGAGCGGCTGACGTCGAGGTTCTCGTGCTCCTGCGCGTAGTACCCGACCTTGAGGCCGTGTCCGGGCTCGAGCTGGCCGGTGTCCGGCTGGTCGACCCCCGCGAGCATGCGCAGCAGCGTCGTCTTGCCCGCACCGTTGAGACCGAGCACGACGACCTTGGAACCGCGGTCGATCGCGAGGTCGACGTCGGTGAAGATCTCCAGCGAGCCGTACGACTTCGACAGCCCGGAGGCCATGAGCGGGGTCTTGCCGCAGGGGGCGGGTTTCGGGAACCGCAGCTTCGCGACGCGGTCCTCCTGACGCACGTCCTCCAGCCCGGAGAGGAGCTTCTCGGCACGCGCGAGCATCTGGTGCGCTGCTGCCGCCTTCGACGCCTTCGCCCCGAAGCGCGCCGCCTGCTGCTGCAGCGTCGTCGCCTTCTTCTCGGCGTTGGCCCGCTCCTTCTTGCGACGCTCCTCGTCCGCAGCGCGCTGCCGCAGATAGTTCTTCCAGTTCATGTTGTAGATGTCGATGACCTGGCGGTTGGCGTCGAGGTAGAACACCCGGTTGACGGTCTCGCCCACGAGCTCGACATCGTGGCTGATGACGATCAGCCCGCCCTTGTAGTTCTTGAGGAACTCGCGCAGCCACACCACGCTGTCCGCGTCGAGGTGGTTGGTGGGCTCGTCGAGGATCATCGTCTGCGCGTCGGAGAAGAGGATGCGGGCGAGCTCGATGCGCCGGCGCTGGCCTCCGGAGAGGGTCGACAGCGGCTGGTCGAGGATGCGGTCCGGCAGCGAGAGGTTGTGCGCGATCGAGGCCGCCTCCGCCTCGGCCGCGTAGCCGCCCTGCGCCTCGAACTTCTCGGTGAGCGCGGCGTAGCGCTTCATCGCCTTGGCAGCGACCGCGGGGTCGTCGGACCCCATCGCGAGCGAGGCCTCCGTCATGCCGAGGTTGAGCTGGCCGAGGCCGCGGGCGTCGAGGATCCGGGTACGGGCGAGGTCTTCCGGATTGCCCGAACGGGGATCCTGCGGCAGGTAGCCGAGCTCGCCGGAACGGGTGACGGTGCCACCCGAGGGCAGCACGTCGCCGGCGAGCACCTTGGTGAGCGTCGTCTTGCCCGCACCGTTGCGTCCGACGAGGCCGATCTTGTCGCCATCGGACACACGGAACGAGACGTTCTCCATCAGCAGGCGCGCGCCAACGCGGATCTCGAGGTCGTGCACGGCAAGCACAGCGGACGTCCGTTCGTTCGGGAGGAGGTGATGGCCGAGCGGCCAGCCAACCAGTATATGCCGCCCTGCCTGTGGCGACGCCCGGCACGGATATCCCTCTCCAGGGTGACCGAGGCGATACCCCGGAGTGATGCTCCTCTCCCCACCCCCTGCTTACGGTGCCGGAGTGGACATCCTCAACGACCTCATCCTGCAGGCGATCGCCTCCCCCTGGCTGTACGCCGTGCTGTTCGCGGTGACCGTGATCGACGGGTTCTTCCCGCCGGTCCCGAGCGAGACGGTCCTCGTCGCCGCGGCGGCCGTCGCCGCGTCCACCGGCGACGGCGACATCGTGCTGCTGGGTGCCGTCGCCGCCCTGGGCGCCGCGATCGGCGACAACATCGCGTTCCTCATCGGGCGCCGACTGGGCACGACGCGGTTCGCCTGGATGCGGCGCCCCCGCGTCGCCGCCGCCTTCGCCTACGCGCAGCGTGCGCTGGACCGTCGCAGCGCCACGCTGATCCTGGGCGCCCGCTACATCCCGATCGGACGCGTCGCGGTGAACATGTCCGCCGGAGCGCTCGGATTCCCGTGGCGACGGTTCCTCCCGCTGAGCCTCATCGCCGGTGTGAGCTGGAGCGTGTTCAGTCTCGCGATCGGGCTGCTCGCGGGCGCGTGGCTGCACGACCAGCCCCTCCTCAGCGCCGCCATCGGCGTCGTCATCGCCCTGATGGTCGGCGTCGTCATCGACCGGATCGCGGCGCTCCGCCGACGCCGTACGCCGGTCGCGCACCTGGCAGGATGAGACGCATGGCACGCCGCCGAGAGCGCACCCCGCGCCCGCCACGGATCAGCCGTCGCACCGGCGCCCTCGTGGCGCTGACTGCGGCGGTCGTCGTGCTGTACGCGCTCCTCGTCTCCCTTCAGACGGTGCTCTCCGGCACGCCGCTGCCCCTGTCCTTCCTGCTCGGCGCCGCCGTGTGCGGCGCTCCCCTCCTCGTCCCCTCCCGGCCGCGGACGGCGATCGTCGTCTTCGCCGCCGGCGCCTTCCTGCTGCCGCTCCTCGTCGAGCCGGCGCGCGCGATCCACTCCCCCTGGCCCTGGTCGGTACCGGCCCTCCTGTCCTTCGTCCTCCTCGTGGGCGTGATGTCCTTCGTGCAGGGAGCCCGCCTCGGAGGCCTCACCCTCGTGATCGGCGCACTGACCTCGCTGACGGCGCCGCTGCTGCGCCCGGACATGGTCGCGACGCCGGCGAGCTCCGGCAGCGCCACCGCCAATCTCATCGTGACGACCTCGGTCGCTGCCGCGATGCTGCTCATCGCCGTCCTCGTCGCCGGTCGTGTGCGTGTCGCGGCGGAGCTCACGAGGGAGAAGGAGCACAGCGCGCTGGAGGAATCCCGGCGCGCTCTCGTGGAGGAGCGCACCCGGATCGCCAGGGAGCTGCACGACGTCGTGGCGCACAGCATGTCGGTGATCCAGGTGCAGGCGTCGACCGCGCGCTACCGGATCGCGGACCTCGACGCCGAGGCCGCCGCCGAGTTCGACGACATCGCCGCCACCGCGCGCACGTCGCTCACCGAGATGCGGCGCATGCTGGGAGTGCTCCGCACCGAGGACCAGCACGCCGAGCTCGCACCGCAGCAGGGACTGGACGACGTCCCGGCCCTCGTCGACACGATCCGCCGGGCAGGGGTGGAGGTCGGCCTCGTGCTGGAGGGGATGGAAGCGGCCTCCGCGGCGGGACCCGGCGTGCAGATCGCCGCCTTCCGCATCGTGCAGGAGGCTCTGAGCAACGCCGTCCGCCACGCGCCCGGTGCCCGCGTCACCGTCCGGCTCCATGCCGACGTCGATGCCCTGCACATCCGTGTGCACAACGCCGCACCACCGCAGCCGACCGAGAGCCCCTCCGGCGGCTACGGCCTCCGGGGAATGCGCGAGCGCGCCGAACTGCTCGGCGGAAGCCTCGCCGCCGGGCCGTCCGACGACGGCGGCTGGACCGTCGAGGCCACCCTGCCGCTGTCTGCAACGGCCGTACCGCCGACCCCGACCGCCTCGGCGGAAGACAAGGAGAACCCGTGACGATCAGCGTGCTCATTGCCGACGACCAGGCGATGGTCCGCGCCGGTTTCGCCGCCCTGCTGGACGCGCACGAGGGGATCCGGGTGGTGGGCCAGGCGGCCGACGGCGCGGACGCTGTGACGCTCGCCGCGCGGCTCGATCCCGACGTCATCCTCATGGACGTCCGCATGCCGGAGCTCGACGGCATCGAGGCCACCCGCCGCATCCTCGGTCCGTCGTATCCTGCCGCGCACGTGCCGCGGGTCCTCATGCTCACCACCTTCGACATCGACGACTACGTCTACGACGCCCTCGCCGCCGGGGCCAGCGGGTTCCTCCTCAAAGACGCTCTGCCGGAGGAGCTCGTGCACGCCGTGCGCGTGGTGGCGGGCGACGATGCGCTCCTCGCCCCCAGCGTGACCCGGCGCATGATCGAGCAGTTCGCCGGCCGGCGGCCGGCATCGCGCAGGTCCGCGACCGCCCTGGCCGAGCTCACCGACCGGGAGCGCGAGGTGCTTGTCCTCATCGGCAAGGGCCGCTCCAACACCGAGATCGCCGGCGACCTGTTCATCGCCGAACAGACCGTGAAGACCCATGTCGGCAAGGTGCTCGCGAAGCTCGGTCTCCGCGATCGTGTGCACGCCGTCATCCTCGCGTACGACACCGGTCTGGTCGAGCCCTCCGCCTGAGTCACCCCTGCGTAGGGGTCAGGACGGCACCACGGAGTGATGTCCCGTCCCCTACCGCCTCCATAGCCTCCGAGGACACCGTTCCCAGGAGGACTCATGGTCATCGCCGCGGCTCCACGCCTCAGCACCCCCGCCCCCGCCGTATCCGCCCCCACCGGCCACCGCGACACCGGAATCGACTTGGTGCGCGCGCTGTGCGTGCTCGGCGTCGTCCTGCTGCACGCGGTCATGGTCGGGGTCACCATGTCGGAGACCGGACCGGTGTTCGAGAACGCGAGCGACGGCACGAGCTGGATCGCGCCGCTGAGCTGGCTGCTGCAGGTGATGCCGCTCTTCTTCGTGATCGGAGGGTTCTCCGGGCTCCTCGCGTACCGCCGCCTCCGCGCCCGCGGCGGGAGCGCGACCGCCTTCGTGGCCGGTCGGGTGCACCGGCTCCTGCGCCCGGCCCTGTTCACGGTCGGCGCGGTCGGGGTCGCGCTCGCGGTGCTCACCGTCGTCGGCGTCGCACCGGATCTCATCGCGGTCGCCGGCTTCCGATACGGACAGCCGCTCTGGTTCCTCGGGGTCTTCCTGCTGTGCCAGGCGTTGCTCCCCGCGCTCGTCGCCCTGCACGAGCGCGCGCCCCTGCGCACGATCACCGTCCTCGCCACCGCGGCCGTGGCGGTCGATGTCCTGCGGGCCGTGACCGGGAACGACGCCGTGGGGTTCCTCAACCTCGCCTTCGTGTGGTTGACGATGCAGCAGCTCGGATTCCTCCTTGCCGACGGCCGCGTGGACGCCCTTCGTCGCCGGACCCGCGTCACGATCGGCATCGGCGCCCTCGGGGTGCTCGTCGTCCTGTTCCTCATCGGCGCGTACTCCCCCGACCTCATCGCCAACATCAACCCGCCGACGTCCGCTCTGCTGCTGGTCGGGCTGATCCACACGACGCTTTTCTCCCTGTACCGGGCGCACATCGGGCGCCTCAGTCGTCGCCGTCCGGTGGCCGCGTTCACCGCCTTCGTCACCCGGCGGACGATGACGATCTACCTCTGGCACATGCCGGTGCTGCTGGCGATGGCCGGGGCGACGGCGCTGGTCGCCCTCCTCGGCGGATTCACTCTGCCCGCGCTCGACAGCGCGGAGTGGTGGGCCGCCCGCCCGCTGTGGCTCCTGACCGCTGTCGTCCTCACCGCGATGGTCGCGGTCCGCGTCGATCGGTTCGAGAATCACCCCTCGCCGGAGGCGACGGCGTCGCACCGCCGCCTGGCGCTGGCAACGGTGCTGGGTCTCGGCGGAGTGGTGCTCCTCCTGGTGCTCGGCACGACGGTCGCCACCGCGGCGCTCGCCGTCCTGCTGCTGGTCGCGGCGCTGCGGCTGGCGGGACACCCCGGCAGCGCCGTCCCCGGCACCGCCGTCCTGGCCTGACCGTCAGCCGACCCCGCGGGCGGCGAGGGCATCGCCGACCTGATCCGCGTGGCGCAGCGCCAGCACGAGCAGCGGCACCACGCCGCGCACGCCCAGGCGGACTCCTCGTGCGCGCTCCGCGTCCCGCACCCGCTGCGCGAGTCCGGCCACGACGGGAACCATGGTCAGCGTGAGCGACACCGCCATCGACACCGCCCCCGGATCGACCCCGATGCGCCGCAGCGGACACAGGAGGCGCTGCAGCACGGCCAGGAGATCGGCCATGCGCGTGGTCAGGGTGAGGAGGGCGGCGAGCAGCAGCAGCACGGCGACCCGCCCGGTGCTCACCCAGGCGGCGACGGGAGACACGAAGACGGCGAGGGCGATCGCGAGCACGAGCAGGACCGCACGCAGCCGCCACAGCTCCGTCACCGCGGCGGAGAGCGGCACCCCCGCGATCGGGTAGAGCGCGAGCACGGTCGCGAGGCAGACCGCGATGCTGAGCGGCCCGTGCGGGAACAGCGTCAACGCGAGCGCCGCGACGGCGAGCCCGGCGAGCTTCGGACCGGCCGGCACCCGATGCAGCAGTCCCGCACCGACCGGGGACGGCAGGATCATGCGCACAGCCGCCGGTAGCGTGCGATGACCCTCTCGGGCTCTCCCTGTTCGACGACGCGCCCGCCGTCGAACAGGACGGCGGTGTCGCAGCGGGCCGCGAGCTCGAGATCGTGGGTGACGATCAGCACCTGCGCCTCCTGCGACAGAAGGAGGTCTCCGATCCGCCGCGCGTTGCGCAGGTCGAGGAGTGTCGTCGGCTCGTCCGCCACGATCAGCGCCGGCTCGGCGAGGAGCACCGCGGCGAGGGCCAGCATCTGCTTCTGTCCTCCCGAGAGCGACGACGCCGGGATGTCGGCGTGGGCACCGAGACCGTGGCGCTCCAGGGTCTCCTGCACGCGGGCGGCGATCTCGTCACGGGCCCGCCCTCGGAGCGACAGCGCGAGATCCTCCGCCGGTGTCGGCATCAGGATCTGGGCATCCGGATCGGTGAAGACGAAGCCCACCCGGCGGCGCACGGCGGCCCGCTCTCGGAGCGCGTCGAGGCCGTGGACGCTGACCGATCCCGCGGTGGGTGTCATGAGGCCGTTCAGCAGCCGCGCGAACGTCGACTTCCCGGAGCCGTTCGCTCCGATCACGGCGATGCGCGGTGCGGTGAGCTCCAGCGTCACGTCGTCGAGGAGCACGCGGCCGTCGACGGTCACTCCCACGCCGTCGAGACGCAGAGTCCCCGGCTCCGCGATCGTCGCCGTGTCCCGCTCCCGCCAGCGCACGCATCCTCCTGAACACCGTTCACCTGAACGCCGTTCACTATAGTGGGGGCATGAGTCCCGAGACGAATCCCGCCCGTCACGATCGGGAGAGCGTCGCGCGGACCGCCCTCGCCCTTCTCGACGAGGTGGGGCTGGCCGATCTCTCCATGCGCCGCATCGCGGCCCGGCTCGACGTGCAGCCGAGCGCTCTCTACTGGCACGTGGCGAACAAGCAGGAGCTCCTCGCCGACCTCGCCGATCGGATCACCGCGACCGTCCCGGACGGAGCGGAGGGAGTCCTCGCGACCGCCCGCGCGCTCCGCGACGCCCTCTTCGCCTTCCGGGACGGCGCCGAGCTCGTCCTCAGCACGTACGCGCTCCAGCTCGGCTCCGCGCATGCCCGCGACGCCCTGGTCGCCGCCCTCCACGCCGAGGGCGCCACGGACGCCGAGGATCGCGGGGCGGCGATCCTGCACTTCGTGCTCGGCCATGCCACCCTCGTCCAACAGCGGATGCACGCCGACAGCCATGGCGCACTCCCGGCCTCCGGCGAGGTCGACGTCACCGCGGGCCTGGACCGGGTGTTCGACCTCGGCGTCCTCGCCCTGGCCGGTGAGCTCAGCGCACCGATGACTCCGCGGCGTGCCCGAGCCTGAGCCCGGGGATCACCGCGAGCAGCACCAGCCCGACACCGAGGACGAACACGACGGCGAACGCGTCCGCGCCGCCGCCGAGGGTGGCGACGGCGAGCCCCGCCAGCGCGATGGCCACCGCCGAACCCGTGGCATCCGAGATCGACAGCGCCGAGGAGTTGAATCCCTGGTTCGTCTCGTCCGAGTAGGCCAGCGTCAGCACTGTGAGCCGCGGATACAGCAGCCCCATGCCGCCCCCGGCGAACGCCCACCCGACGATCACGAAGACCGGGGAGGCATCGAACGCCGCTGCGGCCAGGACGCAGAGCATCGCCACGAGCAGTGCGCCGAGGCTGAGCGCCGTGATGCGGTGATTGCCCAGCCGCTCACCGTAGCGGCCCTGCGCAGCCGACGCCCCGGCCCAGGCGAAGGCCGCGAGCATCAAGGCGACTCCGGCCCAGGTCGCGGAGAAGTCGAACTTCCGCATCAGCAGGTACGGGATGTAGGCCTCCGCGGCGAAGAACGCGCCGGCCGCCACGCCACGCATGAGCACGACGCTGGGAAGCCCGGCACCGGCTCGGAGGGTCCGTCGTGGCAGGAGCGGGAGCACGACGACGCCGATCGCGAGCACGGCCCCCAGTGCCACCGGCCACCCGATCGCCGGATCGAGCTCGGCGGACAGTCCGATCACCACCGCGAGCACCGCCACGACGACGGCCAGCAGCAGACGGGTGAGCAGCGCGCGGCGGTCCTGCGGTTCCCCGCGGCCGAGATCGACACCTCGCAGACGGATCGCGATCATCGAGAACGCGATCGCGGTCAGGACCGCCACGCCGAGGAACGCCCAGCGCCAATCGAGGTACTCCGCCACCGCTCCCGCGAGGAAGGGCCCGATCATCGACGGGACCACCCAGGCGGCGGCGAACGCCGCGAACACCCGGCCGTGCAGGTGCGGCGGATACAGCCGCGCGACCACGACGTACAGGGCCACCGTCTGCCCACCCGCGCCCAGCCCCTGCACCAGTCGTCCGATCAGGAACTGGGGCATCGTCGTCGCGAACCCGGAGATCAGCAGCCCCAGGATGAAGAGGGTGACGGCGGCGTACAGCGCGCCGCGCGGACCACGCGCGTCCGACCAGGACCCCGCCGCGACCATCCCGATCACGCTGGTCGCGAGCGTACCGGCGAAGGCGACGGCATACAGCGATTGGCCGTTCAGGGCATCGCTGACGATCGGCATGACCGTGGTCACCGCCAGGGCCTCGATCGCGGCGAGGAAGATCAGGGCGACAGCGCCCAGAGTCACCCAGACGCGGCTGCGGTCCCAGATCGTTGCCGTCGGCTCCGCCGCCGTCATCGCTCGACGAGCGCGGCGATGCGTTCGATCGCCTCGGTGAGGATCTCGGGGCTCGTGCCGAAGTTGAGTCGCACGTGCCCGGCCCCCTCGTCGCCGAAGGCCGGGCCGAAGTGCAGCGCCACCTTCGCCTCACGGAGGATCTTCCGGGCGGGGTTGTCTCCCCAGCCGAGGGCGGAGAGGTCGATCCACGCGAGGTACCCCGCGTCCGGAAGGCGATAGCGGGCGGCGGGGAGGTGACGGGCCAGCAGGTCCTCGAGCAGGACGCGGTTCTCGTCGAGCGTGCGCAGGAGGCCGTCGAGCCACGCGTCGCTCTCCTCCGAGAACGCGGCGACGGCGGCGAGCAGACCGAACTGCCCCGTCCGCCACTCCACCTCGACGGGCAGGTCGCGCACGACCGCGGACGTCTCTTCTGCGGCGGTGACCATGAGCGCGCACTTCAGCCCCGCGAGGTTGAACGCCTTGCTCGCGCTGACGACGGCATAGCCCACCCGCGCCGCCGCGTCACTCGCGGCGAGGAACGGCGTGAAGCCCGTGCCCGGCTGGGTGAGCGGCGCATGGATCTCGTCGGAGACGATCGTCGCGCCGTACTCCTCGGCCAGTTCGGCCAGCGCGGACAGCGTCTCCCGATCGTGCACGGTGCCGGTCGGGTTGTGCGGGTTGCAGAGGAGCATGGCCGTCGCGCCGTCCTCGAAGGCGGCGCGGATCCCGTCGAGGTCGAGCTCCCAGCCGGTCCCCGTGTCGCGCAGCGGGACACGCTGCACCTCGGCACCGGCCTCGGCGACGAGGTCATAGAAGGGCGGGTAGACCGGCGGCGTGACGACGACGCGCTCCCCCGGCTGCGTGACGCGACGGAGGATCTCGACGATGCCCATGCTCACGTCCGCCGTGCTGCGCATCCGCGCCGGGTCGGGGCGCCAGCCGAAGCGGCGCTCCGCGAAACCCGCGTACGCCTCCGCCAGCGGCGTCCGCGAGGCGATGTACCCGGTGTCCCCGAGATCCAGCGCCCGCTGCAGTGCGGCCGTGATCGCCGGGGCGAGCGGGAAGTCCATCTCCGCGACGAAGAGGGGCAGCACGTCTTCGGGATACTCCCGCCACTTCTCGCTGGTCCGCTCGCGCAGCTCCGACAGCGACAGGGCCTTCACCGACAGCATTCGTCCTCCGATTCTCCCCGCGTCGATGCGGAGACGTCGAAGCGGGCGTGCCCGGCACGCCCGCTTCGTCTGGTGGTCAGGTGACCGGAACCTCAGATCGCGAAACCGAGCGCACGCATCATGTCGCGCCCGTCGTCCGTGATCCGCTCGGGCCCCCACGGCGGCATCCACACCCAGTTGATGCGGAAGCGGTCCACGACGTTGTCGAGGGCCTGCGCCGTCTGGTCTTCGAGGACGTCCGTGAGCGGGCAGCCCGCGCTGGTCAGCGTCATGTGGATGACGAGAGCGTCGTTCTCGTCATCCCAGGCGAGGTCGTAGATGAGTCCGAGGTCGACGACGTTGATCCCGAGCTCAGGATCCATCACGTCCTTGAGAGCCTCGGTGACCGCGTCGTACTTCTCGTCCGTCAGGGTCGCTGTCATGCGATCAGCCTACGCCTCGATGGGAGCGGAGGGGTCGAGGAACCGGTCGTAGCCCTCGTTCTCCAGGCGGTCGGCGAGCTCGGGGCCGCCCTCCTCGACGATCTTGCCCGCGACGACCACGTGCACGTAGTCGGGGCGGATGTAGCGGAGGATCCGGGTGTAGTGCGTGATGAGCAGCACACCGAGGCCGGTGGACTCCTTCGCGCGGTTGACACCCTCGGAGACGATCTTCAGCGCGTCCACGTCGAGGCCGGAATCGGTCTCGTCGAGCACGGCGAACTTCGGCTTGAGCACCTCGAGCTGGAGGATCTCGTGGCGCTTCTTCTCGCCGCCCGAGAAGCCCTCGTTGACGTTGCGCTGCGCGAACTTGGGGTCCATGCGGAGGTTGGCCATGGACTCCTTGACGTCCTTGGTCCACTGCCGGATCGAGGGCGCCTCGCCGTCGAGCGCGGTCTTCGCGGTGCGCAGGAAGTTCGTCACGGTCACGCCGGGGATCTCGACCGGGTACTGCATGGCGAGGAACAGACCGGCGCGGGCACGCTCGTCGACGCTCATCGCCAGGACGTCCTCACCGTCGAAGGTGATGGAGCCGGAGGTGACCGTGTACTTCGGGTGGCCGGCGATCGTGTAGGCCAGGGTGGACTTGCCGGAGCCGTTGGGGCCCATGATGGCGTGGGTCTCACCGGTGTTCATGGTGAGGGTGATTCCGTTGAGGATCGGGGTGGTCCCCGCCTCGGTCTCGACCGTCACATGCAGGTCGCGGATCTCGAGAACAGACATTCTTCAGACTTCCTTCGTCACAGCGGGATCGATGAGCACGTCGTCGCCGTCGATCTCGACGACGTAGACCGGGACGGGCTCATATGCGGGGAGATTCTGGGGCTTGCCGGTGATCAGGGAGAACGCCGAGCCATGGGCCCAGCACTCCACCGTGTCACCTTCCACGAAGCCCTCGGACAGCGAGATGTCGCCGTGGGTGCAGGTGTCGCCGATGGCGTGGATGACGCCCTCGCCGTCCTTGATGACCGTGATCGGCACACCGTCCGGCTCGACGCGCAGCGGCGTGTCCTGCTCCAGCTCGGAGACGCCGCAGACGCGCTGCGCGGTCACGCGTCCACCTCGGCGAGCTCGGCCTCGATGGCGGCCAGCAGCTCCGACTCCAGGTCGGGGATGCCGAGGCGCAGCACGATGTCGGTGAGGAAGCCGAGCACCACCAGTCGGCGGGCCTCGTCCTCCGGGATGCCGCGGGCCTGGAGATAGAAGAGCTGCTCGTCGTCGAAGCGGCCGGTGGCACTCGCGTGCCCGGCGCCGACGATGTCGCCCGTCTCGATCTCGAGGTTCGGGATGGAATCCGCGCGTGCGCCCTCCGTGAGCACCAGGTTGCGGTTGGCCTCGTAGGAGTCGGTGCCGGTGGCCTCCGCCCCGATCAGCACGTCGCCGATCCACACGCTGTGGGCGCTCTCGCCCTGCAGCGCGCCCTTGTAGAGCACGTCGCCGGTCGTGTGCGGGCCCTTGTGGTGCAGGTACACCTGGCTCTCCAGGTGCTGACCGGAGTCGGCGTAGGACAGCCCGTAGAGGTAGCCCTCGGAGCCGGCACCGGCGAGCTCGACGCTCGGGTTCACGCGCACCACGCCGCCGCCGAAGCTCACGACGAAGTGCTTGAGGGTGGCGTCGGCCGCGACCCGCGCCTGGTGGGCGGCCGCGTGCAGGGCGTCGTCATCCCACTGCTGCACGGAGACGACGGTGAGCTTCGCTCCATCGCGGACGATGATCTCGACGTTCTGGGCGTACTGCGCCGAGCCCTTGTGCTGCAGCACCACCGTGGCGGCGCTGTGCTCGAGGGCCTCGATCACGATGTGGGCGTCCGCCCGGCGGTCGGCTCCGGTGCCCGTGAGCGACAGGAAGATCGGCGATGCGACCTCCTCCTCGCGCGGGATGCGGATGTGCAGGGCCTCGGAGGCGCCCTGCCACGCGACGGCCGCGGTGATGTCCTCGGCGAGGAAGACCTCGCCGCGCGGAGCGGTTCCCGCCGGGAGCGGCGCGGCGACGTACTGCTCGCCGGACGTGAAGGAGTACTGCACGCCCTCGTCGCCCTCGGCCGGGCGGAACAGCGGCGCGAGCGCGGCCACCGGCGTGTGCTTCCAGTTCACCTCGCGACCGGTCGGCGTGCCGAAGTCGTCCGGGTCGAACGAGTGCGGACGCTCGGAGCGGGTCTGCACCGGGACGAATCCGGCGTCCGCCACCTGGGCGGCCGGGTCGATGTGCGCGTTCGTGTGCTGCGCCTCGCTGGGCGCTGTCGTCGAGGCCGCCATTTAGCCGACCGATCCTTCCATGCCCATCTCGATGAGCTTGTTCAGTTCCATCGCGTACTCCATCGGCAGCTCGCGCGCGATCGGCTCGATGAAGCCGCGCACGATCATCGCCATCGCCTCGTCCTCGGGCATGCCACGGGACTGCAGGTAGAAGAGCTGCTCCTCGCTGACCTTGGAGACCGTGGCCTCGTGGCCGAGCTGCACGTCGTCGACACGGATGTCGATCGCCGGGTAGGTGTCGGAACGGGACTTCGTGTCGACGAGGAGGGCGTCACAGCGGACGGTGTTCGCCGAGTGATGGGCGGCGGCGTCGACGCGCACCTCGCCGCGGTAGCCGGCACGGCCACCGCCGCGGGCGATCGACTTCGAGACGATCGACGACTGCGTGTACGGCGCCATGTGGATCATCTTCGCGCCGGCGTCCTGGTGCTGACCGGGGCCGGCGAACGCGACGGAGAGGGTCTCGCCCTTGGCGTGCTCACCCATCAGGTAGATCGACGGGTACTTCATCGTCACCTTGGAGCCGATGTTGCCGTCGACCCACTCCATGGTCGCGCCCTCGTGTGCCACGGCGCGCTTGGTGACCAGGTTGTAGACGTTGTTCGACCAGTTCTGGATCGTCGTGTAGCGCACGCGGGCGTTCTTCTTCACGATGATCTCGACGACGGCCGAGTGCAGGGAGTCCGACTTGTAGATCGGGGCGGTGCAGCCCTCGATGTAGTGGACGTAGCTGTCCTCGTCGGCGATGATCAGGGTCCGCTCGAACTGGCCCATGTTCTCGGTGTTGATCCGGAAGTAGGCCTGCAGGGGGATCTCGACGTGCACGCCCTTGGGGACGTAGACGAACGAACCGCCCGACCAGACGGCGGTGTTCAGCGCGGCGAACTTGTTGTCGCCCGCGGGGATGACGGTGCCGAAGTACTCCTCGAAGAACTCGGGGTGCTCGCGCAGGGCGGTGTCGGTGTCCATGAAGATGACGCCCTGGGCCTCCAGGTCCTCGCGGATCTGGTGGTATACGACCTCGGACTCGTACTGCGCGGCGACGCCGGCGACGAGACGCTGACGCTCGGCCTCGGGGATGCCCAGGCGCTCGTACGTCTCGCGGATCTCCTCGGGGAGGTCTTCCCAGCTCTGCGCCTGCTTCTCGGTGGAGCGGACGAAGTACTTGATGTTGTCGAAGTCGATGTCGCTGAGGTCGGCGCCCCAGGTCGGCATCGGCTTGCGGCCGAAGAGCTGATAGCCCTTGAGACGGGTCTTCAGCATCCATTCCGGCTCGTTCTTGAGGGCCGAGATCCCGCGGACGACCTCTTCCGAGATCCCGCGTTTCGCGACGGCACCCGCGGCATCCTCATCGTGCCAGCCGAATTCGTACACCCCCAGACCATCGAGCTCCGGGCGGTCGATCAGCACATCCGACATGCAACACTCTCCTCACAGGTCCCAAACGGTGTCATCCGCCCCGACACACCTGATCCCCGTCGAGTCTGCGGGAGCGGGTGCCGTTGGTGGGGCCCTCATCACGGGCGCTTCCATCGCGCCTAAACTGTTGACGATGCTTCAGCGCTGTCAGCGCTCATCGCAACAATCCGATTCTACAGGTTCCGCCTGACGGACGGGCCGTGCGCCACGTCTTCGACGGGCCGGAGGACTTATGCCCGAGACGACCATCCCCGCCCCCTCGACGACCAGGGCGACCGCCTCCCCCCGCTCCGCGGTGTGGGGTCGCGCGCTCACCGTCTTCGCGTGGCTGTCGTTCCTCAGCGAGACGATCATCATCGGCACCGGCGGCGCCGTGCGGCTGACCGGCTCCGGCCTCGGCTGCACCGAGTGGCCGCTGTGCACGCCCGAGTCGCTCGTCCCGATCGTCGAGGTGCAGGGCATCCACGGGATGATCGAGTTCGGCAACCGGCTGATGACCGGCGTCGTCGGGATCATCGCGATCGCGGTCGTCCTGCTCGTCCTGCACACCATCAGCGGCCGCCGGGCGCTCATCGACGCCCTGTGGTTCGCCGTCGGCGGTCTCGCCGGCGCGGCCGTCGCCTTCGTCCTGGTCTCGCTCACCGACTTCCCGGCGTTCCCCGTCGCCTCCGCCGTGCTCCTGATCGCGGTGATCGCGGCGGCGGTCCACTCGGTGCGCACGACGCCCGCCCGACGGGATCTCGTCCTCCTCGCCTGGCTCGTGCTGATCGGCGTCGTCGCGCAGGCCCTGGTCGGCGGCATCACCGTGCTCACGGGCCTGAACCCCTTCATCGTCGGGTTCCACTACACGTCGTCGCTCCTGCTCGTCTGCATCACCGCCGCGTTCCTCGTGCGGCTGGCGACTCCGGAAGGACCGCGCGAGCGGGCCGTCCCCACCTGGTTCGCGATCGTGACGCACGTCACCGGCCTCGCCCTCGCCGTGACCATCCTGTTCGGCGTGCTGACGACCGGATCGGGCCCGCACTCGGGCGACGCCGACGTGCTGCGCCGCGGCTTCGACGCCACGGTCCTCGCCCACGTCCACTCCTGGCCGGGCTACATCCTGGCCGCCCTCGTGCTCTTCCTGACGGTGTCCGCCTGGGTCCTGCGCCTCGAGCCCCGCCGGTGGCTGCTCGTGCTCGTCATCGCGATCCTCGTGCAGGTGGCCGTCGGCGTCTGGCAGGCGCGGGAGGGGCTGCCGCCCGTGCTCGTGGGCATCCACATGGTCCTGGCATCGCTGTCGGCCGCGACCTACACGGTCGTCGTGCTGCACCTCAAGCGCACCGCGTCCGTCGCACCCGCCCCCGTCGACTGACCTGCCGCACAGACGATCCATAGCGCGCGCACCGGGCGCTCATCACCGCATCGACCATCGTGGTCGACATGAACAAGACACTCACCCGCAGCGCCGGGTTCTGGCTCCTCATCGTCGTCTCCCTCGCCGCGGTCGGGGTCGGCGGCTGGATGATCGCCGGACAGATCGGCACGATGACGACCACCCTGATGGACGGCACCGCCACCGGTGTCGAGGTGTACGTCGGTCAGTCGCTCGTCGTCGTCGGCGCGGTCGTCCTCGGTGCGGGCCTGGTGGGCCTGCTCCTGTCGCTCGGCCTCGTCGCCGCGCGCACGCTGGTCGCCTCCCCGATCGCCCCCGCGCCGATCGTCGAGCGCGAGGAGCCGATCATCCAGGACGAGGCGGTCGAGACGGTCTCAGTCCCGCGCGACGAGCCCGCTCTCCGGACCGCCGATGCAGAGCCGCAGGTCGATGCGGAGCCTCAGGCCGACGAGCCCCAGGCCGACGAGGATCAGAAGGGCAGCAGCGGGTCGATCGCCACGGCGACGAACAGCAGCGTCAGGTAAGTGATCGAGGCGTGGAAGACTCGCATCGGCCGCGCCTCGGTCCCCCGGACCGCCTGGTTGTACAGGCGGTGCGACTCATAGATGAACCAGCCGCCGAACACCAGGGCGGAGACGGTGTAGACGAGGCCCATGCCGGCGATCGGCACGAGCAGCAGCGAGCAGGCGACCGTGGCCCACGCGTACAGGATGACCTGCAGGCCGACCTGCGACGCGTTGCGGGTGACGCCGAGCATGGGCACGTCGACATCGTCGTAGTCGTCCTTGTACTTCATGGACAGCGGCCAGTAGTGCGGCGGCGTCCAGAGGAAGACGAGCAGGAAGAGGATGAAGGCGGGCCAGTCGAGCGACCCGGTGACGGCGGACCAGCCGATGAGGACCGGGAAGCACCCCGCGATGCCGCCCCAGATGATGTTCTGCTCGGTGCGGCGCTTGAGGATCATCGTGTAGATCACGACGTAGAAGAAGATCGCGGAGGCCGACAGGATCGCCGTGAGCGGGTTCGTGGTGAACCAGAGCCACACGGTCGACACGATCGCGAGCGTCCACGAGAAGATCAGGGCGCCGCGCGGACTGACCTCGCCGGTCACGAGCGGCCGGTTCTCCGTGCGGTGCATGTGCGCGTCGATGTCGCGGTCGAGGTACATGTTGAACGCGCCGGCCGAACCGGCGCTCATCGATCCGCCGATGACCGTCGCGAGGACCAGCCAGAGATCGGGCAGTCCGCCCTGCGCGAGGAACATGACCGGAACGGTCGAGACGAGGAGGAGTTCGAGGACCCGGGGCTTCGTCAGAGTGACGTAGGCGCTCACCGTGCGGCCGATGGACGACTTCCGTACGGTCTGATCAGACATCGTCGAGATCTCGATCGCCTCCTCCGCGCGCGTTACCGGACAACCTCTCCAGTGTATGACACGCCGTGACGCGTTCCGCGCCTTCTACCCCTCAGCCGCCGGGACCGTCCCCGCTATGCTGAGAGCACTCGCGCGCCCGGTGCTGCGCACAACCCCGCCCGTCTCCTGGACGATGCGGGATGCGCCAGGGAAGTTGCGGATGCGCCAGGGAATACCGGCGCCCTCGAAACTGTCGGAAAGGGCATGAACGTGTCGGAATTGCAGTGGGACGAGATCGATCGACGCGCGGTGGACACCGCCCGGATCCTGGCGGCCGATGCGGTCGAGAAGGTCGGCAACGGTCATCCCGGCACGGCGATGAGTCTGGCTCCCGCCGCCTATCTGCTCTACCAGCGGGTGCTGCGGCATGACCCGACCGACACCGACTGGCTCGGCCGTGACCGCTTCATCCTGTCGGTCGGCCACTCGTCGCTGACGCAGTACGTGCAGCTCTACCTCGGCGGGTTCGGGCTCGAGCTCGACGACCTCAAGGCGCTCCGCACCTGGGGCTCGAAGACCCCCGGACACCCCGAGTACGGCCACACCAAGGGCGTCGAGATCACCACGGGCCCGCTGGGCCAGGGCCTCGCGTCGGCGGTCGGCTTCGCGTACGCCGCCCGGTACGAGCGCGGCCTCTTCGACCCCGAGGCCGCAGCGGGCACGAGCCCGTTCGACCATTTCGTCTACGTGATCGCGGGCGACGGCGACCTGCAGGAGGGCGTCACCAGCGAGGCCTCCTCGCTCGCCGGCCACCAGCAGCTCGGCAACCTCATCGCGATCTACGACTCCAACCAGATCTCCATCGAGGACGACACGAACGTCGCCTTCACCGAGGATGTCGCCGCTCGCTACCAGGCCTACGGCTGGCACGTGCAGACCGTGGACTGGAAGAAGACCGGCGAGTACGTGGAGGACGTCGCCGAGCTCCACACCGCGATCGAGGCGGCCAAGGGCGAGACCGACAAGCCGTCGCTCATCATCCTCAAGACCATCATCGGCTGGCCGGCCCCCGGCAAGCAGAACACCGGGAAGATCCACGGATCGGCACTCGGAGCCGACGAGCTCGCCGCCACCAAGAAGGTCCTCGGGTTCGACCCGGAGCAGACCTTCGTGGTCGCCGATGAGGTGCTGGAGCGCACGCGCGGCCTCGCGGAGCGCGCCGCCGAGGCCCGCGCCGCCTGGCAGGAGTCGTTCGATGACTGGGCGGCCGCCAACCCCGAGCGCAAGGCCCTGCTCGACCGCGTCGAGGCCCACGAGCTCCCCGCCGACATCGCCGACGCACTCCCCGTCTTCGAGGCCGGCAAGGACGTCTCCACCCGCGCCGCGTCCGGCCAGGTCATCAACGCGCTGGCCGCGCAGCTCCCCGAGCTCTGGGGCGGCTCCGCCGACCTCGCCGAGTCGAACCTCACGACGATCAAGGACGCGCCGTCCTTCATCCCGGCCGAGTGGTCGACGCACGAGTGGTCGGGCACCCCGTACGGCCGGGTGCTGCACTTCGGCATCCGCGAGCACGCGATGGGTGCGATCGTCAACGGCATCGTGCTGCACGGGCCCACGCGCGCCTTCGGGGGCACGTTCCTCATCTTCAGCGACTACATGCGTCCGGCCGTGCGCCTGGCCGCGCTGATGAACGTGCCGAGCGTCTTCGTCTGGACGCACGACTCCGTCGCCCTCGGCGAGGACGGCCCGACGCACCAGCCGATCGAGCAGCTCGCGACGCTGCGCGCGATCCCGAACCTGGCCGTCGTCCGTCCGGCGGACGCCAACGAGACCGCCGCCGTGTGGCTCGAGATCCTCCGGCGCCACGAGGGCCCGGCCGGCATCGCGCTGACCCGCCAGAACATCCCGGTGTTCCCGCGCGGCGAGGGCGAGGCTTCGGGCGACACGTTCGCGTCCGCCGCCCAGGCCGCCAAGGGCGCTTACGTCCTGGCCGAGGCGCCGAACGGCACGCCGGACGTCATCATCGTGGCCACCGGCTCCGAGGTGCAGCTCGCGGTGAACGCCCGCGAGGTGCTCGCCGGCGAGGGCGTGAACGTCCGCGTCGTCTCCGCCCCCTCGCTGGAGTGGTTCGCGGAGCAGGACGAGGCCTACCGCGAGAGCGTGCTGCCGGCGTCCGTCACCGCCCGCGTCTCGGTCGAGGCCGGTTCCGTGCTCACGTGGCGCGGTATCGTCGGCGACCGCGGTCGCTCGGTCGGCATCGACCACTTCGGCGCCTCCGCCGACTACAAGACCCTCTTCGAGAAGTTCGGCATCACCACCGAGGCCGTCGTCGCGGCCGCCCGCGAGACCATCAAGGAGAACGCATGAGCACCCCCACCGCCCAGCTCGCCGCCGCCGGCGTCAGCATCTGGCTCGACGACCTCTCGCGCACCCGCATCTCCTCCGGCAACCTCGCCGAGCTGATCGCGTCGCGCAACGTCGTGGGCGTCACCACGAACCCGACCATCTTCGCGAACGCGATCACGGACAAGAAAGACACGTCCTACGACGCGCAGGTCACCGAGCTCGCCGCATCCGGAGCCTCCGCCGAGGACGCGGTGTTCGCCGCGACGACCCAGGACGTCCGTGCCGCGCTCGACGTCTTCCGCCCGGTGTGGGAGGAGTCCGGTCACGTCGACGGACGCGTCTCGATCGAGGTCTCCCCCGACCTCGCCCACGACACCGACGGCACCGTGGCGCAGGCCAAGGAGCTGTGGGACCGGATCGACCGGCCCAACCTCCTCGTGAAGATCCCGGCGACCAAGGCCGGCCTCCCGGCCATCACCGAGGCCATCGCGAACGGCATCAGCGTCAACGTGACCCTCATCTTCAGCCTGGAGCGCTACGCCGAGGTCATCGAGGCGTACCTCACCGGCCTCGAGCGTGCCAAGGAGGCGGGCATCGATCTGTCCACCATCCACTCGGTGGCCTCGTTCTTCGTCTCCCGGGTGGACACGGAGACGGACAAGCGCCTGACCGCGATCGGCACGGACGCCGCCGCCGCGCTGAAGAGCAAGGCGGGACTCGCGAACGCCCGACTCGCGTACGAGCTCTTCGAGAAGACGTTCGCCGAGAAGCGCGCGCAGGATCTCCTCGCCGCCGGCGCCAACGTCCAGCGCCCGCTGTGGGCGTCCACTGGCGTGAAGGACCCGGCGCTGCCGGACACCCTCTACGTCACGGAGCTCGTCGCGGACGGCGTCGTGAACACGATGCCGGAGAAGACCCTCGAGGCGACGTTCGACCACGCCGTCGTCACGGGAGACACCATCACCGGCGGCTACGAGGAGGCCCGCGAGGTCTTCGCCGGGCTCGCCGAGGTGGGCGTCGACTTCGACGCCGTCACCGAGGTGCTCGAGGAGGAGGGGGTCGCGAAGTTCATCGACTCCTGGCACGATCTGCTCGCGCAGGTCACCGAGGCTCTGGAGGCGCAGCGATGACCTTCGCCATCCACGCATCGGGCGCGGCGCGCGTCGCGATCGAGGAGACCGTGCCCGCCCTGGTCCACGACCTCGTCGCCTCCCGCATCACCGGTGGCGACGCCACGCTCTGGGGTCCGGCCGCCGAGGCCGAGGCTTCGGTCCGCCTCGGCTGGGTCGAGGCCGTCTCGGTCTCCCGCCCGCTGGTCGCGGAGATCGTCGCGCTGCGCGAGGAACTCGCGGCGAAGGGCGTCACCCGCGTGGTGCTGGCCGGAATGGGCGGCTCGTCGCTCGCTCCCGAGGTCATCGCGCAGACGTCCGGCGTCCCGCTCACGATCCTCGACTCCACCGCCCCGGGGCAGGTGCTCGCCGCGCTCGACGAGGGTCTCGCCGAGACGGTCCTCGTCGTGTCGTCGAAGTCGGGCTCCACGGTCGAGACCGACTCGCAGCGCCGGACCTTCGAGGCCGCCTTCCGCGACCTCGGCATCGATCCCACCGAGCGGATCGTCGTAGTCACCGACCCCGGCTCCCCGCTCGACGCCTCGGCGCGCGAGGCCGGCTACCGGGTCTTCAACGCCGACCCGAACGTGGGCGGCCGCTACTCGGCGCTGACCGCCTTCGGCCTCGTCCCGTCTGGACTCGCCGGCGTCGACATCGACGAGCTGTTGGACGAGGCCGAGGCCTCGCTGCTCGAGGTGGCCGTGGACTCCGCCGACAACCCCGCCCTCTGTCTCGGGGCGGCGATCGCCGCCACCAACCCCCGCCGCGACAAGCTGGGTCTGATCACCGACGGCACGCACATCAAGGGGCTGCCGGACTGGATCGAGCAGCTGATTGCCGAGTCCACGGGCAAGGAGGGCACGGGCATCCTCCCGGTCGTCCTGCTCCCGGTCTCGCCGGAGCTCGACCCGGTCCCCGCCGATCTCCAGATCGCGCGTCTCGTCGACGACGCCAACGAGTTCCACCTGCACGAGCGGCACGAGGGCGAGATCCTCGTCAGCGGCACGCTCGGCGCACAGTTCATCGTCTGGGAGTACGCGACGGCCGTCGCCGGGCACCTCCTCGGCATCAACCCGTTCGACCAGCCCGACGTGGAGTCGGCCAAGGTCGCCGCCCGGGGCCTGCTCGACGCGCGCCCGGAGCCCACGGCGCCCGCGTTCGTCGAGAACGGCGTCGAGGTGCGGGTCTCCGATCCCGCCCTCGCCGTGTCGGGAACCGTCGAAGGCGTGCTGGACGCCCTCTGGGCCCAGCTCCCCGCCGACGGCTACGTGTCGATCCAGGCCTACGTCAACCGTCTCGAGGTACCGCAGCTCCAGGGCCTGCGCGAGCTCATCGCCGCCGACTCGGGGCGTCCGACCACGTTCGGCTGGGGACCGCGCTTCTTGCACTCCACGGGCCAGTACCACAAGGGCGGCCCCGCCCAGGGCGTGTTCCTGCAGATCCTGGAGCGCACGGACGTGGATCTCGAGATCCCCGACCGCCCGTTCACGTTCGGGCAGCTCATCCAGGCGCAGGCGGCCGGTGACGCGGGTGTGCTCGCGGAGCACGGACGGCCCGTCGTCTCGCTGACGATCACCGAGTCCTCGGACGACGTGCTCGCCCTCTTCGAAGCCGCACAGAAGTAACCGCAGGAGAGCCCCCACCGATGTCTGTACCCATCTCGCGCGGGCACAACCCGCTGCGCGACCCCGACGATCGTCGTCTCAACAGGATCGCGGGGCCCAGCGCCCTCGTGATCTTCGGCGTGACGGGTGATCTGTCCCGCAAGAAGCTCATGCCGGCGGTCTACGACCTCGCGAACCGGGGGCTCCTGCCTCCGGGGTTCGCGCTCGTGGGCTTCGCCCGCCGCGACTGGGAGGACCAGGACTTCGCCCAGGTCGTCTACGACGCGGTGAAGCAGCATGCCCGCACGCCGTTCCGCGAGGAGACCTGGACGCAGCTGCTCCAGGGCATCCGGTTCGTCTCCGGCGAGTTCGACAACCCCGACTCCTTCCGCAAGCTGCGGGAGACCGTCGAGAAGCTCGACGTGGAACGCGGGACCATGGGCAACCACGCCTACTATCTCTCGATCCCGCCGAAGGACTTCCCGCTCGTCGCGAAGCAGCTCAAGGACTCGGGGCTCGTGGGCGAGGACGCGGACGACGACGAGCGCTGGCGGCGCGTCGTCATCGAGAAGCCGTTCGGGCACGACCTCGAGTCGGCGCGCGCTCTCAACGCAGCCCTCGAGGTGGCGTTCCCCGCCGACTCGATCTTCCGCATCGACCACTACCTCGGCAAGGAGACGGTGCAGAACATCCTCGCGCTGCGCTTCGCGAACGAGCTGTACGAGCCGATCTGGAACCGCAACTACGTCGACCACGTGCAGATCACGATGGCCGAGGACATCGGCGTCGGCGGTCGTGCCGGGTACTACGACGGGATCGGCGCCGCACGCGACGTCATCCAGAACCACCTGCTCCAGCTCCTCGCGCTCACGGCGATGGAGGAGCCCATCAGCCTCTCCGCCGAGCATCTGCGGGCCGAGAAGGAGAAGGTCCTCGCGGCGGTGCACGTGCCGGAGGATCTCTCCCTCGCCACGGCGCGCGGACAGTACGCCGGCGGCTGGCAGGGCGGCGAGAAGGTCACCGGCTTCCTCGACGAGGAGGGGATGAACCCCGAGTCGACGACGGAGACCTACGCGGCCATCAAGCTGGAGATCGACACCCGACGCTGGGCCGGCGTGCCGTTCTACCTGCGGACGGGCAAGCGCCTCGGCCGTCGCGTGACGGAGATCGCCGTGGTGTTCAACCGTGCGCCGCAGCACCTGTTCGGCCGCGGCAACGCCTCGGAGCTCGGGCAGAACGCCCTCGTGATCCGCGTCCAGCCCGACGAGGGCGTGACGATCCGCTTCGGCTCGAAGGTGCCGGGCAACGGCACGAACGTCCGCGACGTGACGATGGACTTCGGCTACGGCCACGCGTTCACGGAAGCGAGCCCGGAGGCGTACGAGCGTCTGATCCTCGACGTCCTCCTGGGCGACCCGCCGCTGTTCCCGCGGCATGAGGAGGTCGAGCTCTCCTGGAAGATCCTCGACCCGGTGGAGAAGTACTGGGCCG